>ERZ889078.2916-NODE-2916-length-11794-cov-6.283159_pt1 | contig 11794 bp, 11 predicted proteins | sample MGYA00521266_ERZ889078 | MGnify/ENA primary metagenome ERZ889078 (study PRJEB32303, sample SAMEA104408618) | aquatic metagenome | biome: Brackish water; feature: Pelagic; material: water | place: Baltic Sea | collected 2014-06-16T06:34:00 | depth 76,534 m ... | reverse complement strand
CCAGTATTCGTCGACGTGGACGGCGATGGCGAGTGCACAAACCCGCGTGCCCTTGCAGAGGCCCTTATCAAGCTGGGTGGAACGGAAGACGCTACGGTCGCGCGCACACTCGACGAAATCGACTCGGCCGTTGCTATTCAGTACATGCGCCTCGTCCGCTTGGCCTATCTCGCGCAAGCCGAACACCGCGCCACTAGCCTCACCATCCAAGCCCGCGAAAAGCACCCAAAGCTGATCGAATGGCTGCGTTCTCTTTTAGGAAACAGATAAAGAGTCTAGGCTAGCAGTACCACAAAACGCCGCTGAGACGTACTTTAGGTCCCCGTCTAACCCTTTCCCGTTTCCACCGTCCCCATGACTCCGCCCGACGAGCTGCTGTTCACCGAGCCTAGCCCGTTCGATGCAGAGGAACAAGCCACGATTCGCGCCGTTCACGACGCGATTCTCGAGGCCGATCCAGGCAGCATTTTTGCCGCAACGGTCCGAAGGAACGTCGCCCTGATTTTCGAGCTCTCGGATCTCCTGAGTCGCTATCCCTCGGTCTTTGATTCGCAGTCCCTGGGCAAACGGCAGCGCAATCTCGACAGCCTGATCGAGATGCTCAGTCGGTCGAACCTCTCGAACTTCGAGGTCTTTTTGCCTACACGCGCACTGCTCGGCAGGACGCTTATTATGGCGGAGATGAACTTCTACCGCTTCTTGCGCTACGTCTCCACCGAGGCCTTGGGCGAGGAGAAAGCTCAGCAGTTCCTGCCCCTAACGAACAAGCACCTCTGCCATTGCATCTACACACGTCTAGCAGGAGACCTCCTAACTAGCATCTCGTCCGACGCTTCCGTCGCCACCAAAATCCGCAAGCGGGCAGTTCTCTCGTTACTGCACGTCCGCGAACAGATCGCCGTGCGCATTGCCGACTTCATGCCACTGCTTCAAGCGACCTGGGACGCCAGACGCAATGTAGTTGTCGCTGGCGGAACGCTCGTTGGAACCGCCGAGATGTTCCAGCTGTTTGAGCGAGGCTGCGACAGCCGCTTTGTCGATTTACTCGTCCGCCCGGACCACACCGAGAACGAGGCGGCTGCCTTCCGCGAGTTCTTGTTCGGAGTTACGACCGAACATCTCAGCACTCTTGAGCGCGCGCAGGTTGCGGCGAAAGTGCAGTCCTCCTCCGTGGAGGAGTTGAGCCATATGCCCTCTCTACTCAGCTTGGACGAGACGGCCAGCGACCCCACCCTTGCCATGTTTGAGTTCTTCCTCTCGCGGCACCTCCAGGCGGCGGCGCGACGTCAAGGGAACCTGCCAGGCCCGAAGAGAACAGCCGAAGAGTACGTCATGATCCAGTTCCTACGCACGCAGGACCTGCTCACAAGAGAAGCCAAGTAACGACTTCAAGTTTGCCAGTCTAGTCGCCCGCTTCGAACGTCAACACGACCGAGTTGATACAGAACCGCTGCCCTGTGGGGTCGGGCCCATCCGGAAACACGTGCCCGAGATGTGCCTCGCATTTTGCGCAGCGCACTTCGATGCGCTCCATCCCTAGGCTCACGTCCGAGTGCGTGGTCACCGTCTCCAGGCTCGCTGGCTCGAAGAAGCTAGGCCACCCGCAGCCCGCATCAAACTTAGCGTCGGACTGGAAGAGCTCGGACTTGCAGCATACACATCGGTAAGTCCCCACTGCAGTGCGCGCATTATGCTCACCGGAAAATGGGGGTTCGGTTCCGGCTTGCCGGGCGACACGGAACTGCTCTGGAGTCAGCTCCGCGCGCCAGTCGGCCTCGGACTTTTGCTCGTTGTTAGCCAAGGTAGCGAACGGTGATGTCCCCGTTGACCGTAATCTGGCAGGCGAGGCGCGCACCGGCGACATCCGTCCTCGAAGAGGCGCAGCTGATCTCGTCGCCGTCCGGAGCGTTCACATTGTCCGCACCCTCTTCAATCGAGATTATGCAGGTAGCACAGGCGCCTACCGTGCAAGAAAATTCGACGGGTGCGCCATTCTCCTCACAAGCATCGATTAGTGCTGAGCCGGCTTCGACATCAATCGTCATGGAGGAATCGGCAAATGAAATCGTAGGCATAATGAAATCGGTAGGTTGAGTCTGAGAGAGGGCGAAATGGGAACTGCATCTTTTAACCCATCGGGGCCTAGAACGCATGGTTGATCTGCTGTCTTCCTTGGACTTCAAATCGGACTTTGAACACCGATTTGACGATTTCTTCCGCTCTTATCAATACCCGAGACGCGTTTGCAGTGAAGAGTCCGAGGGTTTACACGTATTCTCTCACCATGAGCATGCCTACGAATACCCAGCAGACCTTCGCTATTGCTGTTTTGCTTCTGTCCGGAGCCCTTGCGATTTCTTGCTTCGAGCCCATCAAGCCGACGAGCAAAGTTGCCCATCAAGAAGTGCCTCAAGAGGCCGGCAAGCAGGACCCCGCCCCAGAGCTGACACCAACTCTCACCCCGGAAGAGCTCGAGGCGGAAGAGGCACGCCTCGCCGCCGAAGCCGAGCTGGCTCGCCTTGCCGCAGCCGAGCGCGCGGCCGCTGTCGAGCTCGCGAACACCCAGCGACGCGAGCGTTCTCAGAAGCTCTTTGGCGAGGTGATGGAGCCCCTCACCGAAGCCGCCGAAGCCTACTCCGTCCACGACAGCCTCGACAAGAGCTCCTGGATTGGTCGGGACCAAGAGGACAGCCAAGAGGACATCAACGAGCTTCTCGACACGGCGATTGGCGTACTTGGTGTTTCCGAAATCGCCACGACAAGGCAGACCCTGCGGCGCCTCCAAAAAGAGATCCGCGACCTGCAGTCGGGCTTGGTGAAAGATCGCGAGGCGCGTCTCAGCGCCCCTGCCGAAGAAGACCTAAACAAGCTCCAAAAGACGTTTACCGAGAGCCGCGAAGACTACTCGCTGCACATCCAAGAGGCCGAGGAGGGGATTGCGGAGCGAACCGCCGACATCGCTGACTTGGAGCGCGAGTTCGTCATTCAAATGCGCGCCATCGGGGTCGAGCTCACCGTGGATTCCGCGAGGAGCCTGCTCTCGACTGTGACCGGTGATGACTTCATCGAGATGTGTGTGGTCTTCGACAACGTGCGCGGCGTGACGGTGCAGCTCCAGGAGCTAACGGAGGAGTCCGGGGAATCCTTGGACGCCGCCAAGCGCTATTACGGCTCTTACGTGGTTCTGATTCACATGATGGACCGCATTCAGGTGGACCTCGTCAGGCGTATCAACGACGAGATGGTGCCGCGCCTGAAGAAGCTCTCCCAAGAGGCCGAGGTGCTCATCCGGGATGCCGAAGAGAATATGGCCGAAGGTGGCGACCGTGGCATTGGCGAGCAAAACATCAGCTCCAACGCCCTTACGATTCGGGCGACCGAGTTTTACTCCACCTATCTCGGCGAGCAAGCCACGGAGATCATGGAGCGCAACCAAGAGCTCCAGATCACCTTGCGCGACGCGCAGAACACCCTCGATACGGTCTCGCTCTCCAGCGAGGTAGCCGCGCTCATGAAGGAGGGTTCGCGGAATTTTGCCGCACTTCTCAAGCTGGATCTACCCGACTTGAAAGGCTTCGAAAACGCCGAGTTGAAGGCCGAGTTCGAGCGGCTAACGCAAAAGATGAACGGCGTGAACTAGCGGTTTAGCTGCTAGGATGGACCGGCCATGCCCGCGTCCAAATCACCCCTCCAAAACAATTGGACTCGATTCCTCCTTCTGCCTGCAAGCATCCTGGTTGCAACAGGGGGATGGAGCGCGCTTCGTGCCGCACGAGAGGTCCTCGAGTGGTCTCCCCGTCGGCTAGCCAGCGCTTTGTCGGCCACGGAAACGGAGCGACTCGAGAGCCATGTTTCCCAAACCATCGAGGGCGGTTTCGAGCTCGTACTGGAACTTCAACGATGGCTGCCGGATGACGCCGTTCTCTTTGGATTCTATCCCAGCGAAGAGGAGATCTTGGCGGACCCGGCGCTCGCCCCTAAGCGGACGGAGGCCCTGACGTTTCTCGGCGAGCTCCAGCTCCTCCTCTATCCGACCAACGTCCAAATCATGCCGGCTCAAATTGCGCTCCCTTCCGGCGCTCCGAAGAATCTCATCTTCGCACTCGACATGAGCAGCCCAAAGCGCGAGCTCCTGGACGTCTCTCTCGAGCCTCTATTCGAGCTCCCGAGCGCGACCCTTCTCGGCGTTCGCGGCGAGGTTCACCGGTCGCCCAAGGAGCCCTCGAGGTGACCCCCTACACTCCACTAGCCCTCGCCTGGATCGTACTCGCGATCCTGCTCCCCGGGCACATGCTGCTCGGCACGCTTGGCCCCGCTAGCGATCGACGCCTGGCTCCGAACGAGGATCGAATCGCATGGCTTAGCTGGTGCGCCGCTACGGGTGCGGTGCTGAACTGCCTGTTGCTTTTTGGCTGGCTCTGGGCCTTTCCCGGGACACTCTCACCGCTCGGCCTCGGCTGTGTGCAGGTCCTATTCGCTCTAGCGCTTTGGAGGCTTCGCGCACGGGCGAACCCAACGCCTGCGCCGGATGCGGCAGCCGTCGTGTCTCGCTTTGCGATGGCATCTGCCCTTGAACGCGGCGTCTTCTGGGGCGCACTAGTCTTGGCGCTCGCGCTCGTGGTCACACGTATTCTAGGCGCGAACATGGAGGCCGCGCTCACGGGTGACGGGGCTCTCCTATGGACCTTTAAGGCGCGTGTAATTCACGCCTCCGGAGGGCTCGGCGACACCTATGTCGAGGCCATGCGCGACCCGCGGTTGCGCCACGAGGACTACCCCTTATTTAACCCACTCCTCCAAGCGTGGATGTTCCAGTTGAAGGGAGCCTCCGCATTTGTAGCTCAGCGTTTTCCCATTCAGCTACTCGGACTGGCGCTTATTCTCGGATTGGCTGCTGCACTCCGGCGCATCGCTCGGCCGGCGATCGCCGCACTTCTCCTCATCATCTTTGTGGCTTCCCCCGCCACAAAACACGCTGTATCTTTCGCCGCAGGAGATGCGATGGTCGCCCTCGGCGCGCTCCTCGCAACGGATGCCTGGCTGCGCTGGAGGCAAGACGGGCGCGCCGCTTTGCTTGGGGTCATGGCGATCTCGATCGCGCTTATGATCGGTTCCAAAGCCGAGTCCTCGCTCTTCCTTCTAGGCCTCGCGGCGGGCCTCCTGCTGGTCGCACTTGTCGGCCGTTTTCGTGCACCTAGCAACAGCGGCCCCAAAACTCCACGACGCCAGCTCCTGATTTTCTTGCTGCCCCTAGTCACCCTCATCGCTGGAGCCGCCTTCAATATCCAAGCTGGCTTCCAAAACGACTTGGCCGCTGGAAAGGCCGCGAGCGCCGGTTTTGCCACGCGCTTTGCTAACCAATGGCAGGACTACTTCAGCACAGTCTGGTCCTACTTTTGGAGTGAGGCGTGGCTGATGCCCTACTACGACGGATTGGTTTTCGCGTGCCTTACGGTGGCCACGGCACTCTCCGTAAGAACACTCTTTGGAGGTTGCCTGGAGGCTCGCGATCTTCTCCTCCCCATATCGATCACCGCCATTTTCTGGTGCGGTCTCTTTCTTGTGTACCTCGCCACGCCCCAGCCTCTCGTTTGGCACTTGGAATCCTCCGCCCTTCGCGTTCTCTGGCAAGCGCTTCCCATCGCTACAATCGCGTTAGCCGGTCTACTCGACAATGCGCAGCGAACAGGTGATCGCACCACATCATGAACCCTCCTCTGGCCCCGGAAATAATCGCGCACCTCGCCGATTCCTATCCCCACAACCACGACTACCGTATCCGAGAGGGTAGGTTGAAACCGAGCTGGCAGCTTTGGAAACGAGCTCGCAAGATTCGCAAACACTACTCTCCAGGTAGCTCCAGCTTGCTCGACCTCTCGAGCTGCAAAGGATTCTTTCTTTTAGATGCCGTGCTCCGTCTTGGCATGAACCGCACTCGCGGGATCGACGTTCACCTTCCGGACGTCGAGGCCAGCCGAGCCGCCTCGACCTTCCTCGGGTTAGACGACCGCGTCCAGATTCAGCAAGCCCACCTGCACGAGATCGCTGCCGAAGTCGAGTTGGGGAGGGAGCGTCCCTTTGACACGACGCTACTCATCAACACCTACCCTTATCTGTTCTTTGGAAGCCGCCGCGAAGAGCATCACTACGCCAGCCACGCAGAGATCTTCAGTCACCTCGCCAGCCTGACCGCAAAAGGCGGCCATCTGGTCTTTAGCAATCGAGTCGAGGTCGACCTCTGCCCCGGTCACATCCAAGAGCGCGCCATGGAACTGGGTCTCGTGGCCTCCTACGGCGAAGAACAGATCCGCGCCGCAATCTCGGTGCACTTTGAGATCGAGCAGAAAGGCAAGCTGGGGAAGATCCCGCTTTGGGTCCTCCATCGCCGCTAGTTTTCTACATCCACGTGGAAAAGCAACCACTTGTCAGGTGGTGGTTTCCGCGTGGGTTCCTTAGCATGCGATGGTCCCCTCCATCTCTCCCAAGGAATCCACGACCATGACAAGCAAGCCAACAAACACTCGCCGCACCTTTCTCAAGACTGCCCTCGGGGCTAGCGCGGCGGCAACCGGGCTCGCAGCTTGCCAAACCGTGGGGCCCTATGGCCGCACCCCCCGTCCAAGCGCCGGGGCAACCTACATGGGTGATTTTGCCGCCCCCGCACTCGATCGAATCCGGATGGGATTCATTGGTGTTGGCGGCCGCGGCTCGGGTCATGTCGAACAGATGCTTTTGATGGAGGGCGTCGACATCGTTGCGATCTGTGATGACTTCGCCCCCGCCTCGGAAGCGGCGGCGCAGCGCTGCGAGACAGCAGGCCGCAAGCGGCCGGCCGTCTACAGCGAGCACGAGCTTTCGTTCCAAGACATGATCGCCGACATGGATCTCGATGCGGTCATCATCGCAACTCCGTGGAAGTGGCATGCACCCATGGGGGTCGCCGCGATGCGCGGGGGCGCGCACGCATTCATCGAAGTTCCCATTACGACAACCGTCGAAGAGATGTGGGACCTAGTCAATGCAAGCGAGGAGACCGGCCAGCACTGCATGATGATGGAGAACGTCAACTACGGCCGCGAGGAGCTCCTGTTCCTCAACATGGTTCGCAAAGGCGCCATCGGCAAGCTGACCCATGGCGAAGCTTCTTATATTCACGATCTCCGTTGGCAGATGAAGGAGCTTGAGCGCGGTGAGGGTTCGTGGCGTCTCGCCTACCACGTTGCTACGGATGGCAACTTGTACCCGACCCACGGATTGGGTCCTGTTGCGCAGTACATGAACTGCGAGCGTGGCGAGGATCGCTTCGAGCGCCTTGTCTCTTTCAGCTCGCCCGCCTATGGCCGGCAGCTCGCCGCGGCCCGCGACTTCCCGGCCGATCACGAGCGCAACCAGCAGATCTACCGCTGTGGGGACATGAACACGAGCATCATCAAGACAGAGCTCGGACGAACGATCCTTGTGCAGCACGACACGACCTCCCCGCGCCCGTATACCCGCCTCAACATGATCTCCGGAACGGAGGGCACCTTGGCCGGATTCCCAACACGGATCGCGCTCGACCCGGAAGGAGATGGCGCGCACGGTTGGAAGCAGGGGGATGACCTCACCGAGTACTATGAGAAGTACGAGCACCCGCTCTACTCGCGAGTTGGCGAAGAGGCCGTCAAGGCTGGCGGTCACGGCGGCATGGACTTCATCATGTTGTGGCGCATGGTTTACTGCATGCGCAACGGCCTCCCTTTAGATCAAAACGTCTATGAGGGATGCGCTTGGAGCGCCGTCTCGCCGCTCAGCGAGTGGTCCGTAGCAAACGGCGGAATGCCCGCTGCCTTCCCCGACTTCACACGCGGCCGTTGGAGCTCGACCAAGCCTCTCTCTATCGTCAGCTAATCCAATGCCCATCCCAAAATCGGCGTACTACCTGACCGCACTACTTGCCCTCGCCCTGGGCTGCATCACACCCCCGAAAGAAGCACCTGCGGAGGGTGAAACCTGGACTCAACTTTTCAACGGCCATGATCTCGAAGGGTGGCGTGTTAAAATTGCGGGCTATGACCTAGACGACAACTCACTGGGGATCTTCCGTGTCGAGGACGGCGTCATTCGTGTGGTCTATGAAGACTTCGACTCCTTTCAGGGGCAGTTCGGTCACCTCATTTTTGACACTCCCCTTGACTACTACAGGCTGCGTGTCGAGTACCGCTTTCTTGGCGACCAAGTGACGGGTGGGCCGGGCTGGGCATGGCGCAACAGTGGCGTCATGCTGCACGGACAAAAGCCGGAGTCGATGACCAAAGACCAGAGCTTCCCTGTGTCCATTGAAGCGCAGATGCTGGGCGGCCCCGCCACAGAAGCAGATGGCCAGCGCACGACGGCGAACCTCTGCACACCAGGTACGAATGTAGAGATGAATGGCGAGTTGATCACAACCCACTGCATCAACTCGAACTCGGCAACCTACTACGGCGACGAGTGGGTGGTTCTTGAGCTAGAGGTTCGCGGTGGCGAGCAAATTCGGCATTGGATGGACGGTGAGATCGTAATGTCCTACGAAGCCCCTCAACTCGATCCGAACGATGCCGATGCCAAACGTTTGATCGAAGCGGGCGCGGACCTTCCCCTAACCTGCGGCTACTTCTCCTTGCAAGCGGAGAGCCACCCCCTCGAAATTCGAAAAGTCGAATTGCAGCTCCTTCACCCCTAGTCATGCGAAAGGCCCTATTTCCCGCGAGTGCACTCCTTGCGATCTTGCCCTCTTGCGCCCACAACGAGTCCGTCGAGCTTCCCGCGCCAGCAACCGCGAGAACTGAAGTTTTGATCTTCTCGAAGACGGCGGGATTTCGGCACGGCAGCATTCCAACGGGGGTCATCTGCCTGACTGAGCTAGCAGAAGAGCTCAAGCTTACCGCCGTCTCTTCGGAGGACTCCGCCGACTTCACGGACGAGAACTTGAAGCGGTTTGCCAGCGTCGTCTTTCTCTCCACGACGATGGACGTCTTGGACGACCGGGCTCAAGGATGCTTCGAGCGCTACATCCAAGGTGGAGGCGGCTACCTCGGCATTCACGCCGCGGCGGACACGGAGTACGATTGGCCCTGGTATACGGGCTTGGCGGGCGCACAGTTTTCGAGTCACCCCCAGATTCAGGAGGCTGTCGTGGTCCGCACAGACGAAGTTTTTGCCGCCACCAGCTTTCTACCAGAGCGGTGGCAGCGCACGGACGAGTGGTATAACTTCAAGGCGATCTCTCCCGAGGTCACCAACTTGTTGATGCTGGATGAGACTAGCTACGAAGGTGGTGAGAACGGTGACACGCATCCGGCCGCTTGGTATCACAAGTATGACGGCGGGCGGGCCTTCTACACCGCGGGCGGGCACACCAAGGCCAGCTACGCCGAGCCTCTATTTCGCAAGCACGTCCAGGCAGGGCTTGCCTGGACGGCGGGCCGCTAACCTACTTGACACTCGGAATGCGATTCAGAGTGTAGTACGAATCTCCGTGTAGAAGAGCCGCGCCCGAGCTTGCGTCGCGCAGGCAATCCGCATGGAGTTCGTGCACGTAGCCCTCGCGAAGCGCGGGTGCCGGCAGTGCCTCGGCATCCTCGCCCGCGTCGAGGAGCTGTGCGGTTCCGACAACCAAGTCGACCGTCTTGCCATCCTTACTTACCGTGGCGGATTGGATCTCCAGACGAGCGTTGTCCATCTCATCCGAGCCATAGGCCTCGTGAAACTCATAGGTATAGCTAGTCATCCGGAATCCCTCAGTCGTCACGAGTTGGGCATCACAAGCTTTCGTCAAGTGCAACCGGAACCCGTCTGGACGCGCTTCAATCGAGTGGATTTCAAACGGAACTTTACCCGTCCAAGAAATGCGCTGAAGGCCGTCCCGACGGGAGCCAACGGAGGTCCATCCGCGATCACTCATGCCAACAACAAGCCCGTTAGCCTCCGCACCCTTTTCGAAGCGAGCGCGAATCACTCCAGAGGCAAGCTGATGCCGGAAGGGGAACGCGGCTCCCTGCCAGATGCCCTCAACTTGTTCGAGAGCCACACGGTTGATAGAGGCTTCGTACTGATCCCCCACAAAGAGCTGCCCCGCAAAAGGTCCAAAGTCGCCCTTGGACTCATCCCAGTCAAATCCCGAAGCCGAGCGCCCCAGCTTGTTGTAGGGAAACCAGATCGCCGGCAAGACGAGGCTCTTGATTTCGCTTGTCACCCTCGGGATCAGCTCGCCCGCCCGAAAGCGCTCCTCGAAGTCGCGCGTCGGGATGGGGTAGGGCACCTTCGACATGGGGAGATCGCTGGACTCAATTCCCCAGGGGTGACCATAGAACTTCCCCTCTTGCAACAGACTCAGCTTGTTGGCGGGACACCACTCGCCTTGGTTGTCCGTATAAAAGAGCTCCCCCCACGGGGAGCGTCCGATGCCTGCCGGGGAGCGCAAACCAGAGGCAACCATCTCGCAAATTTTGCCGTCGGGAGTGATCTTTGCGGCCCAACCTCGAAAGTCGGCCACCTCAAATGCTCCGCTTCCGAAGGGCCGGTTGAGCGTAACCCAAAAGTTCCCCTCACCATCCAGGCAGGGGCCAAACGCGTACTCGTGGTAATTGCCACTGATCGACCAGGCCTCGTTGACGACCTCGAACTCGTCGGCCCGACCGTCCGCATCCGAGTCGCGCATGCGGCTTAGCTCGCCGCGCTGGGCAAAGTAGATCCACCCGTTGTGAGGTAAGAGCCCGAGGGGTTCATGGAGTCCGTCGGCCCACAAGGTGTAACTCGGTGTTGTTGCGTAGTCCTTCACGAGCCAGACCTCTCCGCGTCGCGTCGCCGCTAGCAGCGAACCATCGCCAAGAAAGCAGAGTCCTCCGACCTCTAGGGCCAAGTCGCCAAGTGCGCTTGTCAAACCCGCTTGAGGGTCGATGGAGACGAGCTCGTAGTAGTCCGCCTCGGTAGGTTCAGGGGGCGCATCCTCTTGAGCTGCCGCTGTAAGAAGGACGCTGGAAGCGAGCAGGGAGACCAACACGGTTGGGGTGGGAAAGAGACTTACCATTGGAGATCAACCTCGATTTCGAAGACACCTTGGGCGTTGGGGAGAATGGGGACAAGGACTTCATCGAGGTCACCGGCTATCGCCTGGGCCTCAATCGTCGAGCCTTGTTCTGTAAGTAGGAAACGAGTGGCGCCAGCGCCGAGATCAGTCACGGGCGGAGCGGGCTTTAGGTTGCGGCCCACGAGCCTGAGCGTCACCTCACCATCTGGCTCGCCCTGAAGAATTCCAGTCCCCTGTAGGCGAATCGTATCCTCGTGGAAGGAGATGTTTTTCGCCGATCCTAGGCGCAGGAAAAGCGCATCGTGTCCGATGCCAGAGATTCGAAACTTGCGTAGGAAGTGCCCTCTTGCACCGAAGACCGGCTGCAGTGTCTCCTCGACAATCGTCTCGCCCAAGGCGTAACGGAACGTGGGAATCCCCTCTGGAGATCGCTTGTGACCCAGCAGGCGCCAGCCGTCCGGGCGGCGCTTGTTCTGAGGCCACGTGGTGCTTTGGTCTTCGAGGCGCGCAACGGCGAGCCCCTCGGGGAGCAACAGAACGCCTGTACCCTCCGGTTGAATGAGTCCGCCAGCGCGACCGTCCCAAGTCGCCGCCGCATTCACGAAGTCGACGTACCACAAGCTGTGCAGTCGGAGGTGTTGGAAGTCGAAGGCGAGGTGTTTGCGCTCTGGGAAACCGACGGCCATTCCGCGCGCGCTCGCATCCCGAAGGAAACAGGCATGGTAGATCGGCTCCTCCAGGGGG
>ERZ889078.2913-NODE-2913-length-11807-cov-6.185841_pt1 | contig 11807 bp, 11 predicted proteins | sample MGYA00521266_ERZ889078 | MGnify/ENA primary metagenome ERZ889078 (study PRJEB32303, sample SAMEA104408618) | aquatic metagenome | biome: Brackish water; feature: Pelagic; material: water | place: Baltic Sea | collected 2014-06-16T06:34:00 | depth 76,534 m ... | reverse complement strand
TTTTACTTTGATCAATCGTGATATTGCTGATTTGCCTAAGCCAATTATTGGTTACATTGGCGTTATTCAAGAAAAAGTAGATTTGGATCTGGTCAGACATTTGGCTCGTAAAAATCCTAAAAAGTCAGTAGTTTTAGTTGGTCCAGTTTGGAATGAGCAAGACGAAGCTAAGATGGCTTTAGAACAAGAAAAGAATGTTTATTTCTTGGGCTACAAAACTTATGCTAACGCGCCAATGTATATTCAGCAATTTGATATTGGTATTATCCCTCACAAGAAAGCTGGCTTTGCTGCTAGCACCAATCCAATGAAGATGTATGAGTATTTGGCTTGTGGCAAGCCAGTGGTAGCCACTTCAAATATTGGTACTGAGAATGTTGAAGAAATGATTTCCATAGTAGACTCTTATGATGATTTTGATGTCCAAGTAAATAAACTTTTAGAAAGTGATAATGATGAAAATAGGATTAAACGGCACAACTTTGTCAAAAAGTTTTCTTGGATAAATACCGTCAATAAGATGATGGATTTGATTAACAATAAACTTACTTAGTATGCAATACGACATTACAGTTATAATTGTAAACTGGAGAGTAAGGGATTTACTAGAGAGGTGTCTAGAATCTATCATAGCCAACAAGGATGGTTTGAATATTGAAATTTATGTGGTTGACAATGATTCCCGTGATGGTACTTCAGAAATGATCATGATGGAATTTCCTGAGGTAAAAGTTTTAGCGATGGCTCGCAATCTCGGCTTTGCCAGAGCTAATAATTTAGCCATCAAGCAAGCTAGTGGCAAACATATCTTTTTATTAAATCCTGATACAGAGATTAAGCCTGGATTTTTTAAGTCTATTTATGCTTATATGGAAGATAATCCAGAAGTAGGGATTATCGGTCCGAGGATTTTAAATTCAGATGGTAGTATCCAAGCTTCTATTCGTCGTTTTCCAGACATCTTTTCTCACATCTTGATTATGCTCAAGCTAAGAAATATTCTGGTAGAAAATAAATTTCTTAAGCATTATTTTTTGGTAGATTTTGATTATGGTCGAGAACAGGCAGTAGACCAGATAATGGGTGCAGCTATGATGATTCGTCGTTCTGTCTTTGAAAAAATTGGTACTTTTGATGAAAAGTTTTTTGTTTGGTTTGAAGAAGTGGATTTTTGTCTGCGAGCTAGCAAAAATGGTATCAAGATAATGTATTACCCAGGAGCAGAGATTTTTCATATTGGTGGAGAGAGCTTTAATCAAGAGGCTGTTGTTAGAAAACAAATCATTTTTAATAAAAGTCTTTTACGTTACTTTTTAAAACACAAACCAATTGGCCAGTGGATTATAATGTTGATATTAACACCAATTAACCTTTTGTTAACTATTGCTTATGCGATTTCTAAAAGCAAAAGAAGGCCATAAATGGCAGCCATGGTTGGCTATATTTATTGTAGCCGAGCTCTTATCTTGGCTAGCTTTTAATTTTGCTTGGCTCAACATTACGGTTTTAATTTTATTGGCTATACTAACGGCCATTTTTATTTGGTTTAGGCCAAGCTTTGCTTTATATATTCCCTTGGCTGAATTGTTTTGGGGATCCTTAGGGCATGGTTTCGAATATAAGTCTCTAAGTGTTCGCTTGCTCATCTTTTTGGTAGTATTGTTTGTTTTTGGATTAAGAAATATTCTAAGAGTTAGAACTTTAAAAATATTAAAAGATAAATGGCTCTTAAATCTATATTTGTTTTTACTACTCTTGTTTGGCACCGGACTTATATCGGGTTACTATAATGATTACCCTATAGATGATATTTTTAGAGATGCTAATGCTTATTTGTACTTATTATATTTGCCAATTTGGTATGAAGTTTATCAGAAAAAATATCTACACAATATAATTATTATATTACAATCGGCGGCCATGGTGGTAGCAGTTAAAAGTATGATAATTTTCAATATTTTTGTTCACGATTATAGTTTTTTAGATACTAATCATCTTTACAAATGGATTAGGGATACTAGAACTGGAGAGATAACACCTTTTGCCAATAATTTTGTTAGAGTTTTCATGCAGTCACAATTTTATGTTTTAGCAGCCTGGTTTGTTACATTAATAAAATATATAGAAGGTTTCAAAAACAAATATAATTTTTTACTGCTGTCAGTTTTTTCTGCATCTTTAATAATTAGCTTATCCCGTAGTTTTTGGTTAGGAGGTCTAGTGTCTTTATTATTTTTATTGATTAGTGTATTTGTATATCAACGTAAAATGCCTCATCTTTTTGTTTACCTGACTATCATCGGGATTATATTAGCTGGTTTTGTTTGGACAGACGTTCTATACAATTTTCCTAGGTACAATAAGCTCAATATCTTTACTCAAAGGAGTATTGATAGCTCAGAGGCAGCAGTAAGTAGTCGTCAAGCATTACTACCGGTGATTTGGCAGGCAATAAAAGAGAGCCCAGTGGTTGGTCACGGTTTTGGTAAGCCACTTACTTATCAGAGTTCTGATCCCAGAATAAAAACTATAGAAAACCCAGAGGGCAATTATACAACCTATGCCTTTGAGTGGGGTTGGTTGGAACAATGGTTAAAGGGTGGTGTAATTTTCGTTACTTGTTTTGTTCTCTGGATTCTGTTAATTTATATAAGAAGTTGGCGTTTAATAAACCATTATCCAGAAGTAGCTTTTATTTCTTTAACACTTATAAGCTGTCTAACATTTATTCATATTTTCAGCCCCTATTTAAACCACCCCTTAGGTTTGGGTATGCTGATGTTTTTAACAATTTTCGTAAGTAAATATGCCAGAGAAGCGCAAACTAACAATTAGTCTTTTGACTTATAATGGCGCCAGATATTTACCTTGGCTCCTCAATAGTCTCAAAGCCCAAACCTTTAAGGATTGGGAACTGTTGGTTTTGGATAACGCCTCTAACGATAACTCGGCTGATGTTGTACGAGAGTATTATCCGTCCGCTAGGATAGTTTTACAGAAACATAACCTTGGTTTTGCTAGGGGGCATAATTTACTTATTAATTGGTCAAAATCAGATTACGTATTAGTTTTAAATCAAGATATTATATTAGCGCCTGATTATTTGTCCAAGTTGATTTCTTTTATGGACAAAAATCCAAAGGTAGCCTCTTGTTCTGGTAAGCTGATGTATTGGAATTTTGAGGATGGTGAGCAGACCGACATTATTGATTCTTTTGGATTAAAGATAGATAGGAAAAGAGAGGTAAGTGATGCCTGGCAAGGTCAAAAAGACTTTGATATACAAAGTCAGCCAGTTTTTGGTTTGTCGGCCACTGCTGCAATTTATAAACGTAAGGCCTTGGATATAGTAGCCATGGAAGCTAATAATCAACAGGAATATTTTGATGAAGATTTTTTTTCCTACAAGGAAGATATAGATCTAGCTTGGCGTCTACGTTTAATGGGTTATGAAAATTGGCTAGTAACTAGTACTAAAGCGTATCATCATCGTAGCGTTCATCGTGAAGGAATATTAAAGAGAATACGTAGTCAACGGGGCATGGCCAATAAGCTGTCTTACAGAAATCATTTAATGTTATTATATAAAAATTCTTTTTATAAAAATTTGTTTAAAGACTTATTTCATATAAAATGGTATGAGTTTAGAAAGTTTGTTTATCTTTTGATGTTTCAAGCCAAGACTTTGGCTGGGATAGGGGAGTATTTAAAAAATTTGCCTAAACTGTCCAAGAAGAGAAAATATATAATGACTCACCGCACTGTTAAGCCGGAGGATATTTATAAGTGGTTTATAAAATAATGGATTTATCAATTATTGTTTTAAATTATCATACTAAGAATTTAGCCAAAGAGTTGCTAAAAAATTTGACTCAGGAGCTAAGTCTTCCTTTTGAGTATGAAATAATTGTAGTTGACAATGATTCACATGATGGTATTGAAGATATAATTAAGGAAAAATTTCCCCTCGGTCATAGCCCCTCGGGCGAGGCTAGAGTTAAATTTGTTCAAAGTGAAAAGAATGGTGGCTTTGCCTATGGTAATAATTTAGGTATTAAAGTGGCCTCTGGTGAATATGTTATGATTATGAATCCTGATCTAGCTATTTTGTCAGACGCCATTGAAGTAATGTATCGGTACATGAAAGACCACCCAGAGGTTGGTTTAGGTGGGCCACGTTTAATAAATGCCGACAAAAGTGTTCAGTATTCATGTACTCGTTTTCCAGATTGGCGCTTACCATTTTATCGTCGTACTTCTTTGGCAAATACCAAAGCTGGTCAGAAATGGTTGGATGAGTATCTGATGAAAGACCTGGATCATTATAAAAATTCTTATGTACCGACTTTATTTGGCGCTTGCTTGATATTCAAGCGAGAAGCTTTGGCAAAAGTAGGCCTATTGGATGAAAGATATTTTATGTATATGGAAGATCTTGATTGGTCTCGTCGTTTTTGGGAAAACGGTTATAAAGTAGCTTACATTGGCCAGGCGGAAATAATTCATCTTCACCGTCGTCAATCGGCAGCTGAGAGCCTACCCAAGACCATGATGTCTAAAACTGCTAGGCATCATATTATTAGTTTTGTTAAGTATTTACTCAAGTTCAAAGCTAAGGAACTACCGAAAACAGAATAATTATGATTCTGCACATTTACCTTGATTTTTAAGGCGTTTTTTAGTATTATTAGTCTGTAATTATTTATCTATAATATGGCGAAAAATCAAGAAAAAGTGCCTGATATCAATGATGAATATCAACAAAGGCTCAAAAAACTAGAGCAGCTAAAAGCACAGGGTCAAGATCCATTTCCAGCCAAAAGTAAGCAGACCATGATTGTGGCTGATTTTTTAAATAACTTTGATAAATTAGTAAAGTCAGAAAAGAAAGTTACTTTGACTGGTAGGATTATTAGCCTTAGGCTTCAAGGCGGCTCTTGTTTTTTACATTTTAGAGATGGTAGTGGCCAAGTACAGGCCTTTATTCGCAAAGATCAGATCGGAGCAGAGGAGTATCAAAGCTTTAAAGATAATTTTGACGCCGGTGATTTTGCTCAATTTTCTGGTCAGGCCTTTGTTACCAAGACTGAAGAACCAACTATCTTGGTAGATAAGCTAGAAATTTTATCCAAAGCTCTACAACCAATACCAGATCAATACTATGGTCTCAAAGATCCAGACACTAGATTTAGAAAAAGGTATCTTGATTTATTAGTCAATCCAGAAGTAAGAAAAGTTTTTGATTTACGTAGTCAAATTATAAAATTAACTCGTGAGTTTTTTGACAAACAAGGTTATACCGAAGTAGATACGCCAATACTTCAGCATATTGCCTCTGGAGCCACTGCTCAGCCATTTGAGACTCATCACAATGCTCTGGACATGAATTTGTATCTTCGGGTAGCACCAGAGCTTTATCTCAAACGTTTGATTATTGGTGGTTACGACAAAGTCTATGAAATTGCTCGTTGTTTTAGAAACGAGGGTATAGACCATCAGCACAATCCAGAGTTTACTCAGATTGAAACCTACGAGGCCTATAAGGATTATAATGACTACATGAAGCTAGTTGAGGAATTTATGGAGTTTGTGGTTAAGAAGATTACTGGCGGTTCCACTAAAATCAAAAATGGTAAAGATACCCTAGACTTTAAAGCTCCATATCCTAGACTAGATTTCAAGGAAGCTTTAGAAAAAGCTTTAAAAATAGACCTAGAAAAGACAGCGGATAAAGAGTTAATGGTCTTGGCTAAAAAAGCGGGACTACCAGTAGATAGTTCCTGGGGCCGAGGAAAACTCCTAGATGAACTGTACAAAAAATTTGTACGCGTCAATTTGATTCAACCAGTCTTCCTAATCAACCATCCTTTGGAGATTTCACCGCTAGCCAAGAAGATTCCCGGTCGAGAAAATTATGTAGAACGGTTCCAATTGGTAGTTAAAACTGCTGAAATGTGCAATGCTTTTTCTGAGCTCAATGATCCAATTGATCAAGCAGAGCGTTTTGCCGAGCAAAAGAAGCTCCGTGAAGCAGGTGACGAAGAAGCTCAGGGAGCTGACGATGACTTTGTCGAAGCTCTCAAACATGGTATGCCACCAACCGCTGGACTTGGCATTGGTATTGATAGGCTAGTGATGATCTTAGGAGATATAGAAAATATCAAAGAAGTTATTTTATTTCCAACCATGAGACCAAAAAATGATTAAAGAAGAAAAAGATAATTTAAAACCAGGAGTAGGCACAGCCGTTATTGTACGTAAAGATGGTAAGGTTTTATTTTCAAAAAGGCTTAAGAATCCCGGATATAATAAATGGCATTTTCCAGGAGGAGGTTTGGAATGGTTTGAAGAAATAGAAGATTGTGCAATACGAGAGACCAAGGAAGAAACTAATGTTGATATAAAAAATGTAAGGATAGTTAAAGTCACCAATGCTATTTATAGAGAAGATAATGATCATTATGTTACAGTTTGGGTAGTTGCTGATTATGCTGGTGGAGAGGTTAAAGATATGGAACCAAATAAGGCTGTAGGTTGGGACTGGTATGAATGGGATAAACTTCCAGAGCCATATTTTTTGCCAGTAAAACAGCTTTTAGATACAGGTTATAACCCATTTTACAATGAAAGTAAATAAAATTTTGATAGCTACCCATAATAAAGGTAAATTTGCAGAAATAAAAGTAAAATTAACTGATGATCTGGGTATTGAAGTTGTTTCTTTGAGTGATTTAGGAATTACAGAAGACTTTGAAGAAACCGGGCAGACCTTTGAAGAAAATGCTATAGGTAAGGCTAAGTTTTATTACAATATTGCTAAAATACCGACCTTGGCTGATGATTCTGGACTAGTTGTGGATGCTTTAGACGGTGAACCAGGGGTAAAGTCACGACGTTGGCCTGGCTATGAAGCAACTGATCAAGAATTATTGGATATGCTTTTTGCCAAACTCGAGGGAGTGCCAATGGAAAAACGCACTGCTAAATTTGTGGTCATTAATGCATTAACTGATGGTCAGAAAACAATTGTCGCTAAGGGAGAGGGCCTTGGAGTAATTGGTACTGAGTTGGCTTGTGAAATTAAACCAGGGATACCCTGGAGTTCGGTATTTTATCCTCAGGGTTATGACAAAGTTTTTTCGCAGCTTAGTATTGAAGAAAAAAATAAGATTAGCCATCGTGGCCGAGCACTTAATAATTTAATAAAGGAGTTACAAAAAGATGATTAAAAAACTATTTTTCTTGACCGCCTTATTATTGATTTTTAGCGGTTGTACCAAAACTGAAAATACCAATACCAACACAAAGCAAACAAACACTAACGAAAATACAATTAATATAAATGAAATGATCACAGCAACTATCAAAACAAATAAGGGTGATATCAATGTCGAGCTTTATAAAGGCAAGGTACCAAACACAGTGGATAATTTTGTAAAACTATCCAAAGAAGGATTTTATGATGGTATATATTTTCATCGAGTCATAGAGGATTTCATGATTCAAACTGGTGATCCTCAAGCCAAAGGCGTTCCGGGTGTAGATTTTTCTTATGAGCGAGATGGTAGTGGTCTACCAATCGCTGGTACTGGTGGTCCAGGTTATAAATTTAAGGATGAATTTGATTCTAGTTTAACTCATAGTGGCCCTGGTATTTTGTCCATGGCTAATTCAGGACCAAATACCAATGGTTCGCAATTTTTCATTACTCATCTAGCCACCGAATGGTTGGACGGTAAGCATGCAGTCTTTGGTAAGGTAACCGACAGCATGGATGTAGTAAATAGCATTGTTCAAGGTGACAAAATAGAGAGCATCATCATTAATGAATAATTATGTTAGACATTAAATTAATAAGAGATAACACCAGAGAGGTTGAAGCAGCATTGCTGAAGCGTCTAGACAAAAATAAATTTGATTTGGCCAAAATACTCAAACTCGACGAAGAACGTCGAGCTCTTTTGCCAGAGTTAGAAGAGCTTCAAGCACAGCGTAATAAAGCCTCCAAGACCAAGCCAGATGCCGAAACTATCAAACAAATGAAAGGGCTTGGTATCAAAGTAAAGGGCTTGGAAGAAAAAATTTCTAAAATTGAAATAGAATTTACTGAAGCTTTGGCGGCTTTGCCAAATATTCCAGCTGATGATGTGGTAGCTGGTGGCAAGGAGAATAATAAAATTATAAAAACTTTTGGCAAAGAACCAAAATTTGACTTTAAAATAAAAAATCATGTCGATCTAGCAACAGACCTAGGGATTATTGATTATCCTCGAGCGGCCAAGATGTCAGGCGCTGGTTTTTGGGCCTATGTAGGCGATGGGGCACTGTTAGAATGGGCCTTGCTTAGTTATTTTATAGACTTTCATCGTTCACATCCAGAGTATAAGTTTATGATTCCACCGTTTTTGCTTTCAGAAAAATCTGCCTATATTTCTGGTCACTTGCCAAAATTCAGAGAAGATTTGTTTTGGACTGAAGATGGTAAGCTTTGTCTCAATGCAACCAGTGAAATGATGCTCGGTAATTATCATCGTGAAGAACTGTTGCCAGCGGAAGATTTGCCACTCAAATATTTTGCTTTTTCAACTTGTTTTAGAAGAGAAGCAGGTGCTTATCGAACTGAAGAGCGGGGAATGATTCGGGGTCATCAATTCAATAAGATTGAGATGTTTCATTTTACCAAGCCAGAGAACTCTTGGATTGCTTTTGATGAACTATTGAACTATGCCGAGCAATTGGTAGAAGGTTTAGGTCTTCACTACAATACTGTTCAGCTAGCGGCTGGTGACTGTAGTGCGGCTATGGCCAAGACAGTGGATATAGAAGTATGGATTCCATCTATGAAGACTTACAAAGAGGTCTCTAGTGTGTCTAACGCCTTGGATTATCAGGCTCGGCGTGGAGATATTCGTTTTAAAGACAAAGATGGTAAAAATAAATTTGTTCATACTCTCAATGCTTCAGGTTTGGCTACTAGTCGAGTATTGCCAGCTATCTTGGAGCAATTCCAACAAGCAGATGGTACAGTTTTAATTCCTAAAGCTCTACAAAAATACATGGGCAAGAAAGTGATAGGAAAATAATGTCGATATTAAAATTAAAGGATGATAAAGTTACTTGGCTTGAAATAAACAAAAAAAATCTTTTACACAATGTCGAGGAGTTTAAAAAAATTGCTCCTAACTCAGAGATTTGGCCAGTGGTAAAAAGTAATGCTTATGGCCATGGTCTAAATGAAGTAGTGAAGTTACTAAACAAAGATAAGAATGTTAGTGGTTTTGCGGTAGTAAATTTATCCGAGGCTCAGACAGTTCATAGGCTGACCAAAAAACCAATCATGGTTTTGAGCTATTTTTCTCATGAAAAAGGGGGACTAGTAATGGCCAATAGACACAAAGTATCTTTGCCAGTTTATGATTATCAAACCATTGATTACTTGGATGATCTAGGCAAAAAATTAAAAAAATCTTTTTTTATAAATATCAAAATTGATGTTGGTACAACTCGTTTAGGTTTTAGGGTGGAGGACACTGATAAGGCAATTGATTACATCAGAGCCAAAAAAAATCTAAAGGTTTTTAGTATTTTTACTCATTATGCCGAATCAGAATCAGAGAAAATAGTCTATACTAAGGAACAGTTAGAATCTTTTTCTAAAGTAGCTGGTAAATATTTTGATATCAAAATTCACTCTGCTTGTACTGCTGCTTGTATCAATTTAGAAAAAAGTCAGCAAGACATCATTCGTTTGGGTATTGGCCTCTATGGTTTGTGGCCATCACTAGCTGCTCAGACCAATGGTATTGAACAAGGCATGGAATTGAGACCGGTTATGTCTTGGAAAACAAGAATAATTCAAATCAAAGACGTCAAAGCAGGTGAGTCTATTGGTTATAACCGAACTTATAGGTGTGAGCAAGATTGTAAAATAGCGGTACTACCGATTGGCTATAATGAAGGTTATGATCGGCTTTTATCCAACAAGGCAAAAGTCTTGATAAAAGGTAAACGTTATAAAGTCAGGGGTAATATTTGCATGAACTTAAGCATGGTAGAGTTACCAGTAGATACTGATATTAAGGTGGGGGATGATGTATTACTTTTGGGTAAAGATAAAAAAGATAGTATTAGTGCTGAAGAGTTGGCTGGCTTGTCTCAAAGCATCAACTATAGCGTTGTAACAAAAATAAATTCACAAATTCCTCGCATCATTGTATAATAAATATTTTACGACACATATACTTTTGTCTAATCAAGAGGGTAGAGTATGAAATTACGGATAAAATCAACTAAATCTTGGGAAAAACATTTGCCGAAGCGTCCTAAGCGAGCCCGGTCTGGTTACTATACCCAAAATCAAAACTCACACAAGAAAAAAATAATTGTTATTATTTGGCTAATTTTAGCTATTTTTCTCATACAAAGCATCTTTCAAATCAAGTATTTAAAGATAGAAAAACTGGAATTGATCAATAATAATGATCTAACACTGACTGAAGTAGAAGAATTTTTTGATACCAAACTTACAGCTACTAAGTTTTTTATTTTTAAGAATTCAAATTTCTTTTTATTTAATCCTGAGTCGCTAGAAAAAGACTTAGCGGAAAATTATAATTTAGATCAGGCTAGTATCAAGAAGGTTTGGCCAGATAAGCTACAAATAACAGTCAAGGAAAAAATTTCTCATTTTATTTGGGCTAAAGATGATAGTTTATACCTTTTAGACGCTACAGGGGCCTTAAATCGCCAAATAAGAAGTCTTGATGATAAATACCTTATAATAGAAGACTTTCGTAGTATTAGACCTAGTGGAGAGTATATCTTTAGTCCTGATGAGATAGAGATTATAAATCAGATCTATTTGGAGTGGATGGATGATATAGCTGACAAGGAGAAATTAACTAAAATTGTTATTAATGATAATTGGGGCCTCATAGAGCTACATACTCAAACTGGTTTTTATGTGAAGCTAGACTCAAATGAGAGTATCAAAAAACAAATAAATAATTTAAATCAAATACTTACAGCTGGAAACATAACAGGTGTAGACATAGACTATATAGATGTAAGGTTTGGCGATAAGGTGTATTTTAAGTAATATATATTATAATTTGACTTTTAGCCTATTATAATATATAGTTATATCGACTTCGTATAATATAGGTTAAGCGAAGCTCAGGCTATATAAATATATAAGCAATGGTAAATTCAAAAAAAAGTATTATAAAACACATTCCCCTTTTTTTGGAGTATTGCGAAGTAGAAAAAGGTTTGGCCAATCTATCAGTTAAAAATTATGATAAATTTTTATCTTCTTTTATAAATTGGTTAAATAAGAATAATTTGAATGATTTATTACCACATAAATTAACTAAAAAACACATATGGGATTACAGGCTGAATCTTGCTCGCCAGACTATCCCCCATTCCAAGGCTAACCTGCAGAAAACCACACAAAATTATTATTTGATCGCTTTGCGTAGTTTGTTAGCTTATTTTGCAGCTAAAGATATAATATCTTTGCCACCAGAAAAGATAGAATTAGGGAAAAACAGAAAAGAGAAAGTTATAAATTTTTTGAATATAGATCAAATAGAAAAACTTTTATTAGCTCCTGATACAAAAAATTTAACAGGGCTCCGAGACAGGGCTATTCTAGAGGTACTTTTTAGTACGGGTTTAAGGGTTTCCGAATTAATTAATCTTAGTAAAGATCAGATTAATTTAGAAGTCTTAAAGAAAAATGAAAATAAAGACATAGAGATTGCGATTATAGGTAAAGGAAGTCATCCTAGAACTGTTTATAT
>ERZ889078.2909-NODE-2909-length-11828-cov-16.411790_pt1 | contig 11828 bp, 11 predicted proteins | sample MGYA00521266_ERZ889078 | MGnify/ENA primary metagenome ERZ889078 (study PRJEB32303, sample SAMEA104408618) | aquatic metagenome | biome: Brackish water; feature: Pelagic; material: water | place: Baltic Sea | collected 2014-06-16T06:34:00 | depth 76,534 m ... | reverse complement strand
TATTGAGGTACCCAATGGAAAAATTATTTAAACAAATTAACCAGACAATTATGACGGAGCTCCGTGATGGAGAATGTCTGGGGCTGAGTTTCGGAGGCGAGCAATCCAACTTCACTCGCATCAATGCAGCCAAAGTCAGACAGATAGGCAATGTTGATGAGGCTGATCTCGGTTTCAATCTCATTCTAAATGGCAGAAGAGCCACAGGCAGCGTCTCTCTCTCTGGCGATCTGGATGAAGATCTCAGCAGAGCGAGGGCAGAACTAGAACGATTAAGAGCGGAGGTTGTTCAACTCCCAGAAGATCCATATCTGGTTCTTCCTGAAAGCAAGGAAACCAGCAGAAGTGAAAAACAGGGGAGGCTCCCTGATGCTGAAGCGATTCCTGGTATTCTGTTACCCGCCATGGGTGATGTTGATCTAACAGGTATTTGGGCCTCAGGAAGAGTTTATCAGGGCAGCGCCAATTCATCTGGTGGATATCACTGGTTTGCTTCAGATTCATTCTCCCTGGATTATTCGCTCATTACCCCTTCTGAAAAAATGGTGAAAGCCACTTTTGCCGGCACAGAGTGGGATCAGACGGCCTATGAGGCATTTCTAGCCGATTCAATTACCAAACTGGAACTCATGTCCCTGCCCCCTAAAAAGATTGCCCCTGGCGATTACAGGGCCTTTATCGCAGCAGCAGGTGTCTCAGATATTCTCTCCATGTTTTCGTGGGGTGGCGTTTCAGAGGCTGCCATTCGGCAGAGTGAAAGCTGCTTGGGAAAAATGCGCAACGAAAATGTCAAGTTGAGCTCTTTGTTCTCTTTCTCAGAAGACTTCAGCTCTGGTTTTGCCCCTCGTTTTAATGGGAATGGAGAAGTAGCTCCAGAAAAGACCATTTTGATCGACAGGGGTGAGCTTACTGGTACATTGATAAGTACGAGGACTGCCAAGGAATATGGTGTCGAATCAAACTTTGCATCAGAGGGGGAGAGCATGCGTGCTCCCTCAATGGCAGCAGGTTCACTAAATGAATCTGACGTTCTGGAAGCCCTGGGGACTGGTGTCTATCTCTCAAATCTCCATTATTTGAATTGGAGCGACATGATTGGTGGACGGATTACCGGTATGACACGCTATGCTTGTTTCTGGGTAGAGAAGGGTAAAATTGTGGCCCCCATAGAGAATATGCGGTTTGATGACAGCATTTACAGCTTCCTGGGTGAGAATCTGGAGGCAGTTACAGAGAAGTTGCATATCAACCCCGACGTGGGAACCTATGATGGACGAGAACTTAGTGCCATCGTTTGTCCCGGAGTGTTGTTAAAATCGTTTTCATTAACCTTATAGGTGCCTATGCCAAATTCAACATCTAAACACCGCTATTTACTCATTGTTAATCCTGAGGCAGGAAGCCGGTCCACCATGAAAGCTCTGCCAGAAATTGATCACCTCATGCGGACTCATAAAGCCGAATTTGAATTTCATTTTACCCAGGAGAAAGATCACGCAACTGAATTGGTAAAAGAAATTGGGAGTGCCTTTGATGTGATCGTCTCAGTAGGAGGGGATGGAACCATTAACGAAATCGTAAATGGCATGCCAGATCTTCACAAACCAATGGGAATAATACCCATCGGCACAGGGAATGATTTTGCGCGGAGCTGTTCATTGCCCATAGGCAATCTGGAAGCGGCCGTTGATGTTTTGCTGGCCCATGATGTAAAAAAAATTGATGTGGGTGAAGTGAATGGTAGAAGATTCATAAATGTCATGGGGCTGGGCTTTGAAGGTCGAGCAAATGACATTGGGAAAATGTTACCCTTTCTCCATGGCACTCCAAAATACCTTATCGCCATTGGAGGTACCTACCTGACCTATCGAAAGATGCCCCTTAAAATCAAATTCAACGATATTGTCATCGATGACAAGGTCTTTCTTGTGAGCATTGGAAATGGGTGGAATGTTGGAGGTGGTTTGAGGCTTACGCCAAAGGCAATATTGGATGATGGTGTCTTTGATGTAGGCTATTTGCAGGACATCTCTCGATTCAGAATCCTGCAGGTGTTCTCAAAGCTTTATGATGGCACCATCGACACGGTTCCTGAAGTTAAAATGTACAAGACCAGGGAATTGACCATTGAAAGTGATCGACCTATACCAGCCCATATAGATGGTGAGTCATTTGATCCCGTCCAGAAGGCGTTTAAGGTGAGCTTGATTCCAAAGGCCATAGAGATTATTGGAAATTGGTCAGCAGATACTAGATTTAGCTCATAATTTTGTAATCGTAACTATCAAGTTCAGAGGTGATTTAGATGAGACGTTTTTTGATCGTGGCAGTCATTCTGGTGTTCGGAGGAACTCTATTCGGACAGGGATTAAAGCCGTATACCATGGGAGCTCAAAGTTCTGAGACCCTTGAGGTGGTTCGTGAAAAAACTGGTCAGGCACTTCGTGCTGCAGGATTTACCATTTTGGGCCAATACCAACCAGCCATGGATGAAACAAGATGGGTATTCGTTATTAATTCTCCTGAGATGATTGAGGCTGTTCAAGAAATAGGTGAATTAACCGGATTTGCTGCCGCTTTGCGGGTAGGTCTTACCGTTGAAGCTGGCGGGGTGAATATTTCCTACACAAATCCACTCTATCTTGGGAATGCCTATTTCCAGAAGAAATTTTCAGATGTGGAAGACAAGTTTCTCATGGTTCAGGATAAGCTGAAGCAAGCTATGGCTGGTTTGGGTACGGTTAAGGATGAAGCTTTTGGTGCAAAAGAGGGCATGACGCCAAAAGACATCAGCAAGTACCACTATATGTTCGGTATGGAATATTTCCAGGATGTGGTTGAGCTTACAGAATTTTCAAGCTATGAGGTTGGGAAAAGCATAATTGAATCCAAGCTGTCCAAGGGCGGAGACACGGAGCTGGTCTACTCCTTCGAAATTCCAGGTAAAAAATTGAAGCTCTATGGCATTGCGCTTAGTGGTGAGAGTGGAGAAGGACACTTTCTGCCCATTATTGATATCAGCAAGCCCAAACACACAGCCTTCTTACCTTATGAAATCCTATTAATGGGAAATACTGCAGTCATGATGCATGGCCGTTACCGGATTGCTCTGGCTTTCCCGGATTTGACTATGACCACCTTTTCCAAAATCATGTCAACGCCTGGTAATATAGAAGATTTGATGCGTTCGGTCACGGAGTAGACATCCTGTTGGGCTGAAGCCCTTTTTGTTCAATATCTATGCAAACTCCGTCTAAAAAGACGGGGTAAATATCAATTCTCAGCAGAATTCATACTTACCCCAATCCATAGGCTGGGGGTATGAAAATCAGTAGTTCAGGGCTTTAGCCCAAACCATTCGCCTCTGGCAATACACTAGAATAGAATGCAATTTAAAAGCACAATATGGGGAAAAACTTATGCAATATACAACTCTGGGAAAACGTGGACCAAAAATCTCGACAATAGGTTTTGGCGCCTGGGCCATCGGTGGAATGAACTGGGGACCTACAGATGATGAGGTTTCACTAAAAGCTATCCATACTGCTCTGGATGAAGGTGTCACTTTTATTGACACAGCTGATGTATATGGCTTTGGTCATTCAGAGGATCTCATTGCCAAAGTCATAAAAGAACGCGGAAAAGGTGATCTCATCATTGCCACCAAAGCAGGTAATGACTTTTACTATGCCGGCAAAGAGACAGACGATGGCTATGGGGCCATTCAGCAGAATTATAAAAAGGAATACCTCATAGAGGCAGCCGAGAAAAGCCTTAAACGTCTCGGTTTGGAAACCCTGGATATCCTGCAACTCCATAGTCCTGATATTGAAAAACTTGAGTGGGATGATCCCTGGGAGGCATTAACCAGACTCAAGGAACAGGGCAAAATTCAACATGCAGGACTCTCCATTCAATCATTCAAAGAATCGGAGCAAGCTTACCTCCTTGAACGACACCAGGATCTGCTGGACGTGATCCAGGTCCGCTATAACCTTCTGGAACGCAAAGCCGAAAAATTACTCTTCCCCGAAGCCATCAGGTATGGCGTGGGCGTTATCGTACGTATTCCAATGTTGTTTGGGCTGCTTAGCGGAAAATTTGATCGGAAAAGTGTCTTCGAAGGCGATGATCATCGACGTTTTAACCTGGATACCGAGAAGCTGGATAGCTATCTGAGTAAAATGGAGTCTATGGACAAATTGTACAGCCGCTATTCAGACTGGAGTCCCGCACAGATTGCCTTGCGTTTTGGGATTTCTCATCCTGCCTGCCATGTATCAATTCCTGGGGGAAAAACCCCTGAACAGGTCAAAGAAAATTGTGGCGCTTCAGAGATGCCTGAAGTCACTTTGAAATAATTGAGGAATACTGTGGGACTTACATATAAAAAAATCTTTATCACCGGTGCCAGTTCAGGTATCGGGAGACAAATGGCATTGGACTATGGCAAAACAGGTGCAGATTTATGGCTCCTGGCAAGATCTGGAAGCAAGCTAGCCACCCTGGCTGAAGAAATTCAGAAGGCAGGTGGAAGGGCTCATGTTCTGGTCTGCGATGCGACGGATGAGCCCACCTTTCTAAAAGCACTTGAGATTGCCCAGACAGAGTCAGGTGGTTTCGATCTGGTAATTGCCAATGCAGGTTGGGGTGGTAAAATGAAATACCCAGGTGATAAGAATATTGAAGTTCTGAACCAGGTAATTGATTTAAACTTCCGGGCAGCGACTCAAACTTTGGAATATTTCGCAAAATTTATGGTGATTGCCAAACATGGTCATCTTGTAGGGGTCTCCAGCATTGCTGGTTTTAGAGGGGCTCCAAGTGCTGCTGCTTACAGTGCCACCAAGGCTGCCCTTATTTCATATTTGGAATCGCTCAGGTTCTCTGTGCGCCCCTTTGGTGTTTTTGTCACTGATATTCGACCTGGGTTTGTGAGGACACCCATGACAGACAGGAATGTAGTTCCCATGCCTTTCCTCATGGAGGTGGATCGCGCCAGTCAAAAAATTCGAAGAGCCATTGAACGAAAAAGAAAGAGATTCGCTTTCCCGTGGCAAATGGCTGTCCTGGTCCACTTGATTAAGGCATCACCGGATTTCCTCTATGACTGGGTGGCAGGTCTCACATTTGGAAAACAGGCTGTGTCAGGTCGAACTGGCAAATCAGAATCAAATACGCCTGAATAAGTGGGATAAGACTGGATTATTTTTAGCCATTAACTTACTTCGCTGGATATATGATATTGGAGAGCATCATCTTTCTTATAGACTCCCCGCCATTCCCTCCTAAACTTGAACGATGTTTAAAACCTTAGATAAATACGTTTTTCGGGAATTACTTACCCCGTTTATGTACTCATTGTTGGTCCTGACCATGATCTTTCTGGTGAATTTTATCATTCGGGCCATGGATCGAATATTGGGCAAGGGTCTCTCCATCTGGGTGATTCTTGAATATATAATCTTGAATTTAGCCTGGATCCTGGCGTTGGCCATACCACTGTCAGTGTTGGTGGCCGTTCTCCTGGCTTATGGACGTCTGGCAACGGATCATGAAGTGACTGCAATGCGCTCCGGCGGGATATCATTACCCCGCATTATGGCACCAGCCCTGGTATTCTCCATTCTGGTGGGGAGTTTTACACTCTATTTCAATACCACAATTCTTCCTGATGTGAACCATCGCGCCAGATTGCTTGGATCAGATATCTATCGAAAACGACCCGATATGGACATCGTCCCGGGATACTTCATCGATGATCTTCCCGATTACAACATTCGTGTCAATGAGGTCACTGAAGAAGGTCTCAGCGGCGTCGTCATATTCTCCAAAAGCGATCTCAGGGAACAGGTCTCAATTTTTGCAGAAACGGGTCGCACTGAAACCATTGGTGGTCAGATCATCTTTACCCTTTACAACGGGGAAAAGCACCTGTTGGATCTGGACAAACAGGATGATTATCAACGTGAATATTTTGACTCAACCCGTCTTACCGTCAAGGTAAATAACCTTGAGCTGAAGCGTCGTGAATCCGCGGTTCGGGGAGACCGTGAAATGACGCCAGCCATGATGTACACCAGGATTGAAGAGAACAAAGAGAGATTTAATCGAACCATTGAGAGAATGAATAGCATCAGGCTAAAAAGTCCACTCTTTAATGGTGATTCACTGGTGGATATGATTGCGCTGATGGATACGATCAAGCGTATTCCCGTCCAGGAAAACACACCCACTGAAGCCAGAACCAGGGTTTGGAATCGCACTGTCGATAAACTTGAGAGCCAGGAGCGCCTTCTAAATAGCTATTTAAAACAGATCAATAAATATCTCGTTGAAATTCATAAGAAATACGCGATGGCAGTTACCTGCATCGTGTTTGTGTTGGTAGGTGTACCTCTGGGTATCATGACCCGCAAATCCAGCGGCACCATTGGCGTTGCTATCGGTATGTTCTTCATCTACTGGGCGGCCTTGATTGCTGGTGAGGAGTTGGCTGATCGCCGATACCTGGATCCTGTGATTGCCATGTGGGCTCCAAACGTTATTATGGCTGTAGTTGGACTTTGGATCAGCTTTCAGGTTTCCAGGGAAAGGACCGTCATCAATATTCTCTGGTTAAAGACCATTTTAAATCCTCAGAATTGGAAAATCCTGCGAAGTAAAAAAACTTGACAAAGTAAGCATTTACATAAGTGGGGTATCCGTCTATATTGCTCTCAAATTGTACGCTTAGGAGAGATTATTAATGTCACTTCATACCATAGTTTTAGTCAAACAAGTCCCTGATACATCCAACATATCTGGCGAGGTCATGCGCCCCGATGGAACGGTTAATCGAGCTCGACTTCCTGCCATATTCAATCCCGAGGATCAAGAAGCTTTAGAACTGGCCCTGCGCTTAAAAGATAAGCACGGAGGTAAGGTAACCGCCTTGACCATGGGTCCTCCCAATGCTGCCAACATGCTCCGGGAATGCCTATACATGGGAGCAGATCGTGCCATATTGGTGAGTGATCGTCGATTTGCAGCTGCAGATACCCTGGCTACTTCATATGCCTTACATAAAGCAGTCCATCGTATTGGTAAATATGATCTCATCTTCGGTGGACGTCAGGCTATTGATGGTGATACGGCTCAGGTGGGACCACAAACAGCTGAAAAATTGGGCATCCCTCAAATCACCTATACTCTGGAAGTTCAAGATCTGGATTTGAAAAAGAGAACGATTCGAGCCAAACGAGCCATAAAGAATGGCTATGAGATTCTGGAAGCCCCCTTACCGGTTCTGCTGACGGTCACAAAAGATGCGGCTGAACCACGTCCCTTTGATGTAAAAAGGTTGTGTACCTTTAAACGGGCACAGTCCAGATTTGAAATTGAAGCTACTGTGGATGACAGCCATGATCTGGTGTGGATGGATGAACTTATGGAGAAAGCCAAAGCCCAGGATTTACTCATCGAGACCTGGAATATTGAGGACATCGATGCAGATGTTCAATGGTGCGGACTGGCTGGATCTCCCACCAAGGTGCATAAGGTGGAGAATGTGGTACTCAGCGGGGCTGAATTCAAAAAGGTTCCACCCACTCCTGAGGGCATGAATGATATGATTTCTGAACTGATGCAAGATCACATCTTTGGATAAAACATGAAATCTCTTACAACGAATTCAACGAAACCTACGAACAAAGCTGCGAAAAGCCTCACTTCGTCTGCTTCGTTGTAAAAAACTGATCAGAATGAAGTAGAAATATGAATTCAAAAATAAAAGATATGGTGTGGGTGTTTGCTGAGCAAACTGATGGGGTGCTGGCTGATGTCAGCCTGGAGTTGCTCCATAAGGCCAGAACACTTGCTCAAAAGATGAAGTCGAAGGTGAGTGCAGTCCTCCTTGGGGATCAGGTTGAAGGTTTATCCAAAACCTTAATCGCCCATGGCGCAGACAATGTTTACCTCCTGGATGATGTGGAACTCAAAGATTTCCGGAGTATGCCCTATGCCAATCTGATTACCAATCTGGTGGAGGAGAAAAGACCCCGTGTGGTGCTGTTTGGTGCTACCCATATTGGTCGTGATATCGCTCCCAGAGTTGCCTCCCATACTCGATCTGGTCTCACGGCTGACTGTACAGAATTGAAGATTGAAACTTTGACTATTCGCAAGGTCGAGTATGAAGATCTTCTTCTTCAAATTCGCCCGGCTTTTGGTGGAAATATTATTGCCACCATCATATCACCTGATGTAGAAATTCAAATGGCAACTATCCGTGAAGGTGTCATGGAAATGGGTGAACCTGATGCATCCCGCAAGGGAAACATTATACCTATCAAGGTCGAATTGGATCCATTTGAAGTTGCAGTGAAGATTATTGAAAAACATCAGGAAGCTTCCAGCGTTAATCTCAAGGGGGCTCCAATTATTGTGGCTGGTGGATATGGGGCAGATACACCTGAAAAATTTCAACTCATCAAGGATTTAGCCAAATTATTGGGTGCTGAGGTCGCAGGCTCACGGGCCGCAGTAGATGCTGGTCTCATCAGTTCTGAACGTCAGGTCGGACAGACTGGGACAACTGTGCGTCCCAAACTTTATATAGCCATCGGTATATCAGGGGCTATACAACATCGTGCAGGCATGCAGGAATCTCAAAAAATTATTGCCATCAATAGTGATGCTGAAGCACCCATTTTCCAGGTTGCTCACTATGGGATTCATGGTGACCTCACAGATGTGATACCCAAACTAATTGCTGCTTATAAAAGTCAGCTGCATTAAGGCGTCAGATCAATTATTAATATTCATCATGAAACGAGAATAGTGTATGTCAAATTTTTTTAATGAAAACGCCGATATTCAATTCCAATTCAATCGCATTGATCTCGAAGAAATCACCAGAATCCGGGAAGATGACTATAAGCAAGCCCAGCAGTATAGTTTTGCCCCCCGTGACTATGAAGACGCCAAAGACAACTTTAAACGCATTCTTGAAGTGGTTGGAGATATTGCAGGAAATTTTGTTGCTGAACGTGCAAGGGAAGTAGATGCTTTAGGCTCCACCTTTGAAGACGGTGTGGTGACATACGCCAGGGGTCTTGAAGAAGCAATGGAACGCCTGAATCAAGCGGGACTCATGGGTTTTATTCTGGAACGCAAATATGGCGGATTAAACCTACCCATCTCCCTCTACATTTTTGCCATTGAGATGGTCTCCCGCGGCGACGCATCCCTCATGAATCTTTTTGGTCTTCAGGATATTTCTGAAACCATTGAAAACTATGCCACAGATGAGATTAAAGACGAATTTCTTCCCAAATTCAGCAGTGGTGAAGTAACGGGTGCCATGGTCCTCACGGAACCCGATGCTGGTTCAGATTTGCAGGCTGTCAAAACGCGGGCATATCAGGATGAAAATGGAGACTGGTTTCTCAGTGGTGTCAAACGATTTATCACCAATGGCAATGCAGATGTAAATCTGGTCCTGGCTCGCTCTGAAGAGGGTACCCGAGATGGACGTGGTCTTTCCCTTTTTGTATGCTATGGTGATGATACAGTCCAGATCAGACGCATCGAACATAAATTAGGCATCAAGGGGTCACCGACCTGTGAAATGCAGTTCCACGACACACCTGCGCAACTCATAGGGTCAAGGAAACGTGGATTGATATCCTATGTGATGGCCCTCATGAATGGCGCACGTCTTGGTGTTGCGGCACAGGCTTTGGGAATTGCTCAGGCAGCCTATGTAGAAGCCAGAAGATACGCCCAGGAGCGCGAACAGTTTGGCAAACCCATTTTGAATTTTCCCGCTGTAGCTGACATGCTTATTAAAATGAAGGTCGATCTTGAAAGCTCAAGAACGCTCATATATGCCACAGCCCGTGCCGTTGACATGCATAAGGTCAGTGACATGGAGATGACCAGGTTGAAGGACGCCGGTGAGTCATTCACAGAAATGAAGGACCAGGTCAAACATTGGAAGGCCATGGCTGACTTCCTGACCCCCCTCTCAAAATTTATTATCTCCGAAAAGGCCAACCGTATCTGTTATGACGCCATTCAGATTCACGGTGGAACCGGGTATATGCAGGAATTCAATGTTGAGCGACACTTTCGTGACGTCCGCATTACCAATATTTATGAAGGGACCTCTCAACTTCAGGTTATCGCAGCCATTGGTGGTGTGATCAAAGGGGTTTGCGATGACCAATTCGATGCTTTTGAAGCCCGTGAACATCGCCATGAAGCTAGACAGCTCGCCAACAAACTGAAAAAGATTCGTACACTCATGGAAAAATGCAAAGTGCATGTTCTGGATAAAGAGGACAAGGCCTATCAGGAATTACATTCTGCTGAGCTGGTGGAAATGTATGGTTCAATCTATGTGGGTTATCTGATTCTTGAAGAAGCCTCCGAGGATTCACGGAAGATGTTAATCGCCAAAAAATACATCATGGATGCACTGGCTACTTCAATGCATCATACAGAATCAATCACCCGGGGCTTTGATACCCTTTTTGCTGATGTGGAGCAGATACTCACAAAAGAGTAGCACCTCCCTCTTGAAGAAGTATTGCTAAGTTTCTTCAATGAATGTCAAGATTCTACAGTATTCATAGAAACCATTATGTAACATGGATAATTCAGCTTAATATTAAGCATTCAAATGTGTTAAATATTTTGAGTTCAATCATTCAGAGGGGGTGTAGTGCGTTCACGATTGCTAATTCGGTCCTTTCCTATTCTCTTGGTTCTGGCATGTTCACCAACGGCAGAACCAGACTATTTACCCGTTGAATTTTCAGTAAACGCCGACCTGCTGGGCGAATCGTTCTATTCTCCCCTTCTCTCATTTAGCATAGATTATCCTTTAGAGGTACAAGTTGTGGATTCTGCCGAGATATTAAACCTTCAAGAATCCATTCAAGCAGATACAAATGCATATTTCAAAATTGATCTTCTAGATATGAAGCATTCCAGCCGCGGAATGGTTATAACGGTTTCCATTATTGATAGCATTGAGACAGTTTCAAAAATTCTCAACGATCACTATCTGGAGCAACTCAAGACAACTTTTAACACTCGAGCTATCATCCGGAATCAAGTGTCCATTAATAAGATTCATGCGGTTCAGTTCATTGTCACAGCAGAAGATTATGTCAACATTAAACTATTCATGCTTTTTGAACCCAGGATTATTCAAGTCGATTACTTCATTCCAGGTCACCAGTATTATGAACTGCTTGAACAGATCGAATCATCAATAGGGAGTATTTCCCAAAAAAAGAAAGAGGAGAAAAAATGAAGAAAATTCTGGTCTTAGTATTGATTGTGGCTTCCATGGTCATGATCGGGTGTTCCACACATGTCCACACTGTTGGAAATGGAGCACAAACTGGTCAAGCTGTGACCGCTACCCAATGGTATGCTCTTTTTGGTTTGGTACCTCTGAATACCGTTGATACCCAAGCTATGGCAGGAGGGGTTGCAGATTATGAAATTCAAACGCAGTCTAATGTTGTAGATATTGTAATTAGTATTCCAGCCAGCTGGATAACAGTAAGCCGTAGAACGGTTACTGTTACAAAGTAAAGTCTATATTGAGTATGTTCCGCAGGGAATGAACGGAATAAATAAGAGCCCCGAAATCGGGGCTCTTATTTTATATAAGATTGTTAATGAGGTTGATTAACCAGCGTTATCCTCGCCACCATCGACACCAATGACATTTCCTGTGATCCAGGTGCTCATTCCTGCAAAGGTAAGGACAGCATCAGCAACATCATCCGGTGTGGTGAGACGACCACCAGGATTGGCATTTAAAGCCC
>ERZ889078.2908-NODE-2908-length-11831-cov-6.402514_pt1 | contig 11831 bp, 10 predicted proteins | sample MGYA00521266_ERZ889078 | MGnify/ENA primary metagenome ERZ889078 (study PRJEB32303, sample SAMEA104408618) | aquatic metagenome | biome: Brackish water; feature: Pelagic; material: water | place: Baltic Sea | collected 2014-06-16T06:34:00 | depth 76,534 m ... | reverse complement strand
ACCCACCGAAGCCCTCACCCGGCTCACCGTCGGTCCGAGCAAGGAGTAGGCAGACTTCCGATTCGAGTGCCTTCGATGTCCAGATCTTGCGACCTGAGATGATGAAGCCGCCCATCTCGTCGTCAACTGCGCGGGTCGAGATCCGGCTGGTGTCGGTCCCGGCATCGGGTTCGGTCACGCCAAACGCGACGTGGAGGTCACCGGCAGCAGCACGCGGCAGGAATGTGTCCTTCAGCTGCTTGTTGCCGAACTTGATGACAGGTGCGAGGCCGAACATCGTGAGGTGGATCGCTGTCGAACCGTTCATCGCTGCGCCTGAGGCGGCCACGCGGTTGAGGACCAATGCACCCTCGGTGATGCCCTGCCCTCCCCCGCCGTACTGATCGGGGATCGCAATGCCGACCCAGCCGCCCGCCGCCATTGCGTCGTAGAACTCCCACGGAAACTCGTGCGCCTGGTCTTTCGCCGACCAGTATTCGTCGCCGAAGTCGGAACAGACCCGGTCGACGCCCTCGATGATCGCGGCGTGATGCTCGGTAGTGGACGTCATACGCTGCCGAGCTTCGCACCTTCTCCATCCGCCAAGCGAGCGGACCGGCTCCGAGTAGCCGGGAACACCCCCTGCCAACCAGGACAGCCACCGCACCCCAGATTCTGTGTGAGCGATTCCGGGAACCGACGCTGCAATCGCTCACACAAAACCGGGGCGCGGGGCTGAACCCCGATCTTGGAGCCACTGCGTTCCGCCGGAGTGCACCCGGAGCCAAAGGGCTCGCTACCGTCGGACTCCATGTCACGTGGACCACGCGAGATCGCCCGCCGTATTCGGCAGGCCAAGGAAGGCGTCGGCAAGTTGATCGGCGACGTCGAGCGACGAGTATCTGATCAGAACGCCGATCTCGGCGGCAACCGCAGCCGGCCCGTCCGGACGCCGGACGACGTTCGCGCCGACCTCGACGCACTCGTTGGGCTCGACTCGGTCAAAGAACAAGTCACCACCCTGATCGCGCTGCTCAGCGTTCAGCAGCAACGACGCGATCACGGGCTCTCGCAAATGGAGACCAGTCACCACCTCGTCTTCACCGGCAATCCGGGCACCGGCAAGACCACTGTCGCCCGGCTCGTGGCCGAGATGTTCGGTGCCCTCGGCCTCCTTGAGCGCGGCCACCTGATCGAAGTCGACCGAGCGCGCCTCGTCGGCCAGTACGTGGGCCACACGGCTTTCAAGACCAACCGCTCAATCAAGCGAGCGCTCGACGGTGTGCTCTTCATCGACGAGGCCTACGCGCTCTCGCCACCTGGGCCGGCGAGCCTTGACTTCGGGTCGGAAGCAATCGAGACCCTCATCAAGCGGATGGAAGACCATCGCAGCCGGCTCGTCGTGATCGTGGCGGGCTACCCCGACCTGATGCGTCACTTTCTCGATTCAAATCCTGGCCTGCGATCCCGCTTCTCGCGTGAAATCAACTTCGGCGACTACGACGACGCTGAATTGGTCAAAATAATCAGGCGCTTGGCGGCCGATTCAGACTACGAGATCAGCCCTGACGCCGACGCCGCACTGGTCAGCGCATTCCAACGAGGGCGCGGCCAACCCGGCTTTGGCAACGCCCGGTATGCACGAACTTTGTTCGAACAGGCCGTCAACCGCCAGGCACTTCGCCTACACTCCGACGGTGGCGACCTCTGCCGCGAATCGCTACTTACCCTGACAACGGACGACATCGCACACGCCGCCCGACTCATCTGAACTCGATCTGCACCCGATTTCAAAACGGGCGAACGCGACATCGACACTGACTTCGCTCTGTTGCGCGCGGTGGGGAACCGACCGGTCACGCGCCTTCGACGAAGCGGCAGCGTCTACCGCGGTCACCGACGACATCCCGCTGCACTCACGACACCGTGACCGACTTCTTCGACATCGCTGGCACGCCGTCAGCGTTGGCCACAGCATTGACTGGGCGATCACGATCGAAATCCTCGCCACTGCGTGGAACTGCCCGAAGCACATCACTCCCCCGTTTCACTGAGGCGCAGATCAGCCCGATTGTCGAGCAGTTGCAAGGTCAGATCGCTGACTGTGGAACTCTGCTCACCGAGGCAGCCGCCACCAACTCGCCTCCTGCCCCGCCAGATTGACACACTCGGGTTCTGATGGAACCCACGAGCCGCCAGCCCAACATCATTCTGATCAACTGTGACGATCTGGGATACGGAGACCTGGGCTGCTACGGCTCCGAGGTCAACCAGACACCTGCACTCGATCAGATGGCAGCGGAGGGGACGCGTCTCACCGACTTCTACATGGCATCGCCGGTGTGTTCGCCATCTCGGGCCTCCATGCTGACCGGGTGCTATCCGACGCGCGTCGGGTTTGGTGGCGCAGCCTCGGGAAGCCTGGGCGGCGTGCTGTTCCCGGGCTGGGGCGTCGGGCTCAACCCCGACGAGATCACGATCGCCAAGCTGCTGAAGTCGGCCGGCTACGCCACGCAATTGATTGGCAAGTGGCACTGCGGTGATCAGCCCGACTTCCTGCCCACCAGCCACGGGTTCGACGGCTACTTCGGCATTCCCTACAGCAACGACATGGGTCGCCAGGCCGACAGCCCTGATGCGATGAGCCTCGACGACCTGACCGCGCTGGTCCGCCAAACAGGCTGCACCGAACCGTTCATCCGGCCGCCGCTCCCCGTCTTACTCGACGACAAAGTCGCCGAAGCGCAGCCCGACCAAGCTGCCCTGACCGAGCGGTATGTCGAGCACGCTGTCGACTTCATCCGCACCAATCGTGACCGGCCGTTCTTCCTGTACTTCGCACACATGTACGTCCACCTGCCGATTTACGTGCAAGACCGGTTCCGCGACCTCTCGAACAATGGTGACTACGGGGCTGCTGTGCGTTGCATCGACTGGGCGACCGAGGCGCTGCTCGCCGAACTCACAGCGCTCGGGTTGGACGATGACACCATCATGATCTTCACATCGGACAACGGTGCCCTCGACGCAAGCAAGGGCGGGTCAGGAAGCAATGGGCCGCTCCGCGGCTCCAAGGGAACCACGTGGGACGGAGGGCAACGTGTGCCCTGCATCGTCCGCTGGCCCGGTCATGTGGCCGCTGGCGTCGAGTGTGACCAGATGGCGACAGCGATGGACTTCTATCCGACACTTGCGGCGCTGGCTGGGGCCAGCCTGCCCGACGACCGAGTGATCGACGGTGACGACATCAGCCCGCTCCTCGGCCTTGCAGGCAACGTTGTCGACAACGACCGGGACTTCTTCTTCATTCGCGGTGCGAATATCGGTGCCGTCCGGAGGGGTCGATGGAAGCTACACCTCGTTCGGGACGGCCAGGACGTCACCGAGCTGTACGACCTCACCAGCGACATCGGTGAAGCGCACGATGTCGCCGCCGAGCACCCGATCATCCTGGCCACATTGAGGGCCAGCATCGAAGCAGGGCGCGCTGCGCTCGGCGACGAACGCCTCGGCATTAACGGCTCAGAAATCCGCCCGATCGGACGGGTCGATGATCCGGCCCCGCTCACCGAGTTCGACCCGACTCATCCGTACTTCATGGCGGAGTACGACCTGCATCACCGTGGCTGACATCGACGCATCCACACTCGTCCAGCTCGCTGGCGGGCGATTTCGGATGGGGACCGACGGCCCGTTCGGGTACCCCCAAGATGGTGAACAACCGGGTCGCAACGTCGACGTCAGCCCGTTCGCGATCAGCACAACAGCGGTCACCACCGGCGAGTTCGCGACCTTCGTCGATGCGACCGGACACACCACACAAGCTGAAGTAGACGGTTGGTCGTTCGTCTTCGCCGGGCTGCTACCGGAGCAGTCCGACGAGTCGGCACGTGTGGTCGGCGCCGAGTGGTGGCGGCGAGTGTTCGGGGCTTCGTGGCGTCATCCTGAGGGCCGCCAGAGTGACACGGCGACACGATCCAATCACCCGGTGGTCCACGTCAGCTGGAACGATGCGATCGCCTATTGCACGTGGGCGAGTGCCCGTCTGCCGACCGAAGCCGAGTGGGAGTTTGCCGCCCGGGGTGGGCTTGACCAGGCAATATATCCATGGGGCAATGAGCTCTATCCAGATGGTAAACACTGTTGCAACATTTGGCATGGAACGTTTCCATCGGACAACACGTGTGACGATGAGTGGTACGGCACCGCTCCAGTCGACACGTTCGAGCCGAACGGGTTTGGGCTGTTTAATACTGTCGGCAACGTCTGGGAGTGGTGTGACGATGCATTCACTCGTCGGCCGTCGTCAGCTCCTGCAATCTCGTGCTGCGCACCAATCAGGCAGTCACCGTCGTTGCCACGCACCATGAAGGGCGGGTCGTACCTCTGTCACGACTCCTACTGCTTTCGCTACCGGGTAGCCGCGCGCAGCTCAAACACGCCAGACACGGCAACGGGGAACATCGGCTTTCGAATTGCGCGCTGACCGGCCACTGATTGTTGATGGCTCACTACCGGGCAACTGCGGAGCTCAGTCGGGAGACGGCGTAGCGAGCACCACCCGAGTCACGTAGTTGGCAATTTTGTTCACCGGCCACCCGAGGCGCTGCAGGTCGAGCACCTCGCGTGGGTCACTCGTGACATTCCAGGTGAAGAGCATCATCGTCACATCACCGTCGAACTGTTGGAGTAGCGGTTCGATCAGGCTGCATGCGAACGTGATCGCCGGGTCGCCGTCACTGCGCCGTTGCAGGAACCCCACAGGCGAACGAAGGTGAACAGCCAACTCGCCGTGCTCGACGCAGGCCGCGACCCAACTCTGGTTCCAACGGGTGAGCGAGTCCAGTGGGTCAGTTGACTGTCCGCCTGATGTAGCGAACAGCTCGGCTGCTCGGACGGGAAGTTGGAGCACGAACGCCCGAATGAGATCGTCGACCGAAGCGAAGTGCCGATATGCGGTCGCCGTCGACACGCCTGCTGCAGCTGCGACGTCGACGAGCCGCTCAGGAGGCGCCGAGTGCTCTTGCATCCAGAGCTGAACGGCATCGATCAACCGCTCCCGCGATCGCCGGCTGTCGGATCGTGCCGAGACCGTACGCCCTGCCAGACCGGCGAGATCTGCGTTTCCATTGGCCACGTTCGCAGGCTACAGTTCGGAATGAAACGGGAATCAGTTCTCACTTCGCACCGAACTGCTCTCCCACCCGATTTCGAGGCCCCGATGACTGACGCCCGCCAACATTCAACGACGACACCGCGCGTCGCTGCGTTCGACGCCTGGATCCGCAGCCAGTTCGTCGATCTTAATACGGCACTCGAAGACCTGTACGCCCAGCAAGGCAACCGGTCGAACGTCGACGGCATCGGCGACGACCTCAAAGCGAATCTGCTCGAAGCGGGGCGGGACCTCATCGTGCCGATCCTCGAAGAAGGCAACACCGACGAAGGGTTCGATCTTGCCTTCGAACTCCTCGGCAATGTGGGCTACTACATGGCCGCGTGCCGACGTCACGAGATCACCGAGCCGTCCCGCGAACGTACTTCCCCGCTCGTTGAGGCCTCGACTCTCGCCCTCCATCTCGGCGCCACGCTCGGCACCGCCCCACGGTTCGTCACGAGCCATATGGAGACCTATAACCGAGCGGTCAACGGTCGGTACCGCACCTTCACGTGGCGCGAGGCCGAGACCACCTTTCTCGACTACAACACGCGCTCAGCCTTCAAGTACATGCGTGCCGCCGATGCCCTCGGCCACATCCACCCGATGGGCGTTTCGCACCCTGCCGTGCACGACCTCCTCATCGTTGCCAAGGACGCGCTGACCGACGCCCTGACGATGAACACCGAACTCGGCCAGGTACTCGACGTCGACGAGTTCTTCTTCTGCGTCCGGCCGTACTACCGGCCCCACCGAGTTGGAAGCACCGAGTACCGCGGCGCAAACGCCGGTGACTTTGCCGCCTTCAACCAAATCGACATGCTGCTCGGGCTCTGCAGCCCGACCGACCTGTCGTACAACCAGGTCGTCGCCGAAAAGTTCCCGTACCTCACACCCAGCGAGCAGCAGCAACTCCGTGCCGCCTACCGGCACCCAAACCTGCTCGACACGTTCCTCGGCCAGCAAGCGTCCAGCGACCAACCATGGTTTCAGAAGCATGCCGCAGCGTTCCTTGATGTCTGTACGGCGCACGGGGCCGCGGCAGCTCAGCATCACGACGACCTCGTCGCCAACTTCATCCAACGCCCTGCCGACGGCATCCCGCCAGAGCATCTCGACGGGCTCACCGCGAGCGGCCCGCCACTGTCGATCTTGCTGCAGGCACTCGAAGGACTCCGGGATCGACGACTCGCCGCCGACCGCGACGACATTCCAACACGGCACACCGACGTCGCTGCGCTCCGTAAACTCCTGACGCCACAATGACCGAGCCGGAAATCTTTACCGACCGCGAGGGCACGTATCTCCTCAGTCATTCGGTCGGCCTCCCGGTTCGCGGCACGCTCGAGGCAGTGGGTGGTGCGCTCGACGTCTGGGAACACGACACGGCGGCGGTGTGGCCACACTGGCTCGGCATCATCGACGGGTTCCGCACGTCGCTGGCACATCTCCTCGGAGCCGACACCTCATCGATCTGCCCGCAGAGCAACGTGTCGAGCGGCCTCACCAAAATCCTCGGCGCACTCCGCTCAACGTTCGAGGCCGATCAACCGGTCGTCTTGCTCACCGAAGATGCCTTCCCGTCGGTCGGCTACGTCTGCCAACACGCCGGCTACGCAGTGCGCTTCATCGGCGTTGACGAGGACGCTCTCGATCCCGCGTGCTGGCAGCGGCACCTCACAAATGTCGACGTCGCCGTCGTGACGCAGGTCCATTCAAACACCGGTGAGCTTCTGCCCGTTGACGCGATCGCCGAAGTCGCTCGAGCGGCCGGCGCACTCTCGATCGTCGACACCGCCCAGTCGGTTGGTGTCATTCCGATCGACGTGTCAATCGTGCGAGCCGACTTCATCGTCGGATCGTGCGTCAAGTGGTTGAGCGGCGGTCCTGGCGCTGGGTGGTTGTGGGCCCGCCCCGGCATGATCGATCGCTGCGAACCGAACGACGTTGGCTGGTTCTCACATAAGGATCCGTTCGAGTTCAACATCCACGAGTTCCGCTACGCCGACGATGCGCTCCGGTTCTGGGGCGGCACCCCGACGGTCCTGCCATACGCTGCAGCCCGCCACTCGATCGATGCGATCGCAAGGGTCGGTGTCACCACAGTTCGCGAGCACAACCAGCACCAGATCGACGCGTTGATCGACGCACTCGGTCATCTCGTCGTCAGCCCGCACGACCCGCTCCTTCGCAGCGGGACGTCCATCGTCACCGGGACCGACGACGACGTCGCTCGGCTCGCCGATGCAGGCATTTTCGTCGATGCTCGGCGCGGTGGCTTGCGAATCTCACCACACCTGCACACGACGTCTGACGACATTGAGCACGTCATTGCAGAGTTGAGATCTCGACCGGTCTGACGGAAATCGGGCCCCTGTCTGGGGTCGACTACACCGAGCATTTTTTGGACGAATACAGTCGGCGACATGACGTTGTCTGATCGCCTCCTGATGGGCCCAGGCCCGTGTAACCCGTATCCCGAAGCCGTCCAGGCGTTGGGCAAGCCGATGCTCGGACACCTCGATCCTGAATTCATCGCTCTACTCGATGAAACCAACGAGCGCCTCCGCACGGTTTTCGGCACGGCGAACGCGCTCACTTTCCCGGTCTCGGGCACCGGTTCGGCTGGCATGGAAGCGGCGATCGTCAATTTCGTCGGACCTGGAGACACGGTCGTCGTCGGGGTGAACGGCGTGTTCGGCGGGCGCATGGTCGATGTCGTCGGCCGCACCGGTGCGGAGGCAATTGCCGTCGATCACGACTGGGGCCAGCCGATCGACATTGACCGGATGGTTGCTGCCCACCCAAACCCGGCGATGTTCGCGATGGTCCACGCCGAGACCTCCACCGGGGTGCAAAGCGATATCGCAGCGATGGGTGCAAGGAAAGGCGACGCACTACTCCTCGCCGACTGCGTCACGTCGCTCGGCGGCGTCGACTTGCGTGTCGACGAATGGGATGTCGACATCGCCTACAGCGGTACCCAAAAATGCCTGGGGGTCGCACCTGGCCTCGCACCACTCACGGTGTCGGATCGTGCGATCGAACGCATTCTGCCGAAGCCGCAGTCGTGGTATCTCGACCTCAACATGATCGCCGGGTACGTCACCGGCTCCGGCGCTCGGGCATATCACCACACCGCTCCGATCTCGATGATCATGTCGCTGCACGCTGGCCTCGGCGTCGTGCTCGACGAAGGCCTTGACGAAGTTCGCTCCCGCCACCAGGCTGCAGGTGACGCTGTCAAAGCGGGGATGCAAGGGCTCGATTTCGAACTTTTCGCTGCAGAAGGGCATCGCCTCGCACCGCTCACCTCTGTCTCGATTCCGGAGGGCCGCCTCGGTTCGTTGAGCGAAGCCGAGGTGCGGACGCAACTGCTCCGTGACTACGGCATCGAGATTGGCGGTGGGCTCGGCCCCGTGGCCGGCAAGGTCTGGCGTATCGGCACCATGGGCCACACCGCCCGCCAGCGCAACGTCACGACGCTCTTGGGTGCGCTTGCCGACATCCTCGGCTGACGCACCGCCTGCTCAGTCAGTGCCGACATCGCCGATCAGGTCGGTTTCGGCGAGGCGCTGAGCCAAACGACGAGCGCTCAGCAATTCGTTGTCGAGAAACTTCTCAAACGCAGCTGCGCGTGTACGCGCTATCAGGATGGCCTCGGCTGGCGTGACGGGGACGAACCGGACGAGGTCGCCCGGCCTGAGCTGGCAGAAGGCGTCGAGATCGGCGCCGACGACCGTGGCGATCTTGGGGTACCCCCCGGTTGTCTGATGGTCGGCGAGCAGCACCGTTGCCACACCATCACCAGCCACTTGCACCGAGCCGCGGACGATGGGCTCGGATGGAATCGACAGCGCGGCATCGAGGTCGAGATGCGGCCCATCGAGGCGCACACCCATCCGATCGAACCCTTCGGTGAGCGCGAATGGGACCGTGACAAAATGCTGCAGAGCTTCGGCGGTACACCGATGGTCCTGCGGGCCAAGAACGATCCGAACGGCGCCGTCGCTGAGAACATTGCCCGGGAAGATTGCCACCGGACCGTCGAGAAGCGGAGCCACTCGCGCCGCTGATACCCCGACGTCGACGCCGGCAGTCACGTGGCCTCCACCCAGCCCGGACAGCGAGTGTGTTGCCGTGTTCCCGAGCCATCGCCGTGCAACGAGTTCACCGGCAACAGCCAGGTAGGCCCAGCTACCGCTCGGCCCGGAAGCAATGGTGAGCTGATCGCCCGGCACGAGTGTCACCACGATGTTCGCCCCAACCGCTGCACCATTCACCGAGGTGCGGAGCCTCCCACCAACGACTGCGACCGTCATGCTCGACCCGACGCATTCGAACGATGCGCCAGCACGCGACACCTCGACAGTGGTCGCGCCAGCCGGGTTGCCGAGCACAACATTCGCTATGGCGTGCGCAGTCCGATCCATCGGTCCGGATGCGGGAATTCCGTACCGAAGATGCCCGAGACGGCCGCCGTCTTGGAACGTGACGAGTGGACCCGCCGCGACGACACGCAGCGATGCCGTGTTCATGGCGTCGCCTTGTACTCGTCGAGTGTGATTCGATCGAACACGATCTCGTCGCCCGGTCGAAAGGCAAACGGTGCGCTGGACTGCTCGGGGAGCACTCGGAAGTGCGTGCGGCCGATCACCGACCAGCCGGTCGGCATCTCGATTGTGGTGATCAAGCACTGTCCGCCAGCAATGATCACGCTGCCCGTAGGAACGCCACGGACCGACTGCTGCTTGCGGGGCACGTTGATCGAATCTGGCACACCTGATAAGTAGGCATAGCCGGGAGCGAAGCCATACATGACCACTCGGTACGAACCGGAGAGGTGCGCCTCGACCACGCCGTCCGGGCTCAGCCCGCTCGTCGCAGCGACTGTTTCGAGGTCGGGAGCGACCCCAAGGTCGTAGCAAACCGCAACATGGTGACGGCTCGGCTCGACCACCGCTGCGCCCGTGGTGTCGAGCAGGTCGATCGCTGCGCGTACGGCGTCGTGATCGGTGACGAGCGGATCAAAGACGATCAGCACGCTGACATACGCCGGCACAGTTTCGAGAATGCCGACGACGCGACCCTCGCCGATCGCACTGTTGATTGCCTGGTCGAGGGCAACGACCTGACGGTTGGCCTCCTCGGTGAACTCGGATGCAAGTTCGATGAGCAGCGCGCTGTCGCCGACCGGAGCAAATCGGTTCACGACGTGGCAGCAAAGCTCCGCAACTCGACGCCAGCGGCGAGGAGACGCGAACGAAGTTGTGTCGTCATGTCCACGGCACCCGGCGAGTCGCCGTGGACACAGACCGAGTCGGCCGCCAACGGAATCGGTGCTCCGTCGACCACCGGCATCAGGCCCGTTTCAAGAAATCCGAGTAGCCGGTCAACCGCCTCTGCGGGGTCGTGAATCAGCGCACCAGGTTGACGACGCGGAACCAATTGACCACTGGCCTGGTAACCGCGATCGGCAAACACTTCGGAAAACACCTGGACACCGGCACTGCGGGCCGCACGTTCGATCTCGGTGCCGGAGATGGCCAGGATCGCCAGCCGTTCGTCGACCTGCTGAACGGTGTTGACGAGCACCCGAGCGACGGCACCGTCACCGGCGGCCAGATTCGCGAGGGCGCCGTGGGCTTTCACGTAGCGCACGTCAACGTCCACCAGGCGAGCGATCGCGGACAACGCACCGATCTGCGCCGCGATCATACGGGCCATCTCATCGGGCGACATGGGGATGATGCGGCGGCCGAAGCCAGCTCGGTCGGCGTAGCCAGGGTGTGCTCCAACCACCACGTTGTTCTTGCCGGCGACGGCGAGGGTGTCGAACATCGTGTCCGGGTCGCCGGCGTGCCCGCCACACGCGATGTTCGCGCTGGTGACAATCCCGAGCATGGCTGCGTCGTCGCCCATCGACCACGGGCCATATCCCTCGCCGAGATCAGCATTGAGATCGATTGAACGCATCATCCTTCACGATCTTCGGCGGCTGCACCCAAGATTGCAAGTACACCTGCCACCGGGAGTTACGCCTCGGGCCGTCGCATGACGACGATGCCGTTGTCGAGGCGCCTGACCTCGCTCGTGATGAACTGCTTGACAATTCGCAGCGGTGAACGATTCAGGAGCCACGAACGCAAGGTAAGCGGCTTGCCCAACCAGCCATACAGGTGCGAACCCAACTCGTCGGCACGCGACAATGTCGCCACGTGCACGAGGCCTGCTGCCTCGCCCGCCTTGCGGATTCGGCCGACCGGCATATCGCGCTCGGTGACACCGAACTTTTCGACCACGGCGGCTGACGCCGCGGCGTGACCGCGGCCGGGCTCGGAGGTCAACAACACGCCGCCCGGCTTGAGCGCCCTGGCGACCGCGGTAATCGCCGATCTTTCGTCAGGCACGTGGTGCAACGAGTCAAAGAAGATTGCTGCGTCGAACTCGGAGTCAAACGGCAACGCATCGGCCGGCGATGCGAGGAACACCGGGACGCCGACCTCGATGTGGTCAGGCATCGCCATCTGTGCAACGTACGCCTGGGCCAATTCGACGGCCCGAGGAGCGATGTCGACTCCGGTGACGTGATAGCCACTCGACTGCAAAATCCAGCTCAGCCAACCGGTGCCACAACCAAGGTCGAGCACCCGAGCCGGAGGCGGCGGGAGGAGCGACATCAGGGCGCCGAGCT
>ERZ889078.2907-NODE-2907-length-11836-cov-12.524828_pt1 | contig 11836 bp, 7 predicted proteins | sample MGYA00521266_ERZ889078 | MGnify/ENA primary metagenome ERZ889078 (study PRJEB32303, sample SAMEA104408618) | aquatic metagenome | biome: Brackish water; feature: Pelagic; material: water | place: Baltic Sea | collected 2014-06-16T06:34:00 | depth 76,534 m ... | reverse complement strand
CATATGTTACATAGGGTTAGGGGAAATAATTTTAGCAACGTTGGGACAGTAGTGAAAACAGATATGACAATCTATTACTCTAACAACAATTTCGGTCATGAATCTTTCGATTTAAATCGTTGAAGAAAATCCTTTGACCATGATGAGAAGGTACCTTCGAGGATATTCGCTCGCATCAAAGTCATCAGATGAATATAAAACTTTAGATTGTGTTGTGTCGCGATCCGAAGTCCCAATACTTCATTGGTTTTGAATAAATGGTTGAGATACGCCAGACTGTATTGTTCTGACATTGCAGAATATCCATTAGAGTCAATGGGCGAAAAATCATTCTGATATTTTGAATTCCGGATATTTACTTTCCCGTCAAAGGTAAATAATTGACCGTTCCGGGCGTTTCTAGTAGGCATCACGCAATCGAACATATCCACGCCCCGGGCTACATTTTGCACGAGATCAGCGGGAGTTCCCACGCCCATCAGGTACCGTGGTTTATCAGGGGGCAAAATTTCACATGTGAACTGGGCGGTGTCCAGCATTTCATTCTTGGGTTCACCCACTGCCAATCCTCCGATGGCGTAGGCTTGGGCATCGAGCTGCATCAGTTCATTCGCGGATTGTTTTCTTAAGTTCAAATCCGTGCCACCTTGTACAATGGGCATAATGACCTGATGATGACCATAAATCGGATCAGTATTTTGGAAATGAGTCATACTTCTTTTTGCCCAACGGGTTGTCTGTTCCAATGCTTCGACCCATGTTGCTCGATCTGCATCACCGGGAGGACAAATATCCAGCATCATCATGAAATCGGACCCGATAATTCTCTGAATGTCTACTACTTTTTCGGGTGTCAAATGATGGCTGGATCCATCCAAATGAGATTGAAATGTCACGCCATCATCTGAAATTTTGCGAAACCCCGGGAGACTAAATATCTGAAATCCACCGGAATCTGTGAGAATAGCACCATCCCAATTCATGAATCCGTGTAAACCACCGGCGGCTTTTAAAATATCGGTTCCGGGCCGTAGGTACAGGTGATAGGTGTTGCTGAGAAGAATCCTGCTCATCTCTTTTATTTCCTGAGAGGATTGGGTCTTTACAGCACCATGGGTACCCACGGGCATAAAAAAGGGTGTTTCCAAAATTCCATGATCGGTATGAATCAGACCTGCACGAGCAGAAGTATCTTGATCGGTTTTCTCAAGTTGAAACAGTGGGTTCAAGTAGCTTCTCTAGCTATTTGTTGGGATATGCTGCTGTAAAAAACGTTCCATGGTACGGTAGAAATCAAACATATTTTCCTCATTACGGAAACCATGCCCCTCGTCCTTTTTAACCATGTATTCAACATCAATTCCGCGTTTTTTAAGCGCAGCAACCATTTGATCGGATTCGTCTATTTTTACCCTGGGATCATTTGCACCTTGTGCAATAAAAAGAGGGGTTTTGATCTTGTGGGCATTTAATGCGGGTGATACTTGCGTAAATAGCGCTTTATCTTTTTCAGGATGCCCCACCATTTCATACATAATTTCCAGGTATGGTTTCCAGTACGGCGGGATTGTCTCTAAAAAGGTAAATAGGTTTGAAACACCTACAAAATCTATAGCACAGGCGTACAGGTCCGGCGTTTTCACAATACCCGACAACACTGCAAAGCCACCATAGCTTCCTCCATAGATGGCAATTCTATCAGGGTCTGCTATGCCCTCATCGATGAGGTATTGTACACCGTCAGTGATGTCGTCCTGCATGGTCAATCCCCACTGTTTAAAGGCGGATTTCATGAACGAGCGTCCATAGCCAGTTGATCCGCGGAAGTTCATTTGGAGAACTGCAAATCCCCGGTTTACCAAAAATTGGACTTCAGGGTTAAATCCCCAACCATCCCTATGCCAGGGACCACCGTGAGGATTTACTACCAACGGTAATAACGTTGGTGTTTTGTCTTTCGGTAAAGTCAAATACCCTTGAATTTGAAGACCGTCTCGGCTTGTATATGAGATGGGGACCATTTCAGCCATCTCTTCTTCTTTCAACCATGGAGACAAATCAAACAATTTGGTAATTGTCCAATTGGAGAGATCACAGAAATAATAACTACCAAGGGTACGATCACTACCGGAATAAATTGTACAGCAAGTCTCATCCCGGTTAAACGAAGTAACAAAATTTACGTAATCAGGAAACTTGCCATCGATGAACTGCTGAAGTTTTAGTCGTTGTTCGTCAAAGAAATGGTAATGCTGTTTATCAGTGTTGTATGATGTTCCAGTGATCACTTTTCTTTTTTTTGAGACCATCAATCGTTCTACATCCACATCTGAATGTTCAAATATCAGATCGGTCTCTTTCCCTGTATTAAGATCGTAGAGAAAAATCGCAGACTTGTCTCTTCCAACATTGGAAGTAACAAAAATAGATTGATTGTCGAACGTAAAAAATAGCGGGGTAGCAACTTCCATGAAGTTATAGTTAGCCACGGTTTTCCAAGGGTCATTTTCCGTCATTCTATGAATGATTCCGGTATTTACACCATCGGTGGTCGTAGCCAGTAGCAGGTTGCCGTCATGATCGGTTATCCAACTTGACACATTCCCAGGGTTTTCAGAGATTAAAGTCAACTCTCCTGAATTAACGTCCAATTTGTAAACATCGAAAACTTCTTTAACACGCTTGTTCATTTGGATCAAAATATGGTCATCATCATTTTCAAGAACATCGATGATTCCACATTTTACATCTTCTTCCGGAGTAATATCAAGTGTATTAGAAGTGTCTAATCCAACGGCATACAAACGTGTATTTTCATCTCCGTCCCGATCTTTCAAATAAACCAAGCGCTCATTATTTGCCCAAATGTATCCTGCAATATCTCTATCGGTACCATTGGTTATACGAGTGATCTTCATCGAAGGGATTTGCACAACAAACAAATTCAGCCGTCGTTTATAGGGAGCCATGTAGGCAATATGACTGCCGTCAGGACTCAGCTCAATATTTACAATATCCGGTTTTCTGAAAAAGTCTTCAAGAGGGATCATTATTGATTTCCTTTTTGTGGGGACGTAAAATTTATAATATAATTATAGACGATAAACTTTTGGGGTTATGAACTGCGTTGAGCCTCGGATTATCTGGTAATAAAAAGGTAATCTACCGTTGCCAGGCTCATCGCAATTGTAAAATAGTTATACTGGGATTTCCCTAACTATCCGTATCCGTCGCTTTCTTTTTGGTGGCAGTAGTTTTTTTAACAGTAGTTTTTGCAACTGTTTTTTTCTCGGTAGTCGTTGCTTTTTTCGCCACGGTTTTGGGAGCTTCTATTTTCACTTCTTTAGGTTCAATAGCAATTTCAACTTTTTCCTTCTTTACCGATTTCTTCGCTCGAGATTCAATCAGAAGGTTTTTCTTTCGAATTTTAGTCTTCCGATGTTTTTTCCACGCGCACTTGTCTTTTTTATTCATTTATACTCCATATATTTTTGAATCTAATAACAGTGTTCAAATTTATCCCTTTATTTCATTTAATACTGAGACAAATCTTTGATAAAATTCTAATTTGACCGAAAGGGGAGGCGCTGAATACAGCGATAATTCGATAAGAGTTAAGTATTGCTGTGTTTTTCAAGGATCATTGATTTAATTAACAGCAACTGTACTTCATATTAGAAATCGAGTCCGATGGTCACATACCACATCCGTTCCGGTTTTTTGTTGGGATGATATTCCCATGCATAATCAAGTTGCCAGGGCATTCCAAAGAAGATGAACCGGGGTCCCAAGCCGTACGTCAAAACAAAATCATTCGGATCGGAATTCCAACTATCACCCACCCACATATCCGGACGTTTGTCGCTCCACGCCATGCCAAAATCCGTGAAAAATACGCCATTGATCTGCCCCAGATACTTTATCGAAGGAAAATAGTAAACCAGAAACGGTAATCTGATCTCAAGATTGATCACGACCGCTTTATTTCCGGATCTCTCACTAATTTGTGCCCCTCTGACAGGCGTAACATACTTCGTAAAGAAAATTTCCTCCAATTTGTAGCTGGACGAATCACTTGCCGCATAATATCCGTCTTCTGAAGAAAATAACCAGGGTAAACCCCCCACCCGAAACCGCTCAGCATTTCTTCCTCCGCTATATCCAGCATACATTCTTCCCCCAAAGCTGATACCATTACCAAGGGAAATGTAATGGCGTGCATCCATGGTGAGTGTATGAAAATATAATTGATTATTCCCCCACTTCGGACTGGTTTGGAATCGAGCATATATCCGGTCGCCAGCAATGGGATACATATAACTCCATCTGGTGTTATCCCAAATCAATCCTAATGTTGGGATAGAAACGGTTAAAGAATTAATTACTTCTTCTCTGGTTCGGAAGCCCCCGTTTGAACCAACCGGTTCATCCCAGAATAATGATTGTTCAGCATAAGCATATTCCAAACCATATTCCAATCGTTGAAATCGAGAAAACGGCCGAGAAGCGAGAAACTCCAAAGTTAATAATCTGGAGCGTAGAACATAATTCCCAGGTGAAATAATGCTCCCACCAGCATTGTATGGTAATTCCAAATAAACCAAATCTAACGTCGCATTGTGGGAAAAGAGAAAATTAAAATCTGTCCGATTGGGAAGGTATCGGTACATAAAGAAGTAGTCTGAATTCTTTAATGAGATATTATCCATTTCGGTACCTAGATAGATCCGGTGATCACCGAGGATATCACTCCATAGGAAAAATGCCATCATTTGTGGACTGTATTGAGAGCTATAATCGTAATAGGGTTGAATGAGATCAAGAGTAAATCTGGTTTTGTATTTATACGTGTGGTAAGCACCTGTCGTATCTTGTATCTCCGTTTTGGCTAGTGCAGTATCCGGTTCATCGACGTCAGGCTCAAAATTATAATTTGAAAAGACGTAATTTTCATAGGAAGTGGACGAATTCATCCTGTCCTTCTTATCATCCCTCAATAAGAGTTCAGGTTTCGGCGTCTCTTTTTTTGATATCCACTTCGCCGGCTTAATGACAATATTCTCGTCAAGAAACTCTTTTGGATTTTCCAATGTGTAAATATCGTACCCACCATCTTCGAAACCAGAAAATACAAGTTGAGTATCATCCCGGCTCCAGGAAATTTGAGATACACCAGTTAATAAGTTGGTTATAGGTTTGGTCGTTGAGATTGAATCCGAAAGGATATACACATTATTGATCCCGAATTCATCAGAAGTATACGCAAGCATTTTTCCATCATTGGAAAGTGTCGGATAGGATTCATTAAAAGGCGTAGCGGTAATCCTGTTCATCTGTTTCCCATCACGGGATATTGAGTAAATATCGGCGTTTTTAACAGGATATTCCTCAACGTCGGTAATTTCCAAACCGGTTCCCAAATTTGGACCTCTGTCGGATACAAAATATAACGATTCCCCGTCGGCCGCCCATGATACCATGTCATCAGAAAACCAATCGCGAGTTAAATTTGTCAAAGATTGAGTATCAATATCGAACAGGTAAATATCACTTGTGGCTCCATCATTACCGATAAATGCGATTTCATTTTTAGTCGGACTCCAGGATGCTCTGAAGATACCCTCAACCGGCAATCTGAATTTTTGTTTTTGACCATCGATCACATCTACAATATAAAGCGCATCGGATCGTCCTGATTTTGCAGCAAAGGCGACGCGTTTTCCATCGGGAGACCAGGTGATGCCAGGCTTAAGAATATGTAATTCTTCAAACTCCGCGCTGTTCTCTCCCTGGATGATTTTTCGAATAAACCGTCCATCCTCTGCAGCGATAAGATACATTGCCATGGGTCCATTTTTATTGGAGATGATGGCGATCTGCCTACCATCGGGGGACATCGCTGGGGCGATATTGTAAGTATTTTCTAGCTTTTTATGATCGGTTAATTTTCGGGCAATATCTTTTAATGAGAATCGTCCTTCAACATCCGGCCAATATTCTTTTTTCAAATAATTGTGCCACTGTTCCGTCAGTTCTTCTTTATCAATACCCAATGCAAACTCGAGTCCCAAATCAACATTATTTTGACGTCCGATCTGAATGAATATTTCAGATATGGATTCTTCACCCCATTTCTCTGTGATGAACTTCCAAACGGATTGCCCTCCGCGATATGCCAAATATCCGGTAAGCCTCTCAATGTCAGGGAGTTCGCCACCATTGATAGCCAAGTCGCGCATCCACATATCCGAATTGGTATCCCATCCGCTGGCCAGATATTCGGCAAGCCCTTCACCCATCCAATTAGGGATGACAAATTTAATTGAACTGTTGAGTAAGGATTGTAGGCTTCCGCCATATATTCGATCATTAATAAAGGCGTGAACCAGTTCATGGTGGATCACATGTTGGAATTCTTTGTGCGAACCGTCAAATGGAATAACAACCCGATTTTTAAATAATTCTGTTACACCACCGATTCCCTCGTACATATAACCGTCAATGACATTAGTTTGTTGAAAATCATTATGAGAATTATAAATAATAATTGATACTCTATGGGTCAGATTGCCCATCATTCGGGAAGAAATATTTTCATGAGCCTTTTCTGCTTCGCTGGCAACAAATTCAGCATGTGTAAGTCCAGGGCCATAATAATAAATATCGAAATGGGGAGACTTGATGTAATTCCAATTTAGATCGTCATATTGCACAATGTTTTGCCCGAACTGTGCGTAGACAATTCCGATGATTGTGATGAAGATGACAATATTCAGCTTTATTTTCATGATGTAATTTAGTGAACGATGAACGAATTAGACCTTATACCTTTAAAAAGGTTAAAAGGTTTCTATCGTTTCTTCAGGACCATTTTTTTTGAACACTCGAATTCATTCCGAAATCACATCATAAATTTACTTATAAAGAAAGCCTTCAGCACTTTGATATTACAAGAGCCATGTTTCTAATAATTATGAGCATACGGGATGAATTGGCTAATTTTAGACCTCATGAAACAACCGTTATACTTTATATCAGATAATCACTTTATGATGAATTTCGATGAGAAGGAATTATCTCGCAGAAAGCTCATGTACAACTTATTCGATGAGATTCATAAAACGGGTGGTTCGTTGATTATCGGAGGGGATTTTTTTGATTTCTGGTTTGACTACAAACATGTTATTCCAAAATACTATCATGATATCATTTGCAGACTCCGAAAACTTTCAGTCGATGGCATTGAAATTCATTTTCTTGCTGGAAACCATGATTACTGGGAATTTGGATTTTTATCAGAACAGACTGGGATTATTTTTCATTCCGGAGATTTTGAGTTTAGCATAGACGGCCAAAAAATTTTGCTAACCCACGGAGATGGTTTACTTTCTTATGATAACGGATATCGATTGATGAAAAAGATTATCCGTCATCGGTGGTGCATCGCCTTGTTTAGAATGCTCCATGCCGACTGGGGATGTGCATTGGCAAAATATGTATCAAACACCAGTAATCGACATAATCATCTTGACGATTCAACTCACCGGATTCAAAATGAAATCATGAATTTTGCCAAACAGAGATGGACTGAAAATTATGATATTATCCTTGTTGGGCATTATCACCAAACCGGAATCCAGAATGAAGGGGATAAAAAGTTGATATGGCTGGGTGACTGGCTCCAGCATTTTACCGTAACCAAATATGATAAAACCGGTTGGTCGCAAACCTCTTGGAGCGATCGGTCACAATAAAAAACAGGATAAATACTTGAAAATACGAATTACACATTTCATAGCTGTCTGTATGTACCTTTCTATTCTGGCGGGAGAAGGTATCCAACCTTATATCTTTATTGGTGAAAGCGGAAAAACCGTTGATGCCACTTCCTCACAACTGGTACAATCATTATTTTTCTCGGATGACTTATTTGAAGTTATTGGCCAGTACACACCAATGGATAATCCTGAAAAAAAGGTTCTTGTGGTTACCAATCCAACACTTCGCGGAATTTTGGAAAGAAGCAATCCTTCTGCCGGCTACTTGGGCGGGATCAGAATTGGTATTACACGTAAAGGTGAAATGACTTATGTATCCTGCCAGAATCCGGAATATTGGGCAATCGCATTTCTGCAAGATGAGTATGAACGGGAAAAGGCAGCCATCACTCAATTTACAAAAGAGTTAAAACGATCCATACCCAGATTCAGGATGAGAATTGATTTGGAGTTCGGTTCTACACAAAATTTTACTGAAGAGGACATCAACACATATCGATATAAATCCAGATCCCCTCATTTTGAAGATGCTCTAATAGTAGGCGAATTTGACAGCTTTAGTGATGCTTTGTCATCGATCGAGAAAAATATCGATAATTCTCCTCATGAATCGCTGGTGTTCAGTACGACTGTGATCGAGGGACGCGTTCAATTGATTGGTATTCAATTGGCACAGGAATCGGAGATATTCCTTCTGCTGGACAATGCTGACAGAAAACATACAGCATGCCTACCTTATGAATTACTGATTGTTGAAAATGAAGTTTTTATTCTGGATCCAAAATATCGATTGGCGATCAGTTTTCCAGATATGAAATCGAAAATGTTTTCAAAAGTAAAATCTATCAGTAAAAAGATTGAATCCGCTTTCAAAGCAATGATGAAAGAATAAGAGTCAGTCATATTGCACGGAAGTATGTCCTCGTGTTTTTAAGTCAACGTCAGAGATGTAGAAAATTTGTTGCTGCAATTATGCATTATTGAGGGCTTCCTGTAGCTGATCAAATTTGAACGGTTTACCAATATAATCTGAAAAGCCAGTTTCGCTAAAGTATCTTTCAAGCTCTCGGTAAGAATATGCAGTAACGGCAATAATGGGAGTTTTACGAAATTTTTCCTGGTTGCGGAGTTCTTCCATAAGAGCAATACCGGATATACCATAACCCAGATTAATATCTAAAAGCAGATAGTCAACATAGTTTTGTTCAACCAATAGTAGCGCTTTCTCACCGGTTTCTGCTTTAATAGATTCTATGTTCAATTTCTTAAGCATGATATTGATTAGGCTCATGTTTAAAGGATTATCTTCTACAATTAGCGCTATCTTATTATTCATTCAGTTTGCTACCTTAATCATATTATTTCGAATTTTCTCGCGGGAGTTGCAAGTAAAATATATTTCCATGTGGAGTGTTCGGCCTTAGTCCGACTTTTCCACCATGAGCTTCCCCTATTCTTTTAACAATTGACAGCCCGAGCCCTCGCCCTTTTTTTATTCCGGATCCCAGCTGAATTCCTCTTTTAAAAACAGATAAATATTCTTTTTCCGGGATTGTTGCACCGAAATCTTTTACATTAATGGTTATACTTGTCTTGTCCAAAATGGACTCGATGATAATTTTTTCTCCCTGCAACGCGTATTTAAGAGCATTACTGATATAATTTTTAAATACTTCTGAAATAATCGGATTGTTCTGAATAAATAAATTGTCGTGCAGGGCTAATTCTAATTTCATTCCTGTTTCTTTTAATTGGTGATCAAAATCATTAGCGACATTTTTGATAATTTCTACCAGATCAATTTCAATGGTTTCCACTTTTTCGCCCAGAGCCATTTGCGATAATGTGGTTGCGTTGTCAATCACCGCCAAGAGGTTTTTACTGCTGTCATTTATGATATTTGCAAATTCATTATCCGGGTCTTCAGAAAGCATGATCTCCGATATCCCCGACAGAACGCCTGCCGGATTTTTCAAATCATGACTCACTACATCCAATAGCAATTCTTTCATTGCATTGGACTCTGCCAGTAATCCCGAAACCCGTTTGTATTTTTGCTCAGATGCACGAAGTTTATCTTCCCTCGCTATTTTATTAATGGAAATGGCTATTTGTTCGGACATGTATATGAGCATATCCATGTCTGCTTTGCTGTACATATTACTATCGGAATAACTCTGAAGTACAATCACACCAATGACCTTGTCATCGTCAGATATCAGAGGAGTGCCCATCCACACTTTTGAGGGTGTACCCAGCAGCTCTATCTTACCCATCCGGTTAAGATCATGAATACCATCCTCGTAGACGAATAATGGTGTTTTTGTATGGATTACATATTCCGACAATCCTCGTTTTAATTTTTGTGGCTCCGGAGGTAAGTCCACTTCATCAATATAATAGGGGAAAGAGAGTTCATTTTTTGGGCTGTCATACAATGCAATATAAAAATTACTTGTATCCATCAATGTGCCGAGCTGCTTATGTATGTTTTTAAACAACCCTTTAATTGATTTGGTTGTACTTACAGCCTGGGAGATGCTCAATAGTACTTTTCCAACATCTTCACTCCGCCTAATCTCTGTGATATCTCGTACGGTAGCGATGAGGTGGGGTTCACCGGAAATATCTATCCTTTTGAGATTAACATCAGCATCAAATAGAGATCCATCCTGACGCGAGTGTTTCCATTCAAAAGAGGTTTGTATGCCTGATAGTGCATCTTTTATTTTTGACATCGCAGCAGTCTTGGAATCTATTCCACTGGGTTGATACGGGGGAGAAAAATCGAATGGAGTTGAGTTAATGATCTGTTCTCTTGTGCAATTGAACACTTCAAGAGTCATTGCGTTGCAATCGATGAACTTATCTCCTTTGAGCATAAACATGGAATTAATTGAAGAATTGAAAAGGGTGCGATATCTTCTTTCATTATTTTGAATATCTTCAATCATTTTTTTACGTTCAGAGATATTTCGAACGAATACCTGGAAGGTATTTTCACCCATAAACTCAACCATGCCAATTGACACTTCAATGGGAATAATTTTACCGCTAAAATCAATCAATTTTTCTTCAACAAATGGAATTTTTCCGCCTTTGCGTATTAAATTGGCTTGTCCTTCTGCCATGTTTGCAAGGTAATCCGGGTGAAGAAATTTCCGGATAGGTTGATTGATAATGTCTTTGGTCGTCTTTGCTCCAACTAATAGTCTGAATGCATCATTCGCATACAAAATGTTTTCCTGATCGCTTACGATAACACCATCTGGTATATTTTCGAAAAGCAACCGTGTTTGATTTTCCTTATTTTCAAGAGCATTGAATTTTTGCTTCCGAACGGTTATGTCTTCTATCAAATGAATAATGGCATTGGTATTTTCCCATTCAAATTCCAGGCAATTAACCCAAAACCACAATTCTGTTTTTTCCTTATTGATAAACCGAACTTCGATATCCCGAGCGCTAATCAGGTTGTTTGAAATTTCTTCATAAAGTCTCTGTAATTTGATCTGGTCGGAATGATGAATATGAGCCATCAGAGGATTCTCTTTTAATTCCTCGGCCGAAAATCCGGTTATTTGTTCAACCTTTGAGTTGGCAAATACAATATTATCTTCCTTTAGGATGATAACACCGATTGTCATCTCCTCAACCAGATGCCGATAAGCTTTTTCACCGTTAATGATCTGTTCTCTCCGAATAAGAACCATGCGTAAAAGGAGAGATAAAATAAATGCTCCAAAAAGACCACTGAGAAGAATAATTTTGCTGAATGTGGAAGGGAAGGATTTGAAAAATTCCGGGTCAAGCGTAACATAAACAGACCAGAAACGATCAAATGCTAGAAATGTATAGCTGCCGAGAATCTCTATGGCGAAGTCAACGTTGGCATTTGCGCTTCGGTAAATTTCGCTTTCATTATCATCAATGTAAAAAGCGAACTTGTTAATTTCGTCAGAAGAAATACAATATTCAATAATGTCTCTGACTCTGAAGACACCATTATTACTCCGGTGTATGATAGTCGTATGAATCATGCAGCGTAAGTGATATTC
>ERZ889078.2906-NODE-2906-length-11837-cov-15.241385_pt1 | contig 11837 bp, 9 predicted proteins | sample MGYA00521266_ERZ889078 | MGnify/ENA primary metagenome ERZ889078 (study PRJEB32303, sample SAMEA104408618) | aquatic metagenome | biome: Brackish water; feature: Pelagic; material: water | place: Baltic Sea | collected 2014-06-16T06:34:00 | depth 76,534 m ... | reverse complement strand
ATCTCAAAAGGGGTGCCTAAAACGGCTGAGATCAAACCCATTGAACCTGAACAGGTAATGCTGTTAAGGGAAGGAAGTTTAAGCGAAAAGATCGCTAGGAACAATTAACTAATTATTCATAACATCGATTAATTACCTCTTTTTAAATCGTTTTATTTTATAAAAAATGAAACATTTAATTACCATTTTATTTATTGCATTTACATTAAATGTAAACGCTCAAGAATTATTTACGCTTTCGGGAAAAATAACGGATGGCTCTAAACCATATCCTGGTGTTAACGTACAAGTAAAAGGAACCTCCATTGGAACCACAACTGACATTAACGGTCAATTTTCTTTAAATTTAAAAGAGGGAACTTATATTTTGATCATAAGTTCAATTAGTAAACCGAAAGAAGTTAAGGGGAACTTAACCGAAAACTCATTTATTTCAATTGATATGTCAGACAGTTTTGTGGTACTTGAAGAAGTGTTGGTTTCAGCCGTTCGTGTAAAAACAACTTCTCCAGTTACACATAGTAATGTAACGAAGGAAGAATTGGAAAAAAGAAACTTGGGGCAAGATATTCCAATTTTATTAAATTATTTACCATCGGTAGTTACAACTTCTGATGCTGGTGCTGGTGTTGGATATTCTGGTATAAGAGTTCGTGGTAGTGACGCAACAAGAGTTAATATTACCATTAACGGCATTCCTTATAACGATGCTGAAAGTCAAGGAACATTTTGGGTAAATATGCCTGATTTTACTTCTTCAACAGAAAGTATGCAATTACAACGTGGTGTTGGAACTTCAACCAATGGCTCAGGAGCTTTTGGTGCGAGTTTAAACTTGTTAACTGATGCTATTTCTGAAAATTCTTATGGTGAAATTAGTAATTCATTTGGTTCATACAATACAAGAAAACATACCGTAAAATTTAGCACTGGAAAAATAAATGATCATATTGAATTTTCAGGACGTTTGTCTAAAATTGATTCTGATGGTTATATTGATAGAGCTTGGTCCAATTTAAAATCCTATTTTTTACAAGCAGCTTATGTTGATGATAACACCTTAATTAAAGCCTTGACTTTTGGTGGTCACGAAAAAACATATCAAGCTTGGTATGGAGTTTCTAAAGAAGAAATGGAGACTCTAGGTCGTACTTACAATCCATATTCATATGAAAATGAAATTGATAATTACAAACAAGATCATTATCAGTTACATTGGAATGAAAAACTTTCTAAAAACTGGTCTACTACTATTGGATTAAATTATACATATGGCCGCGGATATTATGAACAATATAAAGAAGGTGAAGATTTTTATGATTACAATTTAACTCCAATTACCTTTGGAAGTGAAACAATTGACCAAACAGATTTAATTAGAAGACGTTGGTTAGACAATGATTTTTATGTGTTAAATGCCAATGCAACCTATAAGAATGAACAATTAGAGTTTATTTTTGGAACTTCATTAAGCACTTATAAAGGGGATCATTTTGGAGAAATAATTTGGGCTGAGTTTGCTAGTAATTCAGAAATAAGAGCGCATTATTATGACAGTAAAACAGAAAAAAATGATTCAAATATTTTTGGAAAATTAACATATAGCTTAAATGATTCTTGGACTTTATTTACCGATTTACAAGCTCGTTTTGTAACCTTTAACACCAATGGTTTAACTTCTGACAGATCTCCAATTAAAGTCAATGAAAAGTATTCATTTTTTAATCCAAAAGCTGGTGTAACTTTTAAAGCTGACAATAACAACAGTTTCTATTTATCGTATGCAAAAGCGAACAAAGAACCAAATAGAACCGATTTTGAAAACGGTGTAAACACTTCTGAAAAATTAAATGATTTTGAATTAGGTTGGCGATTTAATAATGGAACTTTTAAAGTCAACTCAAACATTTACTATATGCTTTATAAAGATCAGTTAGTTTTAACAGGAGCTATTGATGATACTGGCGCACCATTAAGAGCAACCAGTGGAAAAAGTTACCGCTTAGGACTAGAGATAGATGCTCAAGTTAAACTATCTGAAAAATTGAGTCTACAACCAAATATTGCAATAAGCAACAATAAAAATGTTGATTTTGTAACGCCTTGGAATGGAGAATTAGTTGATTTAGGAGAAACAAATCTATCATTTTCACCTAATTTAATTATTGGAAGCATTTTTGTTTACCAGCCTACAAAAGATGTTCAATTCTCTATTTTATCTAAATATGTTGGTGAACAATATATGGGAAATGTAGATAATAAAAACTCTAAATTGAAAAGCTATTTTGTGAATGATCTTAATCTTTCTTATGAAATAAACCCAAAAAATATATTTAAATCTATTGTATTTAGTGCTTTAGTAAACAACCTTTTTAATACTGAATATATTTCAAACGGATACTATTATACCTATGATGATACTTGGTCTGTTGCTGGAGAAACTACAACTTTTGATGGCGCAGGTTATTATCCACAAGCTACCAGAAACTTTTTAATTGGTGCTACGTTGAAGTTTTAAATTAAATAACCCGTTCACTGTTTAAAATCACATTGAACGGGTTATATTATAGATTATGCTAAAATTATTTACGCTTCTGAAGTTATTCTACCAGTCGCACAACTTACAAAAGATTTGGCTTTGTGAATGATGGTATTATCATCTCCAACTTCAGGGTATCCCATACTTGATAACTTTTTTTTAACTGAAGCAATTACTAATTCATCAATTGCATCTATAGTTACTTCTGAAGTTTCTACATTTACCTCCACTTTATTTACGCCTTCTATTGCGGTAACTCCTTTTTTAACAGTATTGGCACAACCACCACATTTCAAGTTTAATATTTCAATTGTTGTCATTTTCTATTTTTTTAGATTTAGTAAAATTACAAAAAAAACAGCTTCTTAAGAATGTCCTCCAACAACAATTTTCATCACTTTTAAGTTTAATTTAAAAAAATTATATATTTGAAATATAAAACAAACCCTCATAAATTTAACCAATTTTGTAGGTTCTGTGCCATAAGAAATATTACTATATGGTATTGTTTTTTGAATATCATTTTTCATTTTATGCTATTTTAATTATTCAGGAATTAACCACCAAAATGGTTTTGCTTTTGCTTTGTATAAAAACATATAGTGCATAAATAACTTCATCCAATGCCCCGCAGTTCCAACAACTCCAACTGTATCCTTAATATTTCTACCCCATTTAGGATATTTTTCCCAGTCTGGTACAATCGGATTCACAGTCATAACTGCAGCCTGTCCTTTCAATAATCCATATCCTGCTGACACAATACAAGCTGCACCCATTTTAGCCATAGATGCCGTATGTGGATGTTCTATTTTGCCAATTTTAATAGAATGAATAATGTTTTTAGCAACTATTTTTCCAATGACTCCTGAAGGCATTCCCGTTCTTGGAGGTGTTGGAAATATTTTTGTTCCATTAGGACTTTCCATTGGTTTAGACATTCCATGAGGTGGTGCGAAAGCAATACCCGCTGCATAAATATTTTCATATTTCACACTTTGATAAGTTGAAGGCCAATCTGAGGCTTTCCAATCTTCATAGGCTTTAGACGTATAATCTGCATCTACTTTCATCATTCCATTCGCCACAAATACTTCAGAACTAATGTCTATATTTTCCTTATTATAAGCTTTCATTCCAGCACCTGCAAAACCTGGAATTAACATAGCAAAATCAAACTCTTTTGTAAGATGTTCTCCTGCTAAATTTTCATAATAAACTTTGCCTTTTTCTACTTTATGAATACCGGCTCTTTTAATCCAAGCTATTCCGTATTCTTTTAAAATAGATTCTGTAAATATTTTTGTAGGTGTTATATACCCATTTTTTTTAATATAAGCTCCTCCCATCCCAAAATCGCCCAACTCATATTCGTTGGTAATCCAACATAAATCAGCTAAATGTGTCAGTTTCCTCTTCTTAATTTCAAAAGCAACATTTAGAATATATTCAAATGCTGCTCCCTGACAAGTAGCCATTGCATGGCCTGTTCCTATTAAAAAAGTTTGTTTTTCTCCATTTTCCATCTTCTTAAAAGATTCTTGAAGTTTCGCCCAAGAATGTGAAGCGTGGTCATAAGTACAAACTGATTCTGTAAATTTATGTGGGCCTAAACCTTCAGTTGCTCCAAAGTTTAGTTTTGGGCCTGTACTATTTATTAAGTAATCATAGGTTACTTTTTCTTCAATATCTTTTTTATCTTCAGAAACATATTTTATAGTAACAAAACCTTTTTCATTTTCCATATTTCCTTCTGGATTTATAGAAACTGCTAATGCTTGTTTATAATTAACGCCTAACTTTTTATAAACTGGCGCTAATTCAAATTTAACTTGATCAGGTGTCATTAAACCAACACCAACCCAAATATTTGAAGGGAACCACTGATAACTGCTATTTGGTGAAACCATTACAACTTCATGATTCTCTTTAAGAGCTCTACTCAAATAAGAAACTGCTGTGTGACCAGATATACCTGCTCCTAATACTACTATTTTTGCCATATTGATTATTTTTTAAATTCTATACTCCAAATTCCTCTTAAATCGCCTTCACTATATCCTATTGCTTTGTCAAATGGATAAAATAATTTTATTATAGAGTCTGTTGATACACTTAACGTTTCGTTAATTTTACCATGGCAAACCAAACAATTTGATTGAACTTTAATTGGTGCGTAAAAATGCTTTTTGTTGTTTTTATCAATCTCAATTATAGGGGCAATTGGTTTTCCTGCATTTAATAATTGTTCGTAATCACTAATAATTGCCGCCTCTCGATTACTTGGTTCATTACTGCAACTTCTAAGTTGATTTGATGTTCTCCTAATTGAAACATTAAATTTTTCCGCCATTTGCTCAGTTAACGAATTTGCTTCCAAATTACAAAATGGTATCGCTTCAGAAGGACCTCCAGAATTTATTTTAGCTGTTAATTGTGAACTTAATTCATTAAATGTGGCTTGTGCAATTTCTTTTCCTTTTGCAGTATAATTTTCTTTTTCTTTAATAGTGAGTTTCCTATTGCAGGAAACAATTCCAATAAAAATTAATCCTATTAATAAAAAGTTCTTCATTATTATTTTATGACCTCATTATTATTTCTGACCCAATTTAGTATTCCACCATCCAAGTCATATATTTTTTCATACCCTATTTCTGAAATTTTAGCAGCAGCTTTTCCAGATCTATTCCCAGATTTACAATAGATGAAAACAGGCTTCGTTTTATCTTTATCAAAGTTCGAAATTTGCTGTATAAAATTTTCATCTAAGAAATTAATATTCACAGCACCTTCAATATGCCCGTCGCTAAATTCTTTTGGTGTTCGCACGTCAATAATAACTTGATTGGCAGATTTTTCCTTAAACTCTTCTGGTGTAATAACTACTATTTTTTCTTTTTGTGCATTAGAGTTTGATTGTTTTTTATTAGTGCAATTAATATTAATAGCATTAACTGAAATTACGAATAGCACCAAGACCATTCTTAATGAATTTTTCATTGTTTTTGATTTTTAGGTAAATGTAAAACTACAATTAAAAATATTACGTAACTAAAGTTACTTTTACAAACTAAAAAAGGGGAAGTTAAAAACTCCCCCCAATATCTTAAATTAAAAAAGAAGTATTACAATAAGGTAGTTGGGCAAACATACTCTGTTAGTTGAACACCAGTATCTTTAATATCTTTGAAACCACCTCTAACATCTGTAACATTTTTAATGCCATTTGCCTGAAAAATTGAGGCTGTAATAAGAGATCGGTATCCACTGGCACAATGAATAACATAACTTTTATCTGGGTTTATTTCTGCAAAATTTGAATGAATAAAATCTAAAGGAAAATTATCTACACCAATTACATGCTCCGACAAATATTCTGATTCTTTTCGAACGTCTAATGGAACTTTAATAGTACCTTCTTTTAATTTATTCGCAAATTGAACTGCAGATATAGAACCTATTTTATCAACTTTATACCCTGCAGCTTTCCAAGAATGAATTCCACCACGTAAATATCCCAAAGTATTATCGTAGCCAACACGAGAGAGACGAATTACAACTTCATGCTCTCTTCCTTCTTCAGCAAGAAATATTATTTTCTGATTGATATCTTTAACTAAAGCTCCTACCCAAGGTGCAAAACTTCCACCTAAACCAATATACCAAGCTCCAGGCACTGTTCCTTCATATGTATATAGTTCTTTTGTGCGAGTATCAATCACTAAAATATCATCTTGCTCACTCATTTCTTTAAATGTATCCGCATCAATTGGAGTACTCCCTTTTTGTATAATTTCATCAATACTAGTATTTACACCTTTATTCATTCTAACATTATTACCAAAGTATTGTGGAGGTGACATTAAACCTGAAGTAACTTCAACTATAAATTCTTCTTTTGTCATATCTGCCCTTAAAGCATAATTTGTTTTCTTCTGGTTTCCTAAAGTGTCAAAAGTTTCCGAACTTATATTTTTACCACAAGCTGAACCTGCTCCGTGATTTGGATATACAATAATATCATCCGGTAAAGTCATTATTTTATTTCGAAGTGAATCAAATAAATGACCTCCTAAATCTTCTTGTGTTAAATTAGATTTTACTGCTAAATCTGGTCTGCCTACGTCCCCAATAAATAAACAATCGCCTGTAAATACATACGGTTTATTTCCTTTTTCATCAATTAACAGATAGGAAGAAGACTCCATTGTATGACCAGGAGTGTGTAATAATTGAAGTGTTAAATTTCCAATTTTAAAATTCTCACCATCTTTCCCTTGGTGGATATCATACAATGGATCTGCATTAGGACCAAAAACAATAGTTGCCCCTGTTTTTTTAGCTAAATCTACTTGTCCAGACACAAAATCTGCGTGAAAATGCGTTAAGAATATATATTTAATTTTTGCTTCATCTGCTTTCGCCATTTCAATATAGGGTTCAGTTTCTCTTAAAGGATCAATAATTGCTGCTTCCCCATTGGAATGGATATAGTAGGCCATTTCCGCTAAACATCCTGTAAATAATTGTTCTACCTTCATAATAATCTGCTTTTTCTATCTTTAATTTAGCTTTTCTAAATTTGCCTAAATTACAAAATATTGATTACCATTTTGTAATCTTTATTACTTAACAACTCTTTTCAAAAATCAAAATTAATAATTTAAATGTATTAAACTATTTTTCATTACACTCCTCAAAAAGCTTAACTGTACAATTTGCACAACTATTTTTATCTAGTTTTTTATAAATCATTGAAATAATTGTTTTTTTATCTTTATAAAAGTTTTCGATTCCAATAGTTTTAACAAACCCTCCTTTTTCAAGAATCTCTTGGCTAATTATTTTTAAACCTACAAAATAAATACCTCCACCCCTTTGCTTCCATCTTAGTACTTCCTGAGTTAGCCATTCAGCACCAGCTAAATCAATAAAATTAATTCCATGAGCCAAAATTATTAACTCATTTTCCTTGCCTTTTTCAAATAAATCTGAAAAATAATTAGAAACAACTTCAACCGCGCCAAAATAAATAGATCCATCTATTCTAATTATTTTAATTTGGGGACATTCTTTTGCCATTTCATCTCTAATAATATTGACAAACTTACCTTCTTTATTACGTCCGAAAACTGCTATATTGGGTTTTGAGGTTTTTTCCAAATAGAAAAATAATGAAATTAAGATTCCTAAAAATAATGCGATTTCTAAATCTAAAAATAAGGTTCCTAATAAAGTGATACTGAAAACTATAAATTCTCGATTGCTACTTTTTATTATTTGTTTAATATGATGAAAATCGATTAAGTTATAGCCAACTATTAAAATAATTCCTCCCATTGCTGGCTTTGGTAAAAAGGAAGCGTATTTAGCAAAAAACAACACTACCAACATTAAACCAACAGCCGAAATTATTGCTGAAAATGGTGTTTTAGCACCTGTTTGGTAATTAACACCAGATCGTGCAAATGACCCAGAACTAGTATAGGATGAGAAAAAACTTGAAATAATATTCGATAATCCTTGTCCTATAAATTCTTGATTATTATCTAATTTTTGATGTGAATGCAATGCCATTGCTCTAGAGATTGAAACCGCTTCCACCAATCCCAACAATGCTAATGTAATAGCACCAGCAGTTAATAAGCGCATGTCTTCAAAGTTGAAATCTGGCATTTTAAAAGGTGGTAAATTAGAAGGAACAATTCCAACTGTTTCAATTCCATGTAAATTTCCGCCAAATAAAATAGCCAATAAACTGCCTAAAACCATTGCAAACAGTAAGTATAACTTCGAAATATATTTTATCTTATTTATGATAATCGCTGATAAAAGTGTAGCAAGGGCAACAGCCAATACGTAATAATTAGTTTCATGAATATGAATAATTATGTAATTAATAATTTCGTTAAATGAACTTCCTAAAGGAACCTGAATTCCAAAAACATGTTTTAATTGTTTAAAAGCAATTAAAATTCCAGCTCCGGCTGTAAACCCAATTACCACTGAATGAGAAACAAAATTTACTAATTTTCCCATTTTTACCAATCCCATAAATAACTTTATAACTCCTGTCATAAAAGACAATAGGATTGCCAATGAAATAAAAGCTTCTAATTCTGTTTCAGGATTTACATACTTACTTATTACTGCAAAAACAACAATGGAACTTGTGGTTGTTGGCCCAGAAATTAAATGATAAGAAGAACCAAATAACGCTGCAATAATGGGAGAAATCATAGCCGTATAAAAACCATAAACAGGGGGTAAACCTGCAATCATGGCAAAGGCAACAGCCATTGGAATTACAATAACCGTTCCTGTTAATCCAGCAATTAAGTCATCTTTCCAAGTTGTTTTTATTAAAGGAAGCCAACTTAAAAAGGGGAATATTTGTTTAAAACTCATCTTTTAATTATAAGTTTATTGTTATTAACACCACAAATGTACACTGAACTATTTTTAATTTTGTAATGTATATCACTTAATTTATTTAAAATAGTTGGTTCTCTTAAAATAGTTCTCCTTGATTGTGCCCTTTAATTTTGCCCAAATGCTTGTAAGCAAGTTCTGTAACTTCACGCCCACGTGGTGTACGCATAATAAAACCTTCTTGTATTAAAAATGGCTCATAAACTTCTTCTATGGTTTCGGTATTTTCTCCAACTGCAGTTGCAATAGTACTTAAACCAACTGGGCCTCCTTTAAATTTATCAATGATGGTGGATAAAATTTTATTATCCATTTCATCTAAACCATGAGCATCAACATTCAAAGCATTTAATGCATATTTAGCAATTTCAATGTTGATAATTCCAGTACCTTTAATTTGAGCAAAATCACGTACTCTTCTTAACAATGCATTAGCAATACGAGGTGTTCCTCTACTTCTACCTGCAATTTCAATAGCTGATTCCATAGAAATTGGAACTTTTAAAATAGTAGCGCTTCTTTGTACTATAGTAGTTAATAATTCGGTATTATAATATTGTAATCGGCTACTAATTCCAAAACGAGCTCTCATAGGTGCTGTTAACAAACCTGAGCGTGTTGTAGCGCCAATTAAAGTAAATGGTTCTAAATCTATTTGAACCGTCCGAGCGTTAGGGCCAGACTCAATCATAATGTCTATTCGGAAATCTTCCATTGCTGAATACAGGTATTCTTCAACAATTGGACTTAACCTGTGAATCTCGTCAATAAATAAAACATCACGCTCATTTAAATTGGTTAATAAACCTGCTAAATCTCCTGGTTTATCTAACACCGGACCTGATGTAATTTTTAAGCCAACGTTTAATTCATTGGCAAGAATATGTGCTAATGTAGTTTTTCCCAATCCAGGAGGACCGTGAAATAATGTATGATCTAAAGCTTCTCCTCTTAAATTGGCTGCTTCAACAAAAATTTTTAAGTTTTCTAAAATCTGTTCTTGACCTGTAAAATCATCAAAAGTTAACGGACGTAATTTTTTTTCAACATCCAATTCTTCAGAAGTGAAATCTGTTTTTTCAGGATTCAAGTTTTCGTTCATAAAAACAAAGATAATGAAGTAAAATAATTAACAATTATAAAATTGAAATTATGTGGTGTATCGCTTTTTTATGAAAGATAATTTATAGTAAAACCTGTCTAAATATAAAATCTCAGCAAAATTTTCTTTTAAAAAACATTGCTGAGAGTGTGTATAAACTTTTATTTCGGATTAAGATTCCTCTTCATCATCTTTTAATGGTACAATTTGAGAAACAAAATCTGCTCCGTGAATATATTCACCTTCTTTCTCGTGATTTTCACCATATACTTTACTGTAGTCATAAGGCCAACGGTGAACCGCTGGTATTTCTCCTGGCCAGTTTCCGTGTAAATGCGCAACTGGCGTTGTCCATTCTAAAGTATTTGATCTCCAAGGATTTTGCTCTGCTTTTTTCCCTTTGTAAATACTAATAAAGAAATTCGCTAAGAATATTATCTGAGCTGCTCCTCCTAAAATTGCAAACAAAGTAATTACAATATTTACATCGGCTACATCATCAAATAATGGAAATGCGGTGTTTGAATAATATCTACGAGGTAAACCTGCCAATCCAATAAAGTGCATTGGAAAAAACACTCCGTAAGCCGCAACTGCAGTTATCCAGAAATGCCAATATCCTAAAGTTTTATTCATCATTCTTCCAAACATTTTTGGAAACCAGTGATAAACACCCGCAAACATTCCATAAATTGCTGAAACACCCATTACTAAGTGAAAGTGAGCAACTACAAAATAGGTGTCGTGAACATTAATATCTAATGCGCTATCTCCAAGAACTAATCCTGTTAGTCCTCCAGAAATAAACGTAGAAACCAATCCTATTGAAAACAGCATAGCCGGATTCATTTGTAAGTTTCCTTTCCATAATGTTGTTAAATAATTGAAGGCTTTTACTGCGGAAGGAATTGCAATTAATAAAGTTGTAAATGTAAATACCGATCCTAAAAACGGATTCATTCCAGAGACAAACATATGATGTCCCCAAACAATTGTTGATAAAAATGCAATTGCTATAATAGAACCAATCATAGCTCTATAACCAAAAATTGGTTTTCTAGAATTTGTTGAAATTATTTCAGAAGTAATTCCCAATGCAGGTAATAAAACAATATAAACCTCTGGATGTCCTAAAAACCAAAATAAATGTTCAAATAAAACAGGGGATCCACCTTGGTAATGTAAAACTTCACCTTGAATAAATATATCTGATAAAAAGAATGATGTTCCAAAACTTCTGTCAAAAATCAGCAACAAGGCTGCAGATAAAAGTACTGGGAATGAAACCACACCAATAATAGCTGTTACAAAAAATGCCCAAATTGTTAAAGGTAATCTTGTCATTTTCATTCCAACAGTTCTTAAATTAAATACTGTTACAATGTAATTTAATGATCCTAATAGGGAAGATGCAATAAATATAGCCATAGAAGTTAACCAAAGTGTCATTCCTAAACCTGAACCCGGCATAGCTTGTGGCAATGCACTTAAAGGCGGATAGATTGTCCAACCCGCAGCAGCTGGTCCTGCTTCAACAAAAAGTGATATTACCATAATTACACTTGATAAAAAGAATAACCAATACGATACCATATTTAAAAATCCTGATGCCATATCACGTGCTCCAATTTGCAATGGAATTAATAAGTTACTAAACGTTCCACTTAAACCAGCAGTTAATACAAAAAATACCATAATAGTACCGTGTATTGTAACTAGTGCTAAATACATGTCTGGTGTCATAACTCCACCGTTTTGATG
>ERZ889078.2905-NODE-2905-length-11838-cov-8.699482_pt1 | contig 11838 bp, 9 predicted proteins | sample MGYA00521266_ERZ889078 | MGnify/ENA primary metagenome ERZ889078 (study PRJEB32303, sample SAMEA104408618) | aquatic metagenome | biome: Brackish water; feature: Pelagic; material: water | place: Baltic Sea | collected 2014-06-16T06:34:00 | depth 76,534 m ... | reverse complement strand
TTATGGGCTTGAGCATTATTGCTGTAGCTATCGTCGGTATCCAGATTGCCCAAAATAATTATGTCAATATGAGCAGTAGGGTTGAAGTTGGCTTGCGTGCAATTTCTCTGGCCAACTCCGTGATGAATGTTATCCGCATGCATGACTTTGATGAAAATAGTGCAGCCCCATGGAGCTTAACTCTGGGTACGGATACAGGGGAAAGCAGTGCAGCACTGTATGATGATATAGATGACTACTCTGGTGCAACCTGGGATTTTAGTGGAGATGGATTCCCGGGATTCACTATTACCACTACTGTTCACAATATAGATATCAATAGCAGCTGGTTGAGCAGTGTTGGCTCGCGGACAAATTTCAAGCGTATCATTGTTCAAATTGATCACCCCAGTTTAGCTAACCCCGTAGTCTTCTCCAGCATCATGGTCGGAATTGATTCATGACCTATTTACGGGAACAGCGTAACAGCGCTTACACCCTGATTGAAATGATCATTTCGATCATGCTCATGGCAATCTTAGGCGGACTGCTGGCATCCATCATCGCAGTCAATTTTAAAACGATGGGCGATGTCTCAGATCGAAAAAAACTGGTAACCCGTGGAACTTTGGCGATCAATTTGTTTGAGAGGGAAGTGGGGATGCTAAAAACCCCAGCGGATATTCTGGTAGCTACATCCAGCGAATTCAAATTCACTGACACATATGGGAACACGTTGGATTATGTCATTACGGGAAACACGCTGACGCGCAAACTTGGTGCTGGAACAGCCATGGCTCTAGCCACACCCATCATAAACACGGATACTGAGTTTAGCTATTACGGTGCCAACAATGCCACCACCAGTGTCAAGGCGGATATGCGCCTGATAAAATTAGTTTTGGTTATGGATGACGGGGGCACAGGAATCTCTTTGCTGTCAATTGTTTATCCTGAAAACATTAAAGTGGTCAACCATTAGATATGAGAAAAGCCACAGATCAGAATCAACAACATCTAGCTCGACAGAATCCTGAAGCTGGTTTTGGCGTCACCCTGATTGCCATCACCATCGCCATTATCATGGGAATTTCAGTTTCAATATACATGCAGCAGGTCTCAACTCAGGGCTTACAATTTCAAGATAGCTATACTGCCAGTCAGGCGAAATGGTCGGCTTTATCTGGTATTGAATATGGCCTGTATAAATCTGAATTGGGTGAGGCTGATTTCGCTGGACCCTATACTTTCTACAATTCTACGATTGCAATTGATACCAGCTTAAGCAACGAATCTGGGGGACCCCTGGCTGATTTTTATTACCGTGTTATCAGTACTGGCAGCTATGGGGATTCGGAGCGGATAATGAGAATTATAGCGAAAATGTCCATGAAAACGGTCTGGGGTGATGTCTCCATCATTGAAGGCACTGGGACTGTATCGATTCAAGCCGGCGTAACTCTCGATGATTCCTTATATATTGGTCAGAATGTGACGGTATCCGGTGGGACGATTGGGTCCACCACGCATACTCATTTGTATGTTCCACCGGGGAAATCCGTCTCGCCAGCAACTGGAACCAATTACACATCGGGTCAACATCCACGGGGTTGGTTGTTTAGCCCCGATTTCAACACAGATCCGTATGACAGTCTTTTGGGTATTGCCTACGCCATTGGGAGTGACAATCATACCCCTCCCAATAATCTATTCTCTGGCAATGAGCGTATCAGAAATACAACTCTCAACTTGAATTCATATTATGATAGTACGATATACATAAAAGGAAAATTAACCTTGCAGGGTGTTACTGTCACAGGTGGAGACGCTACCCGACCTGCGGTTATTGTTGCCACTACAGATATCATTGCCGAAAGTCGATCCGGAACCGAAACGACATTCGGTGACAACATTGTCCTCATAGCTGATGATGACATAAATATTTATGATGCCACCACCTTTGGTTTGGATCATAGTGCCCTCACCCCGCCGAATAGACCGGAAACCTTTAATATGATGTATGGCTTTGATTTAATTGAGTTTGATAACAACGTCGAGGTCTGGAGCTCCACCTTCTCAAATGACGATATTCGATTGGATGGTTCAACCTATGGGATCATATATGCTCCAGATAAATTCACCTTGAAACAATCAGGGAGCTATCTTGAAGGTGCCATATTTGCCCACAAAATTATTGGGAATAACGGCGAAAATAGAATAGATCGGGGTCAGTTGAATCTAAACCATTACTTCAATCAGGACTTTTTCAAGACATATGATTTTGGCGTCTCAGACAATTCTTTATATGAATTATAAAAGCCCCATCTTGGAATGTTAGGTGCCGACGATTATTATCCACGCAATATTAACTAAGGGAAAGCTATGAGAGAATTTGGCATTTTATTATCAGTAATGTCGCTAATTATTGGAGTGCTACTCTTGATAGCACCGAAGGTTTTAGTGAAGCTGGGGGAGCAGACCAACAGGCTCTATAATATTGATGGTATTATCTACCGCAACCGCTACCTGTCTGGCGCTTTTTTGATTCTTGCAGGAACGTTTATGGTCTACACAACGCTGTAGGGATGGAGATCTGAATCATGCAAGGATACGAAGCACTTACATTAATTGTCGCCGGGATTGCCATCGTTACCGGACTTTTACTGATCAGTTCTCCCACAACGCTTATAAAGGCTGGCGAGCTATTTAACCGGGTTTACAATGTGGAAAGTATTGTCTATACCAAACGGATACCTTTTGGCTTCCTATATCTGATTGCAGGAGCCACATTTCTATATATACTGTGGTAAAAATAGTAGCTTGTCAGGCATTAAAAAAGGCTGGAATTTCCAGCCTTTTTTAATGATCAAAATTATTGGGAAGCGGACCTTAACTCAACGCCTCTGTGAGAATCTGACCTACTCGATCTAGCAGCCCTTCAAGTTCTCCATAGCTTTCAGCTTTGATGTTGCTGCAAATCTCGGCCCCGATGAGGCTCAGGTTTTCAAAACCATAGCTGGTACCCGTCCCCTTGATGTTGTGACCAAACTTGTAAACATCCTGGTAAAGAGCGTCCCCCAGATTGGTCCTGACCGCGGGTAGCGAGGTATTCAAATAGGCGAGATATTCTTTGATTAAGGCCTGAAATTCAGGTGATTGCATAAAATCATCGGTCATGACGGTATTTCCCTTCTAGTCGAATCATCGGTCCTAATATAAAAATCTTCAATACCAAGACGGGTCTTTTTTTCCCTGGATTCAAAGAAAGGTGGGGATTCGTGACCGGGCAATAGTTTTTTGCACAATGATGTATGGGCCATTGAGTGGAAATCAGTTATGGAGAGAAAGTTAATCCTCCCTCAAACCCCAGCAGGCTTATCGATCCCAGATTCAAATGCTTGCCCAGAAATATTCATGCTATCCAACCCCGGAGGGGTTATACATCATGGAATTTATAAAAACACCACATAATCAAAACCCCAGAGGGGTTTCACTCCCAGTATTGCATCTCTCAATTTTCAGAATATGTTATCCATAACCCCAATCAACTGTTTCAATCTATGGAAATGGAAGGCTATTATGGCTGACACATATACAAAGCTATATATTCAGGTTGTCTTTGCGACCAAGCGGAGAGTCCCTTTGTTGCAGGCGTGCTACCGCGAAAGACTATTCGCTTACATTGGTGGCATACTTAATGGACATGGCCAAATTCCGTTGGCAATCAATGGTACTGCTGATCATATTCACATATTCTTTATTTATAAGCCCCATATCCTACTCTCAGATTTAATCAGGGACGTAAAGCGTGATTCATCAGCCTTCATAAATGACAATCGTTTAACAGGCAGGACCTTCCGCTGGCAAACATCCTATGGCGCCTTCTCTTATGGTACTTCACAAATTAATAGAGTGGTTCGCTATATCAATAATCAGGAAAATCATCATAGACAGCAGAGTTATAGCAGGGAAATAAATGAACTTCTCAAACATTTTGATGCTCCATCGAATCCATATGGGTGGATCGAATAATCCTGTGCGACCCTGCTAGGGTCGATAAAATGTATGAATCTCATAGTCAATTGTCGCTAACCCCTCTGGGGTAGCTCCCCAACACCTTCATGAACGACCTTGCAATTCATGCACCACCCTGCAGGGGGTATAGATCATGGCCAAATCAAAATAGCACGATAGCAAAACCCCAGCGGGGTTTTACCAATTCAACCAGTTTCTCCTTTGTATGCGTTAGATTTTATATGTTATTATCACCACATTGAAAATGGAGCAAAAGGAACCTGTATGTTAAAGCCTAAAGCACTGGATACAGATCAAGACCAAGACATGCTCAGCTACCCAAATCTGGAGTTCCATCTTCGTAAAGCCCTGGATGAAACCTATAGTCTCGATTTACCCATGTTCGCTCTGGAAAATGGTAAATTCAGAATTGACTTTCATCAACTCCAAAACCTCATTTTTACCTTGGCACAATCAGAACCTGGCAAAGGCTTAAAAGCCAGCGAGCTCCATGGAATGGGCTTGCTTAATCTCATGTCCCACAAACTCATCCGCCTCTATCGTAATAGGGTCAATCCTGGTTACATTCAGGATCTCACCCACTTTCTGGCAGATAGCCTCAGCCCTGACGTCCTCAATGAGGTTTTAGAAAACTACCTGAACATCCTGCCCTCAGATGCTTTTAAGGCCACAGGAGGTACAGCGACTGAATATCTCCAGGGACAAAGTCGATCAGTACCGAACATTCACATCGTTGTTGAAGAACTCCTGGTTCATATCCTGGCACTAAACAACCCGGCCTTCGAAAAATACAGTATGGTTTTCAAGGAGGTTTTTCATAAAGCCATTGAATCCTCCAATGACCTGCTAACTGCAGTTGAGAAATGGTCTGCCACCGCTCGCGGTATTGGGTCAAAAAATACCAATATTATTGAATTACTCTTGGAACCCATGCGCTCAGCCCCCAATTCAATAGAGGCGCAACTGACATTCATCCGCTCCAATTGGAGTAATTATCTGGGCTCCCACCTGATGGATTTATTACGCGGATTGGATCAGTTCGAAGAAGAAAATCGCTTCCGTGGCTTCGGACCTGGCGAGACCCAGGTACCCAGTTACTCCGGTGAACTGGATCAGGGTGAGTATTACAGCGCAGACAGCGACTGGATGCCCCGAGTCGTGATGATTGCCCGCAATTCCCTGGTCTGGCTTGATCAGCTTTCCAAAAAATATGAACGCCACATCAAGACCCTAAGTGACATTCCTGACCAGGAATTGGATCTACTGGCCCAGCAAGGTTTTACAGTTCTATGGCTGATTGGACTCTGGAATCGCAGCGATATATCAAAAAAGATTAAACATTGGTGTGGCAATCCCGATGCCGAATCTTCAGCCTATTCGCTGAAAGAATATCAAATAGATCCTTCCATTGGGGGTCCCGATGCCCTGGCTGATCTCAAACGCAGAGCCTGGGAACGGGGAATTCGCCTGGCCAGTGATATGGTCCCCAATCATACCGGATTGGACTCTGCCTGGCTAAAAGAACATCCTGATTGGTATATAAGTAGTCCAGAATCACCGTTTCCGTCTTATCGTTTTGATGGAGGCGATTTGTCAAACGACCCAGAAATCAGTATTCACCTTGAAGACCACTATTACGATAGAAGCGATGCCGCTGTGGTATATAAAATGTATGATCATCGGAATGATAGCACCCGCTATGTCTATCATGGAAATGATGGCACCTCCATGCCCTGGAATGATACGGCTCAGCTCAATTATCTAAATCCAGAACTACGAGAGGCCATCATTCAAACCATCCTGGATGTAGCCCGGCAATTCAAGGTGATTCGGTTTGATGCAGCCATGACCCTGGCAAAAAAACATATCCAGCGACTCTGGTTCCCAGAACCAGGCTCTGGAGGTGACATCCCTTCACGCTCCACTGCCAGCATGAGTGGTGTTGATTTTGATGCTGCGATTCCCACTGAATTCTGGCGCGAAGTCGTTGAACGGGTCGCCCGGGAAGTCCCAGACACGCTGCTGCTGGCCGAAGCCTTCTGGATGATGGAAAGCTATTTTGTTCGAACCCTGGGGATGCATCGAGTTTACAACAGCGCCTTCATGAATATGCTGAAAATGGAAGAGAATCATAAATTCTTTGACATGCTCGCCAAAACGCTTGAATATGATCCCCGGATTTTGCAGCGTTTTGTGAATTTTCTAAGTAATCCAGATGAAGACACAGCCATTGCTCAATTTGGGAAAGGGGATAAATATTTTGGTGCGACTATTCTTATGGTCACCTTGCCCGGTCTCCCCATGTTCGCCCATGCCCAGATTGAAGGATTTGAAGAAAAATATGGAATGGAGTACCGCAGAGCATATTGGGACGAATCACCTGATGAAGCTTTGATGGAAAGACACAAACGCCAGATTTTTCCCCTGCTGAAAAAACGCTATCTCTATGCTGGCGCAAGCAATTTCAGACTGTTCCCATTTATGAACTCAGCAGGGCATCAGGTCCAAAGCGTGTTCGCTTATACCAATCATAGCGGAACTGAACGCTCCCTTATCTTGGTGAATAATGCCTATGCCAGTCAGACTGGGTGGGTTAAAACAGCGGTGCCATTCAATAGCAACCCCACTGGAGATCAGTCAAAACTTGTGACAGAGGATTTAATTCAAGGATTGTCATTTGATGTGGATGATAGTTATTACATCATTTTCCAGGAGCAAGGCTCTGGGTTATGGTTTATCCGCACCGTTCGGGAGATTAGAGAGCAGGGTCTTTATCTGGAGCTCTCAGGTTATGAGTCACAAATCTACCTCGGCTTTCAGCTTGTCAGTGATACAGAGTCCAATCCATGGTGGAATATTCATCAGGAGCTTGATGGAGCTGGCATCGGTGACTTCGCGCCTATGTTTAGAAAAATTGAATTGGAACCGGTCCACCACTTATTTGCGAGACTGATTCAATTTATTTCGCAAAATGATACGCTCCCTGATGAACAGGATTTGTTTAAAAAATTTGCACCTCTTTTCGAAGCCATGCTAGAGCTGGAAAATATCGCTTTGGATTATGAGGAGATGGAAGCTTTCGCTGCCAATTATGACACCCTTCTGCGGCGCTTAATGCGCCACTATCGGCAGCAGGGAACAAAGGAGATTCAGAAGTACATTCAAATGGCTGGCATTCTATACTTGGCCAGACAGATTTCCGCCACTCACTCTGAATTTACCAGCTCTACCATTCGTTACTATGAACTTGAATTGCCCATTATGAAGATAAATGCAGGGCATCAGGAAGTAAGCATAGCTGCACTCCCCGTTATTCTGGAACTTGCGGACCAGGCCAGGGCCATGCTAGCCAGAGATCTCCAGGGCTTTTTTAGCTCGTTATTCAAGCAGTCTGCAGTCCAGGAATACTTTTTGGTCAATCAGGCTGATGATATCAAATGGTTTAATAAAGAACGCATGGACACTTTTCTCGAGTACTTCGAGCTGCTGTTTATTGAAGAATTGACTGCTGCAAAAATGGCTCTCATTCGAACTTCAGCACTTAAATCAAAATATCAACTTAGCCACTTTATTGACCGGCTTATCCAGTAAATGACCAGCTGAATACCAGCATTCTCTCCCCTGTAAGGTCACCGAGTGACTTTGAGCTCGGAAACTTCAAAATAGTGTTGAAGACTAACCCCAGATCACGACCTTCACTCATGACACTCGATCAGGGGTTAAAAATCGCCTGCTGCTGCCGCATAAATTCAAGCTGATCTCTCAATTCCTTAAAATTCGCTTTCGATTGGCAGTTGTCCGGGGTGATTAATGTCCCACTTTTATGGAAAGAAATGATCTATATTGCCAGCTGATTTAAGAATCGCTCTTTCCAGTCGACTCTCATTAAGCGGAGGATATAAATGAAAGCAATAAATTTTACCACAATAATAGTGCTCATGGTCAGCTTCCAAATATTTGGAGCTCCCCCTCCCGAGGTGGATGTTTTCATCACAGCCGGCAGCACCCTTAATGACGATATCTCTACCACAGATGCTGACATCAATATTTTAGAAGGTGCCTGGGTTAAGGGAACCGTTCAATCCGTTAATGGTGACATCTATGTTGAGACAGGTGCCAGGGTGAAAAAAATTATCAATACGAATGGCGATGTTTTTATCGACGAAGCAGTCACTGTAGATCAAACAATCACACTCAACTCAGGATCATTACGTGTCAAACAAAACTCAGCCCTGAATGGTGATGTTATCACGGAAACAGGTGATATTCGCATTTCCGGTGCGACACTAAAAAAATCTATTACTACCAGGGACGGCAATATTATCCTCAAGGACAATACCTACGTCAAAGAAGACATCATCATTCTTGATCGAGGATCGAGCGCTAACCTCTCACCCTTGGATATTTATCTTGGCTCAGGAGTCTACATCAAAGGTGATGTCACAGCCGACAATTCAAATGATCAGGTCCTGCTTGAAATGTTTCAGGCTCAGGTGAAAGGCAGTATTATTCGCATCCAGGTTGTTACGGATGAGGATGAGGATGACGATGATGACGATGAAGATGACGATGACGATGAAGATGACGATGAAGATGACGATGACGATGACGATGAGAATGGTGGGAAAAAGAAGAAGAAAAAATAGCTTCTTTATGTTTCTCGTCGAGGTTTTGCCGCGACACGTCATGACAATTGAAGCTTCATCCTCCAGTCAATAAATTTTGTTGGGTTCGGGAAACTCAGAACAAAAAACCGCTTACGTCATCTCCGGTCAATTTTTCGCAAAAGCATCGTAGTTAATTTTTTCTGCTTCCATGGGTTAATCCGAGAAACTACTTCAAGCTCTCCATAATTTCAGGCAGGATTGCAGCCAGTGGCTTATCCGCCACAACAGGTAAACAAAAGCATCCAATCTCATATCCCCCTCTCTAAGTAATAATAACATAGGAAAATAGAGGTTAAACACATCTCCAATGACAATAATATGGAGATAAATATATAGAAAATAACATTAATCAGGAGAAAATATCTTATATTTGTGACGATAAAATGGAGATAAAAGATGAAGCGACTTTTGTTTAAGGAATTGGTGAACTGGAAAAACAGCAACTTACGCAAGCCGCTTCTATTGCAAGGGGCACGCCAGGTTGGCAAAACTTTTCTGATCACTGAGTTTGGGAAAAGCGAATTTAAACATTATGTATATTTAAATTTTGAACAAACCCCTCACTTAAAATCATTATTTGCAGACGATCTATCACCCACACAAATCATTGAGAATATCGGTCTCTACAAAGGTGAGAAGATTGACCCAGAGGAGACCCTGATCATTTTTGATGAAATTCAAATAGCACCCCAGGCCATTACAAGTCTGAAGTATTTTTATGAACAGGCTCCTGAATATTATGTTATAGCAGCTGGCTCCTTATTGGGTGTGAGTGTTGGTAAAACGAGCAGTTTCCCAGTAGGAAAAGTTGCCTTTATGACGTTGTATCCAATGACATTTCATGAATATCTTCTCGCTTTTGATGAGGAACTCATCGCTAATTCCATTCTAAACATCAAGGAGATTATTTCTCTACCAGAGTTATTACACAGCAAGTTAATGAAACTTTTCAAACTATATCTTTATCTGGGCGGCATGCCCGAGGTGGTTCAAGATTTTGTTAACCATGGGGATATCGCATCGGTCCGAAGAATTCAGAATGAAATATTGGAAGCCTATAGTCGAGATTTTTCTAAACATACAGATAAGGCTCAGGCAGTAAAAACCGCTGAACTTTGGTCTTCGATTCCGGCTCAGCTTGCCAGAGAAAATAAAAAATTCAAATATGGGGACGTACGAAAAGGTGGGCGCACAAGTTCATTTGAACAAACAATCCAATGGTTAAAAGGCGCCGGTCTTGTCAATGTGGTCTACAATATCAGTAAACCGGGCCTGCCGCTGGCAGGCTATGCCAATTATTCGATGTTTAAAATTTATCTCTTTGACACCGGATTGCTGGGAGCCATGCTTAAAATAAATTCTGAGATAATTATTAAACCAACACAGATATTTGCAGAATATAATGGTGCATTTATTGAAAATATTATTACCTCGGAGCTGGTTGCCGCAGGGGAGAAGGAATTATTTTATTGGACTTCCAAAAGTGATGCGGAAGTGGACTACCTGGTTGAAAACCGGAATGCCGTTTATCCAATCGAGGTAAAAAGTGGATCCAGTCGGAATCTAAGAAGTTTACGCAGTTACGCCGAAAAATATAACCCACGGCTCATTATTCGCTTATCGCCACGCAATTTTATTCGAGACGGTCCATTTCTGAATATCCCGCTCTATGCTGCTTTTGCATTGAGAAACATTATTGGCAAGCAGATAGATTTATGATGAGATAGAATATTTAATCTAAAAAGACAGGAAATTGCTTGTGAATCGACCGATCTCCTGAACACCAAATATTTTAAAAGTGATCAAACGGCGAGCAGAAATTAGTACATTTAGCGTAATTAGCGTAATTAGCGTAATTAGCGTAATTAGCGTAATTAGCGCAATTAGCGGTTTCAGCTTCTACTTCAAGCTCTCCATAATTTCAGGCAAGCTAGAAGCAATCAGATCATCTGCGGCACGATTGAAAGCTTTATTAGCAGCATTGCTGTAACTCAAATCAATGCCCTTTACCCTGGAAAGAGAATTTTTGTAGATTTCAGCCCCGTTATTACGATCAATCACACTCAAGCTCACATCTGCAAATGTTGTATACATCCCACTATAGACAGTGCCCTCAGAAGCTGTCGCGTTCAGAGTCATCTGCCAGTCTGCCTTTGCAGCTGAATCGACAAAATGAAATCCCTGCTGGATAAAATGATTTTTGAGTTTTGGCTCCACCTGCAATTGCTTCAATGCCTGTCCATTAAACGTTTCCAGAGACTCCAGATAAATGGTCGGATTGCTCACAGTTATAATAATCTGGGTTGAGGCTAAGGGTATGCTATTGACAATACTTTTCAAGATAGGAGAGAGATCCGCAGATATAAGTTCACTCAAATCAACAGAAATCCCAATAGTTTGGAGTTTTGCTGCCGATTGAATGGAGTTCACCTGAATTTGCCCATAACCGCGGCTATCTGTGGTCATAGATTCATTCAGATCCCCAGCACCTTTTTTGAATTGGATGCTCAGCGGGAGTCTGGCCAGAGGCTCGCCATTTCCACCTGTAGCGCTGACACCCATCGTTTCTGTGATGGGCTTGCCCAGTCTGCCATTCACAGTTGACGCAGAGGGCTTAAGGATGATCTGGCCCAGCGTCGCTTGCAATCTGGCATACACAGCATTACTCAGAATCACCTGCTCTCCCTTGAATTCAACTTCCAGAGCCTCATTGAGATAGGGGATCAGGGGCAAGAAGGCTTGAATCGTGGCGTTGAAACTTTCCGAAAAATTATTTTGTTCTGCAGCACTCTCAGCTGTGTTAAGAAAATCTGAAGCAAGCAACAGGGCTGCCTGGCGTTTCCTGGACTGGTTGGCTGCATACTTTGCCTTTGACAGCCTGTAATAGGCATAGTGATGAAATTGATCCTGCCAGGTATCATGCAACTCATGCCCCTCAAGATCAGCCACGGCTTGTGATCTGGCTGTGGCCAGGTATTCATCCTCAGAAATTCCACCCTTCTCAATCAGAGTGGTTACTATGTCACTGCTGATTTTTACAGTGATCTGGGATGCCATATCCGCCAGGGCCATATCCTGAGCACTTTTCTGCGCTTCAGCATCTGATAGATTTTTGGAGGCCGACCCAATTCCAATGTAGTAATTGGGATCAACCGGG
>ERZ889078.2903-NODE-2903-length-11846-cov-7.859299_pt1 | contig 11846 bp, 9 predicted proteins | sample MGYA00521266_ERZ889078 | MGnify/ENA primary metagenome ERZ889078 (study PRJEB32303, sample SAMEA104408618) | aquatic metagenome | biome: Brackish water; feature: Pelagic; material: water | place: Baltic Sea | collected 2014-06-16T06:34:00 | depth 76,534 m ... | reverse complement strand
TGTCATGAAATATGAAGTTATTGATCGTAATCAACGTCATGTCCTAGCTATTAGCAAAGCTCTCAAATCAGCTGATACCCTATATCTGGCAACAGATCCTGATAGAGAGGGGGAAGCTATTTCTTGGCATTTACTTGAACTATTGAAAGAAAAAAAATTACTTAAAGATAAGCCGGTTCATCGAGTGGTCTTTCATGAGATCACCAAAAAAGCAGTTACCGAGGCTATTGCCAACCCTGAGAAATTAGCGATTAACTTAGTCAATGCTCAGCAGGCTCGTCGTGCCTTGGACTATCTGGTTGGCTTTAATCTATCACCCTTATTATGGAAAAAGATTCGTCGCGGGCTGTCCGCAGGGCGCGTACAAAGCCCTGCACTAAGAATGATAGTTGAACGTGAGCTGGAGATAGAAGCCTTTAAAAAACGTGAATACTGGAGCATTGAAGCAGCGTTAATCTCCCATGACCAAGTTTTTAAAGCCAAATTAACCCATTTTGATAACGAAAAGTTAACTCAATTTAGCATCACCAATGAAGCACTTGCCGAAAAAACTAAACAAGTCTTACTCAATGCTGCTGATGGACAGTTACTGGTTAACAAACTGGAAAAGAAACAACAAAAACGCAATCCTGCCCCGCCTTTCATAACATCAACTCTGCAACAAGAAGCCTCACGTAAATTGGGCTTTACCACCAAACGTACGATGATAGTTGCTCAACAACTCTACGAAGGCATTGATATAGGTGGAGAGACAGAAGGTCTGATAACTTATATGCGTACTGATTCCGTTAATTTATCAGTAGATGCGGTAGAGGAAATACGCGCCTTGATAGCTGAAAAATATGGCATTGAGAATGTCCCCAAAGAACCTCGACTATTTAAAACAAAATCAAAGAACGCCCAAGAAGCACATGAGGCTATACGTCCAACTTTTCCAAGACACTTACCTAGCCAAATAAAAGACCAGCTAAGTATTGAGCAATACAAGCTTTATGATCTTATATGGAAACGAACCATAGCTTGCCAGATGCTTCACGCTACCCTTAATATGGTCGCAGTCGATCTAAGCTGTGCTGATGGCAAACACGTATTCAGAGCAACAGGCTCTACAATTGCAGACCCGGGCTTTATGGCTGTTTATCTGGAAGGGAAAGATGACAGCAAAGAAGGCGATGATAAAGAAAGCTTTTTACCCCCTCTTGAAGAAGGTCGACCAATAATACTCAACGACATCTCTGCAGACCAGCACTTTACAGAACCTCCTCCCCGTTACGGCGAAGCCAGTCTGGTCAAATCTTTGGAAGAACATGGCATAGGTCGACCTTCAACCTATGCCTCTATTATTTCAACCCTACAAAATCGCGAATATGTCACCTTAGACAATAAACGCTTTTACCCAACAGATGTAGGTAGAATTGTAAATAAATTTCTGACTGAACATTTCACTAAATACGTCGATTACGATTTTACGGCTAATCTGGAAGATGAACTTGATGCTGTTTCACGCGGTGAAAAAGATTGGATTCCATTGATGCACGAGTTTTGGAAACCATTTCATTCAACTATCCAAGAAAAAGAAGCCAGTGTCCAACGTAAAGATGTTACCCAAGAAGCGATTGATGAAAAGTGTCCAGAATGCAGCAGCCCATTATCAATTCGTTTGGGAAGAAATGGTCGATTTATTGGTTGCACTAATTACCCTGAATGTTCCTACACTCGAAACTTGAATGATGACGCGAGCTCTACTGATGAACCTGAAGTCATTGAAGGCCGAAGCTGTCCAGAATGCGATTCGCCATTAGTATTTAAAACGGGCCGCTATGGTAAATTTATAGGCTGTAGTTCCTATCCAAAATGCCGGCACATTGAACCATTAGAAAAACCTGCAGATACTGGTGTCGAATGCCCACAATGTAAAAAAGGCACCATACTTAAACGAAAATCACGTAACGGCAAAATATTTTACTCCTGCTCAGGCTACCCTAAATGCGATTATGCACTTTGGAATAATCCAATTAAAGAAAGCTGTCCTCAGTGCACCTGGCCAATTTTAACAGTTAAAGAAACCAAAAGGCGAGGTGTCGAAAAAGTCTGCCCCCAAAAAGACTGCAACTACGCCACACCTTATGAAGGTGATCCTAACGATGTACAAGGGCCTAAAGATACGGCTAATTAAATGTTTTGATCCTTATTCAAAAGAATAAGGATAACAAAGCATAACTCGCCCATCCTAAAAACCTTACTACCTAGATACTAAAAAAGTATCGTCCCTTAAAGAGTATTCAAGGTTACAATGGGGCCATGGATACTCAACTTGCGCCTTATTCAACACTAACACCAGATATTATCTTACGAGCCATTGATAATATTGGTTTAGTAACTGATGGTAGACTTCTTGCGCTTAATAGTTACGAAAACAGAGTTTACCAAATTGGTATTGAAAACTCAGCACCTGTTGTAACGAAATTCTATAGACCCAACCGTTGGACAACCCCAGCCATTCTTGAAGAACATTATTTTATTGAAGAATTGGCTAGTAACGAAATACCTGTTGTTCCTCCCTTACGATGTAAAGAAAACAAAACACTACATGAATTCGATGGCTTTCGATTCTCTGTATTTCCTAAACAAGGAGGGCGTGTACCAGACATTGAAGGTCGTGAAAAACTAGAATGGATGGGGCGTTTTATTGGTCGAATACATGCCGTAGGTGCATTAAAGCCCTTTAAAGTAAGACCTACTCTTAACATTGTCAACTTTGGCGATGAACCCAGTGATTATTTGTTAAAGCATGATTTCATACCAGCAGAACTACTCAATGCCTATCAGACTATCATTACTCTCGCACTTGCTGCAGTAACACGCTGCTTTGAACGAGCAGGTATTATAAAAACACTAAGGCTCCATGGTGACTGTTATCCAGGAAACATTCTATGGACCGATGACGGCCCCCATTTTGTTGATTTTGATGACAGCCGAATGGGCCCTGCGATTCAAGACCTCTGGATGTTAATTTCAGGTAACCGCACCGAGATGACCTTGCAATTTAACCAGTTAATGACCGGTTACAGAACTTTTTACGATTTTAATATCAGTGAATTGCATCTACTAGAAGCCTTACGTACCTTACGCCTGATTCATTATTCCGCCTGGATTGCAAGACGCTGGGACGATCCTGCATTTCCTATGGCATTCCCATGGTTCAATACAATCCGTTATTGGCAGGATCGAATCATTGAGCTGCGCGAACAGGTTGCTCTAATGGATGAAGAACCTATCGGTATCTATTAAAAATATGAACGCTATATTCTTACTGATTTTGAAGCAGTATTGTTCTCAGAGGATTAAATGATTTTCTGTGTATGGGCAAAAAACCAAATTTATCAATCTCTTTTAAATGCTGCTTTGTCCCATAACCTTTATGAAAATGGAAGGCATATTCAGGATATAGATTATGATAATCAACCATTATTTTATCACGCACAACTTTTGCAACTATAGAGGCAGCACTAATAGCTTTCACTTTACTGTCACCCTTAACAATTGCTTGAGCAGGCATTAACAGTTTTGGAAGACAATTACCGTCTATTAAAACTTCATCTGGTTGAATCGCCAAACCATTAATCGCCCGCTGCATTGCCAATAATGTTGCCTGAAGAATATTGAGCTCATCGATTTCTTCAACAGTAGCTATTCCAACCGACCAACTTAAAGTATCAATTTTAATAGCCTCAAAAAGACTATCACGCTTACGTTCGTTCAGCACTTTAGAATCAGCCAAACCATCAATGTGTTTTTGAGGATCAAGAATAACAGCTGCTGAAACTACTGGGCCTGCAAGTGGTCCTCGACCTGCCTCATCAACGCCAGCAAGCAATAACTTATGTGAGATTTTGATTAACTCATTGTCATCCATAACAATAACTTTTATAGGGTGGTTTTAAAAAGCTAAACAAGCTCTTGAGATAGTTTTAAAAAATCGTACTACTATTGAAACGAACTGATATCAACGTAATATACCTCTACTGACATTACGTAAAAAACTAATCATGTCAGTCAATTGCTTACTATCGCTGGTCATATCTTCCATTTTTTCTATAGCATCTTCTAAGCGTAAATTCATCTTATAAATTATCTTATAGGCATTTCTAATCAATCTAATATCTTCAGTAGAAATGCCATTACGCTCCATTCCGACAGAATTTATTCCGTGGGGTCTTGTTGGTTTACCACCAACCATAATAAAAGGAGGGATATCTTGTGTTATCGCACTACCCATAGCGGCAAAGCTATATTGTCCTACTTGAGTAAATTGATGTACTAAAGTAAACCCTCCCAAAATAGCATTGTTATTAAGATGCACATGTCCCGCTAGTGATGCCCCATTGGCCATAATGACATTATTGCCAATAATACAATCATGGGCCACATGCGTATAAGCCATAAACAGATTATCGTCACCTATCTTGGTAACGCAATTATCTTGCTGGGTACCTCTGTGCATAGAGGTAAACTCTCGAATGGTATTTCTATCACCAATTTCAAGCCGAGTAATTTCCGCCGCATATTTTTTGTCCTGCGGATCTTCACCAATTGAAGTAAATTGATAAATACGATTTTCCTTACCAATAGAAGTAGGTCCTTTGATGACAACATGGGAGCCTATAACAGTACCCGCACCAATCTTTACATCTGCACCTATAACAGAATAAGGGCCGACAGATACATCATCGGCCAATTCAGCATGACTATCAACGATGGCTTTTGAATCTATCAACATTAATCTACCACAGCTGCACATCTGATTTCTGCGCTTGCCACAAACTCACCATCTACTTCAGCGCGACATTCAAATGCCCAGATATTTCGTTTACTTTTAACAAATCTTGCTTCCAACATCAATTGATCCCCGGGCACAACAGGCCTTTTGAATTTTGCCTTATCAATACCGATTAAATAGTAGATCATGCCTGCCAATTCATCGCCAGCAGTTTCAGACGCCAAAAGACCGGTTGTTTGTGCTAAGGCTTCCAAAATAAGAACACCCGGCATAATAGGTTTTTGTGGAAAATGACCTTGGAAAAATGGTTCGTTATAAGTGACATTTTTCACGCCTACCAACCTAACACCTGGTTCGCACTCAATCACCTTGTCGACCAATAAAAAAGGGTATCGATGTGGCAAAAATGCTTGTATTTGTAAAATATCTAATTTGATAGACATATTTTAAGAATGCTTTTTTGGTTAATTTAGAATCTATTGGTGACTATCAAATAAGAAAAATTATTCAGTCATCGTTGACAATTTTTTTACCACTCGTGTCGTTATATCAAATGTTTCTTTTTTATAAATCACAACGTCTGAAAGAAGTAACAAATCATAATCTTCTTCTTTGGCTATTCCTCCAGCAACTTCAACAATACCTCGCTGTAATTTGCCCAATTCTTCATTACGATTGGCGTTAATATCTTCATTAAACTCTTGCTGAGATTTTTTAAAATCCCGTACTTTATTTTGAAAATCTTTTGCCATATTGCGCTTTTCTGTATCACTCATGATAGACGCATCCTTCGTCATTTTTTCTTCCATACTTTGAAGATCCTTTTGCTGAGCCTCCAACATCTTACCGCGTGATCCAAATTTTTGATCAAAACGTTTTTTAACTTTTTCCATTTGGGGTGTTTTTTCAAGAACAGCATTCATATTAATTACACCAATTTTTAACTCTGCGTAACTTATATTTGCAATAAACAAAAGTCCTAAAAATATAGCAATTTTCTTTTTCATTGGTAAATAAATTCCCGATTATAATTGAATTAAATGGTTAATATTGAGTGCATTATACAGTAGCTAGATTATAAGTGCTTAACACTACAATCTAAAACAACTTCTGTTAGAAATTTTGACCAAAGTTGAACTGAAAGTATTGTGTTTGATCAGGCTGAGTAACAATAGTATCAACGCCATTGTTAGGATTATATGTATCGTAACTATAAGTGCCAAGATTTATAGGATAGGCCGCACTCACCGCCAAAGCTCCAAAAGGAGAGAGCCATTCGCCAGAAAGACCGGCAGAAGTGCGATAACCCGTTACTGAAAAACTATCGTTCAATGAGCCTGAATCAATAAATGATCCCAAACGAATAGATTTTGTATCCGACATAAAAGGTACGGGGAAAAACAATTCGGCATTAACCACTATCTTATTAGATCCGCCTATTGGGCGGCCATTGGAATCTCTAGGGCCCAAGGAGTTATTCTTAAAGCCACGTACCGAACCAGTACCACCCATAAAATAATTTTCAAAGAAAGGCAATGAACTGGTATTACCATAACCAGCCCCAATACCTACTTCACCCATCAACTTAAAAATAAAGTCTTTAGCCAGAGGAAAGTATTGTTGATGCTTATAACCAATTTTATAATATTCTAAATCACTACCCGGCACCATAATTAACCCAGATATTCGTTGCATACCGCCCTTATTGGGAAATATTGCACGATTTAAGGTATCGTGAGACCAACTTGCACCCTGACCCAAGGTATTATAAGTATTACCTTGTTCGGCTATGAAAGACTGAATTTCATAGGATGAAGATGCAGAATCGTGTAGCGATGTATGCTTTAGATCCGTATCTAGCCGTACTTGGTCGAATTCATTCAGGGGAATACCAAAATTGACCCCTGCATTAGCAATATCGGTAGAATAATTAGCAATGTTAATGTTACCCGCATTTCTTTTTGAATAACCTAGGTTATAACCTTGTCCAACACCATCCGTCGTAAAATATGGATTAAAGTAGCCAAATTGATAACTGGTAATGTAGCTACTATTATTAAAAGCTACGTTCACACGCTTGCCCGAGCCAAACACATTATCCTGAACAATATTTGCGTTTAGCACTATACCTTGCACCTGAGAAAAACCAACGCCCGCCGAAATATTACCCGAAGACTTTTCTACCACTGAATAATTAACATCAATCTGATCAGCCGTTCCAACAACAGGAGGTGTTTCAACATTAACTGATTCAAAATAACCCAATCGCTCAAGTCGTGTTTTTGAACGCTCGATTTTTGAACTGGAGGCCCAACTAGCCTCCATTTGACGCATTTCTCTGCGCAACACTTCATCGCGAGTTTTAGCATTGCCGCTAAAATTGATCCGGTGCACATAAACACGCTTGCCTGGATCGACAAAAAAAGCCATCTCTACCGTTCTTTCAGCCTCATTAATTTCTGGCACCATATTAACATTAGCAAACGCATAACCTTCATCACCCAATCTATCCTGAATAGCTTTTGATGTTTCAGTCGCACTTTTTCTGGAAAAAATCTCGCCCGGACCAATGCCCACCAACTTAATCAATTGATCAGGCGTCACTATCAAATTTCCCGCAAGCTTAACCTTGGATAATTTATAAACACTACCCTCTTTAATATTGATGGTAACGTAAATATCTTTTTTATCGGGTGTAATAGCAACCTGAGTTGACTCTACAGAAAAATTGATATAACCACGATCCAAATAATAAGACTTTAAGCTTTCCAAATCGCCAGCTAATTTTTGCTTGGAATATTGGTCGTCCTTGGTATAAAAAGAAAGTAAATTGGACGTATTTAACTCAAACTGTTTTAAAAGTATTTTTTCATCAAAAGCATTGTTGCCAACAATATTAATTTGCTTTATCTTAGTAACCCTACCCTCTGAAATTTTAATCATGATACCCACTCGATTTCGGGTCAGATTAGAAACATCTATTTTAATCTTCAAGCCATATTTTCCATGACTAAGGTATTGACGTGTTAACTCCTGCTCTACTTTATCTAATATTTGCCGATCAAATATTTTACCTTCAGCAAGCCCAATTTTATCCAACGCCTTAGTCAAATCGTCTTTACTAAGATCTTTATTACCTTCAAACATTATCTTTGCAATAGAGGGTCGCTCGACAACATTGACAATCAACGTTGAACCCTCCCTTTCCAACGATACATCTTTAAAGAAGCCTGTTTTAAAAAGAGCCTTAATGGCTGGAGAAACATTATCCAATGAAAATTTTTCGCCCACATTTACAGGCAAATAACTATAAACAGTTCCTAAAGAAATACGTTGCAATCCCCTGACTTGAATATCCTTAACAATAAAATCTTCCCCAGCACTAACGTTAAAGGAAATGAGCATTCCCAATAATAGCCAGTAAAAAAAAGTAGTTAATTTCATGTAAGTGGCTAAAAATAACGCGTCAGGGTCTAAAAAATTAAAAATAAGGCAATTGTAACACAGTCAGTATTGAAATATATTAAGCTCTAGTGACAGGAAAATTAAGTACATTGTTAATCGTTTCGCTACTTGCTAACAACATTAACAAACGATCAAGCCCTATGGACATGCCTGAACATTCGGGCAAACCTTCTTCAAGAGCCGCGATAAGATACTCATCCTTAACTGCGCCAGGACGCTTTTTTTCCTGTCTATAAGCAATCTCCTGATCAAATCGAGCACACTGCTCTTGCACATCAGTTAATTCATAATAGCCATTGCCCAGCTCAACACCATTAATAAATACTTCCACACGATCCGTAATCTCAGAGTTATCTTGGTTAATGCGCGCTAATGAAGATTGGCAAGCAGGGTAGCCATAAATCATGCAAATAGCATTTTGACCCAATGATGGCTGAATATGATGGCTAAAAATAAAATCCAGCCATAAACCATGATCATATCCACATAAACTCACCGCCTCTGGCGTCCCGACACTCAGCGCATAATCACAATAGTCTGGGTAAGAAAATATCAGGGGGTTTAATCCCGTATTACGTAGGAATATATCCTGATAACTGAATCGTTGTGGTGAGTTTAAATCCCTACGCCCTTTAAATAAAATCATCAATAACTCCGAGATTTCATTCATTAACTCAGGCAAGGTAAATCCTACCCGATACCATTCAAGCATCGTAAACTCAGGGTTATGAAAGCGACCCGACTCCCCATTTCTAAATGCCTTGCATATCTGGTAGATACAACCACTTCCTGAAGCAAGCAGGCGTTTCATGGCAAATTCAGGAGACGTTTGCAAAAACAACGTATCCCGTGAAGGCGGAAAACTAAATTCAGTAGTAAAAAAGTCAAGCTGAGGATCAGTTCCACTACCATGACACAATAATGGTGTTTCTACTTCAAGCACAGCTCTTTCTAAAAAAAAACATCTTATATCGGCAAGAACTTGTGCTCTTAAACGCAACACATCTTTAGAACATATCGGCTGCCAATTTTTAAGCACTATTCTTTTACGCGGGATATATATTCACCCGTTCGGGTATCAACTTTGATGACTTCACCCTGCTGCACAAATAATGGCACTCTGACCACCGCACCCGTTTCCAGCGAAGCTGGCTTGCCACCACCGCCTGAAGTATCACCACGAACACCCGGATCTGTTTCCACAATAGTTAACTCAACAAAATTGGCAGGTGTAACCAAAAGTGGCGCATCATTCCATAAAGTAACAGTACAGGAGTCCTGATCTTTTAGCCATTTACTGGCATCACCCACCTTTTTTTCATCACACTGATATTGCTCATAAGTATCTGGCACCATAAAATGCCTAAACTCACCATCACTATAAAGATATTGCATTGCAACATCCACAACATCCGCGCTTTCCAGAGAATCACCCGACTTAAAAGTTCTCTCTATCACTCTGCCTGTTTTAAGGTTTCTGATTTTTACCCGATTAAAGGCTTGCCCTTTACCGGGCTTTACAAATTCATTTTCAATAATTGCACAGGGGTCATTATCCAACATGACTTTTAACCCGGATTTAAATTCATTAGTACTGTAACTGGCCATTTTATCCTCAAGATGACAAACAATATAAAACTTAGCCATTATAATGGAGGCAACAATTGATAGAAACTTATAATAATTACTTTCATGCCGGAACAACTTAGCGAAACCCTGCACTTTACCAAAAATTGGCAACAACAACTTGCTGAAGCCTTTAATAACATTGAAAATTTATGTGATTATTTAAACTTGCCACTGAATGAGTTACCCACTTCAGTTAATGCCGCCAAAAATTTTTCACTGCGTGTGCCTTTAAGTTTTGCCGCCAGCATGCAAAAAGGAGATCCGAACGATCCTTTGTTGCGACAAGTATTGCCCATTAAAGATGAGCTAATTCTTTATCCTGGCTACAGCAATGACCCAGTTGGAGACCTTCTCTCAGCAACTCAAGCAGGTGTATTGCACAAATATCATGGTCGGGTTTTATTTATTAATACAGGAAGTTGCGCCATTAACTGCCGCTATTGTTTCCGCCGCAACTTCCCTTATCAAGACTTTCAGCTTGGTAAACAAGATGAAAACAAAGCCATCCAATTTATTCATGACAACCCTGATATAACAGAAGTGATTTTGAGTGGCGGCGACCCTTTATTACTTAGTGATGCAAGATTAAAGCAACTTTTTACTCAATTAAACGCTATCAAGCATTTAAAACGAATACGAATACATTCTCGACTACCCATCGTTTTACCGGCCAGAATTACTCATGAATTAATCAATATCTTAACGCAAAGTACAAAACAAATTGTCGTCGTCGTTCATTGCAACCATGCTAATGAAATAAATCATCGTGTCATTGCCGCCTTTAATTTACTCAAAAATAAAGATATTACATTATTCAATCAATCGGTATTATTGAAAGGCGTAAATAATAATGCAACTGTACTAAGCAACTTAAGTGAAAAGCTGTTTAGTCACGGCGTCATCCCTTATTATTTACATTTGCTGGATAAAGCAACAGGAACTGGACATTTTGAAGTATCTGAATCTTCAGCAGTTGCCATACTCAACAAACTACAAGCCATGTTACCGGGCTATCTGGTTCCTAAATTAGTTAAAGAACAAGCGGGGGGCGTTTCCAAAGAACCCATCCACTTTCTATAATAGAGTAGCTACCCCAATACACTAAAGGACAATCCATGTCTGAATCGTTCAGTTTTGCTTCTGATAAATCAGGTCTACCACCCGGCACCCTAGTGCATGTTGGTGAAGTACACCCACATGAACACATAATTTCTGTTCTCCATTACAATGAAACTACGTTAAAAAAACACCCTATTAATTCAATTAAAGAATTATTGCCCTACAAAGCGAGTGATGCCATAACATGGGTAATTATTGATGGACTAAAAGATATTTCCATTATTGAAGCAATAGGACACTATTTTGACATTCATCCGCTGGTACTCGAAGATATTCTTAATACCCATCAACGACCTAAATTTGAAGAGTTTGATGATTATCTGTATATCGTAATTAAAGCAATTTCTCTACAGAGCAATAAAATTAATATCGAATATGAACAAATCAGCTTGCTGGTATTGGACAATTTCGTGTTTACCTTTATGGAAAAACCCGACAATTTATTTGATCCTATCTTACATCGTCTTGATAATGATAAGAGTCAAATAAGAAAACTAGGGGCTGATTATTTAGCCTACATTATTATGGACACTGTTGTTGACGAGTACTTTGTTCTTCAAGATGCGTTTGATGAACTCATCGAATCCGTTGAAGATAAGTTACTATCCGACCCTTCAGCAGAAACGCTTGCAAGCATCCAAAAGATAAAACGTGAATTAATTTTCTTACGGCGATCCATATCTCCCTTACGCGAATTGCTTGCCGCCATTCATAGGAGTGAATCGCCTTTACTCAACGAAAAGACAAAGCGCTACTTTGGCGATGTCTATGATCACGCCATACGAATTATAGAAGCCATCGAGTCTCACCGCGATCTGATAGGAGGCATGCTGGATATTTACCTCTCCAGCCT
>ERZ889078.2902-NODE-2902-length-11848-cov-7.756974_pt1 | contig 11848 bp, 9 predicted proteins | sample MGYA00521266_ERZ889078 | MGnify/ENA primary metagenome ERZ889078 (study PRJEB32303, sample SAMEA104408618) | aquatic metagenome | biome: Brackish water; feature: Pelagic; material: water | place: Baltic Sea | collected 2014-06-16T06:34:00 | depth 76,534 m ... | reverse complement strand
CACCGTCTCACCCTGCACCGTCTCACCCTGCACCGTCTCACCCTGCACCGTCTCACCCTGCACCGTCTCATTTTGCGGTCTCTCACCCTCCACTAGCGCCACCCACCTTCGCCTGCGTCAAAGCCGGGTGTTCGCGAGACTGCCTGGTCTACCGTCATTGACGAAACGATGATCGAGGCCCCAGCCGCCAGGTGATCGAAGCGGCCCCACGTGACCCCACATGCAACGCGACGGCCTGGCGCGCCGCGAGCACAAACGCGATCCGTTCGCCGGCCGCCTCGTCGTCTGTGCCGCTGAGGACCCACGCGCAGACCCGCGCCGCCGGCTGAAAGACGATGACGCCGGGGGATCCGCCACTCCGCCACTCCAGCCCAACGTGTTCGGGTTGGCACGTGCTGATGGCCGCAGCGGCCCGGTCGTGGAGCCCGTCGCGCATGATGACCAGCGCTGCCTCCAGTCGCTCGCGCGCGGTCGCGCCGGGCAATACGAGGTGGTCGACCCGGACGCCGTCGGCCATCGCGCTCCACAGCGGTGGATCGTCGCGCAGCCAGGCGGGCAGGGCGGCGAGGGCCGGGGGTCCTGCCGAAGCTGCCGGCGCAGCTGCCGAATCTGCGGGTGCAGCCCTCCACTGCCCGGACAACGCGGCGTCCGGACGCAGCTGCAGCCACACCCCGGCGTCGTGCCAAAGCTCGAGACACCCATTGGATTCGCCGCTGCCCGGCCTGCCCGCGGCACCCGACGCGACCAAGCGCGCCGACCAGCCGCAGTCGCCTGAAGCAGCACCCGCGCCGTGCCGCGCAGCTGCGGGCGCTTGCGTTGCGACCGCCTCTGCTGCTTCCGCGACCGCGCGCGCGGCGACCGCGACCCCGGCCTCGGGCCATCCCAACTGAGAGAGGGCCAACGCGACACGGGTGGCGATGGCGGGCGTCGATGCGCCCAACGAACTTGGCTCCGAGGGTAGGGTCGGCATACTGCTCCTCGCGCTGTGGACCGGTCCGGTATGTCATCCGTTGGACGCTGAATGTGCCCTGCCGCATACTTGGAACAGCCTACGTTGGAGCCCCATGGAACGCACGCCTGAACCGACGCTTGAACCCACGTTTGAACGTACAATCGCCACGCGAATCTCGGCTCAGGGCCACGACGATACGGCCGGAATCGCCCGTATTCATGAGCTGTCAGACGAGGCGAAGACCAGTCGGGCCCGCAAGGCGGCCGGCGTGTGTGTGGGTATTGGCGTCGCTAGCCTGTTCATCCCGCTGGTCCACTTCGTATTGCCTTGGCTGATGCTGATCATCGCGACCATCGTGTACGGCAAGGTCGTCAAGCAGGGCGCGATCTTGTTGGCGGCGACCGGGCCGTGCCCAGGGTGTGGCGCGCGGCTCGAAGTCGCTGAACAGACGCTTGAGTGGCCCATCGAATGGAACTGTGGCGGCTGCCGTAAGCGCACGTTGACACAACCGGCCATCGCCATCGCGACAGGGATAGGCGAGGTCAAACAAGACACCACGGAGGCCTCATGACAACCGATCACACCGGCGATCGCGGTCTACATGTCGATACGGATCAAGCCATCGCGGTGCTGCATGGTGGGCCGTCGAGCGAGCACGACATCTCGGTGATCACCGCCCGCGGGGTATTGCGTTCGTTGCGCCAGGCTGGTCATCGCGCGATCGCGGTCTGGGTCGACCGGGCCGGCGCGTGGCATTTTGGCGGCGATAGCGCGGACGCTGGCACCCCTGTCGCGTCGCCGGTAGCCGTGCCAGCGGCCCTGGCGCGGTTGGTGGACGAGCAACTGCGCTGCGCATTTCTCGCGTTCCACGGCACGTTCGGCGAGGATGGTCGTGTCCAGGGTGCGCTGGATCTGGCGGGGATACCGTACACAGGCTCTGGGGTGACGGCCACCGCGCTCGCGATGGACAAACCGCTCACACGTCGCGTGCTCGCGAGCGCTGGCATCAGCGTGCCGGAGGCGGTCGAGTTGCCGAGCGCTGGCCTTGATCAGCCGACGCTGCGGGCGCGGGCAGCAGACCATCTCATCGCGACCCTCGGCCTGCCAGTGGTGGTGAAGGTGCCCGAGGGCGGCTCAAGCCTGGGCATCGAGATCCCACGCGACCGCGTCCAGCTGCTCGCGACCCTCGATCGACTCCATCAGCTGGCAGATGCGCTGCTGTGCGAGCGTTTTGTGGCTGGCGTGGAGCTCACCGCCGCCGTGCTGGCGCGGATGGACGGTTCGCTCGAGGCGCTGCCAATCGTCGAGATCGCGCCACGGGGCGAGCGGTTCTTCGACTACGAAGCCAAATACGACCCGTCCCTAACGGATGAGATTGTGCCCGCACGGATTGCCGCGGCGGCGGAGGCGCAGTGTCGGAAAATCGGACTCGCCGCGCATCATGTGCTGGGCTGTCGGGGTATTTCGCGCACCGACCTCATCTTGGATTCCGATGGCAAGGTGTGGGCGTTGGAGACAAATACGCTCCCAGGGCTGACCCCGGAGTCGCTGCTGCCGAAGGCGGCCGCGGCGGCGCAGTGCGACTACCAGCAGCTGCTCGAACGCATCATCAGCGCCTCGATCTGACGGGCGATCGCGACCGCTCAGACCAGATTTTGCTTGACGCGTCGGCACCTTCCGTGGCACCTACCGGCTCGCTCCCGCTGAGGGAGCCTTTGCCTTGGAGGCGCCCCGAATGACAAACGATCAGCTGCCGGTAATCCGAATTGACGCCATCGACCCAGGCTTGGTGAAAGCCGACGAGCCGTTTCGCGCCTCGTGGTCGATGGCTATCCCCCCTGACGACCAACCGCGCCAACTCCAGGTGACGTTTCTGACCGACGACGCCCGCCTCCTGCTGTGTGACCATCTCACCGACGAGACGCCCGTGGAGAAGACCATCCAGGCCACCCCCGGCCAGACCGTCACCAAGACCACAACGCTGTGCCTGCGCCTGCGCAAAGGGCTGCGCAACGAGCTCAGTCGCGATGGGAGCGCCGCGCCTATCACCCTGCACGCGCGTGTTTCGTCCTCGCCCAACGGCGTGTATGTCTCGCAAGGTTTCGATATCGAGGTCGCCGAATTGGCCACGCGCACCGCGACGAAGGTCTTTATCTAGAAAAAATAAAAAAGGACTGAGTCAGGTGCTATCCGGACTTGTCCGCACTTGGTTCAGTCCCCTCAGCGCGGCCCAAATGCGGGCGCCGTCGGGCGTCGTTTGGGGCTGCTGGTGCCGGGTTGCGGCGCCTTGATCGGCGCGCGCTGGCGCGTGTTTGGCGGCGCCACCCCACACTGATACGCGCTCAGCACTGGCCCGGCCGCCTTGCCCCGCGACCAAGCCCACACAAGCCCACCGAGCGTGGACGGCGTCGCCGCCAGGCATCCGGGGATGTTCAGGGTCTGGGTTGCCGCCGCAGGTCCGCGGCCACCGGCGGCGCTGATATCGACCAACACCCCGTCCGTCAGCACTGGATCCCGGCCCGTCAACACAACGCACACATCGCCTGAGCGCGCCTTGGTCGGTCCTGTGGGTGCGAACGACGCGCCCGAAGTGAGCGCCATGACACGGCCAGACCGGCGCTCCGCACGTGCCTGCAGGCGACCGCCTTTCGCTGCCATCTTGCCATCCTTGTCACGAATCACCGCGACGAGGTCCGCCGGCCCCTTCTTGCCAGCGACGCCGATCCAGCCGATCAGCACGCCTTTCTCCTTGCCGAAGCCGACGTCGAGCAGCGTCGCGTTGGTGAGGTGCAGCTGCCCGAGCAGCTCACCCGCGCCGAAGTCGAGCACCGTCCACTCAATCCCGCCCGTCGGCAGCTGCGCGCTCGTGGGCAGGCGATCCACAATCGACAGCACCTCGCCATAGCGGGCCACGCCAGCGAGCCGCCCGGTGGGCTCGAACACGACGCGGGCGCGCTTGCTCGACACATCGATCGCCGCGATGCCGCCGGACCAGACAAAGAGCGGATAGGGACCGCCTATGAGCGCGCCAGGAGCCGGCGCTCGCGCTGAAAGCGCTGGTTTTGCGGGGAGAGAGGCCTGTCCAAGCTTCGCTCCCGTCGTCGCGTCACGCAGCTCCACGGCGTGGCGCTCGATGGTCTTGCCCGCCAGCGGCAACCGACAGGCTTTGGGAACGAAAAGCGTGCGGTCCACCACCACCGGCGCACCGTACCGACACATCGACAACGTCCGAACCGTAGCGCCCGTCGCTGTGCAGCGCGTCGCTGCCTGGGCGGGGCCGACCCACACACTCGCCGCCAAGGGTGCGACGAGCGCCACCAGCGCCAGGGCGCGCAGGTTTGCGGAGATCCTCACTGCGGTGATCCTCATCTCGATGTCCTCCAGTTCCAGCACCGTGTCGTTCGGCCGCCTGAGCAACGCATTGCGGGTGCTACCACTTCACGTCACCTCACGTCACTCCGGCGCATCAACGTCATCTGTCATCGCCGTATTTGGGGCCAAGCCGTGGTCGCTGCGCCGGCGCGCGGTGGTTCCGGGTTCCGATTGTGCACGCCACATGCCGGCTTGGCACGCCCCGACCTGCCGCGCCCCGACTTGGCATGAGACTGCGTCAGCGTGCACCATGTCATTGGCGTCAGCGGCCACCAACCATCACGGGACCGCGTCCAGTCGGCCGCCCCTGCGCAGGTCTCTCGCTGAGGCCTCCGTTCATCGCGCGCATCACCGCGCTCCTACCACGAGACAGCCACAGCCATGAGCCTGCAGACCACCCGCATCGACGGACAAATCACCCCGCGCACCCTCGTTCTCGCCGTCTGCGCGGCCGCGTTGCCGCTGTTTGCGGTGTTCTGGTCGATGTCGTTGCTGTTTTAGCGCCTCACATTCGCCACAGCACGTCCCCCTTCACAGCCGGAGCGCCTTGAATTCCTTGAGCACCATGACACGCCTGCCGTCGCCCGCGTTGTCCCGCGCACGCGCGACCGTGGTCGCGACCGAGGCGACGACACTCGGCCTGTCCGCGACGGTCCATCTCGCGCTGATTTTGTCGGCGGTGCAACGTCCTGCCGTGGTGGCCAACTTCCTCCGCGGTGGCCTCATCTTTGCCGCCGCCATGGCTGGTCTGGGCGTCGGGTGGCTGCTGCTCGCTCGGCATCTACGACTTGGGCGTTCCGCCGACCCGGATGACGCGCTGTGGGGCTCGATGCCAGTCGCGCTCGGTGTCACGCTGGCCATGGCCGCGGTCCAACTCGCGATGGTCGTCCTCTACTGGGGACAGTGGACGCAGGCGGCGTCTGCGTTGATCGTGACGGCGCCGCTGCCCTTGGTCGCGCTGGCGATCTGCGCGCTTCGTTCGCTCGCTGCGCTTGAGGGTCGGTCCCGAACCCCGGTCGCTGACGTGATCCTCGCGACCAGCCACGGGCTGCTCGGCGGGCTCGCGGCCTGTTTATTGGTCGGCTTGCTCTCGCATTCGCTGACCGCTGAGCTGACGTATGAACTGGGCGTCGGCACCAGCATGGCCGCCGTCTGGACCGGTCTCGCTGCGACGCGGGTCTTGCAGGGCAGCCGCGCGTTCCTTCAGGCCGAGCTGCGCGCCGGTCGTCGCTGGCCGACGAGCCAGGGCGGATTGCGATCGGCCGGCATCGTCTTGCTGCTTGGCGTGCTGGTGCCATCCGCGGCGCTTGTAACGGCGCTCCTGTCGGCGCGGCTGACGGGCGTCGAGTTGGCCTGCGTTGCGCTCGCCGTCTCCGTCCACACGCTGCGGTACGCGACGGTGACGATGCGCTATGGATTGACGCCGTCACACGCGGTCCAAACGGCAGACGCGACGCTCGGCGACGCGCACGGCGCGGCCGCGACGCTGTCAGAACCCGACGAGTCTGCAAACGTTGTCTGAGGTTGCGGCGCTGAACGCTGCGTCTGGTTGCGCTCTCTGGTCGTAGCGGCTATCTGTACTTGGTGACTCCCACGTGCGCCGAATCCCTGGCGCTGGCGACTGGGCACAGAGGCCGGCGACACGCTGCAGCGGCGCACGACTCGGTGCAAGGTTCGGCGACTCGCTTCAGTTTTCGGTGACCTAGTGTACTTACAGGCGACTAAGTGCGCCCGCGACGGTGGAAATGGAACGCGTCTGCCCCGAATGTGGCACAAATACCGAAGACCTGACCTGTCCGAACGACGGCGAGATGACCCTGGTCGTCAAGCAGAAGAAGGACGAGCAGGGCATCATCGGCAAGGTCATTGGCGGCCGCTATCGCATCACCCAGGTCATCGGCCAGGGCGGCTTCGGCGCGGTCTACAAGTGTGTTCACACGGCCACCGGTGACACGCTCGCGATCAAAGTGCTGAGAACCGATCTGGAGGACAACCTCGACGTCGTCGCGCGTTTCCGCCTAGAAGCCAAAGCGACGAGCCGCCTCAAGCATCCGAACACCGTGCGCGTCTTCGACTTTGGTCAGATGGACGACGGCAACCTGTTCCTCGCCATGGAGTTCCTGGACGGCTGCACCCTCACTGACCTCATGCGTCGCGAGGGGCCGCTGGAGCCTGAGCGCTTGGTCCGCATCGGCCTACAGATTCTGAAGAGCCTGTCCGAGGCGCACAGCAAAGGCCTCGTCCACCGCGACCTCAAGCCAGACAACATCTTTGTGCAAAACATGCACGGCGAGCCCGATTTTGTGCGTGTTCTCGACTTTGGTATCGCCAAGTCGATGACCGCCGATCAGCAGGACATCACCTCGACCGGCGCGGTCATCGGCACGCCGAAGTACATGAGCCCCGAGCAGGCGCGCGGCCAGAATATCGACCAGCGCACCGATCTCTATTCGCTCGGCATTATGTTGTTCGAGGGGATCTCAGGTGCGCCACCTTTCGTCGCTGATACGCCTCTGGCGATGATCTTGCGGCGTGTGACGGAAGAGCCGCCACGGATCCACGACAACCTCGCGCTGCCCACGCCGATAGCGCTGTGCGATGCGGTGCTCAAGTCGCTGCGCCGCAATCCGAACGACCGCTATGAGACCGCCGACGAGATGGCAGCAGCCCTCGCGGCCTCGCTCTCGTCGCCCCTGCATTTGCCGACTGGGCAGACCGTGGGCGGCGGTCGGCCGGTGGAATCGGGGACCGCCTCCTACAATCCGGGCGCGGACGACAGCAGCGACGACACCTTCGCCTACGACCCGAACACCGACGGCGCTGGCGGTGACACCGGTGCGAGCCACGTCGTTCAGACCGGACAGCCAGGCGAATTCGATGACGCGACCGCCATGGCGAGCGCGGACGAGATGGCGGAGGCGGCTGCGGCGATGGCGGCGGCTGATGTCGCGTTGGACGGCGCGGTCGCGCCCGGACCAAGCGGAGATGACACGATCGTCTCAGGCCCGGAGTCTCCGGCCTCTGAGGCGCCCTCGCGCGTCCGCCCCCCCCAACCGCGCGCAGCGACGCAGGCGCCTGCGCCGTCTTCGAAGACCGGGTTGTACGTCGGTGTCGCGGTTGCGTTGGCCGTAGCCGCCGGCGTCGCGTTTGCCCTAATCCCTAGTGGCGGCACCGGGACGAAAAGCAACGTCGCCGCGTCGCCTGCCACGGCCGCGACGCTCGCCCCTAACCCCGTCGCGGCTCCCGCGGTCGGCGCAGTGGCGCCTCGCGCCGATGTCGCGCCCGCCGCCCCGCAGCTGTCGAATGTGACGGTGACGCGCTCGCCGGCCAACGCGATCGTGACCATCGATGGCGTGACCGTCATGGGAACCAAACACACGCTGAAGGTCGGCAACCACCAATTGAAGGTATCGGCGCCGGGCTACATCACGCAGCAGATGATCATCCAGGCCCGCGCTGGTCCTATGCCCCTGAACCTGCCACTCAAGCCGGTGGTGGCCGTCGCGGTGCCCGTGGCCGCCGCTCCAATCGCCGCTCCAACCGTCGCGCCGCCGGCGCATCGCCCGACACCCCCTCGCCCTCGGCGGCCGAGCGCGGCCACGCACACGAAGCCCGCCGCGAAGAAGCCCACTGTCCCGAAGCCGCCTGTTCATCGCCCGAAGCCTCCGAAGCCCGTGAAGCCCAAGGATGATGGCTTGCTGATCGACTGACGTTCGGCTCACGATCGCCCGAAGATCGCTGGGAACCTTGAGCGGATCCGACGCGCGCCGTAGACTCCCCGCCAACGAGATTTGCTCCCCGTTTTTGGCATCGTCGCGGACGACGACGCTCGGAGGTGCCGTCGGATGCGCTTGTCCACTTCGAGAGCCGGGTCCCTGTCATCTTGGACCGTCGTCTTCGCTTTGTCGTTGAGCGCCGTGACCGCGCTGCTGCCGGCGACCGCCGTCGCTGATGCCGCGTCGGACTCCTTAGAGCAGGCGCGCGCCGGCGCGGTGCATTTTCGGGCAAAGCAGGTCTTGGAGGCCGCTCGCGCCTTTGAGCACGCCTACCGCCTCAATCCGGTGGACCCGCGCAATCTCCGCTACGCCGGTCGAGCGTGGCAGGAGGTCGGCCATTGGGAGCGTGCCCTGAGCCTGCTGGAGCGCTACTCGCAGCTGGAGAGCAAACCAGCGCTGCGCCAGTCGATCCAGCCGCGCATCGACACGCTCCGCGCCACCAAACCGCGGCAACGGGCCGAGCAGCTCGCGCTCGCGACGGTTCGCTTTCCGCAGGGCAAGCTCGAGATCGACGCCGCCCGCGCCTACGAGCGCCTCGGCACCGAAGCGGACCTCAATCGTGCGGTCAAGTTGTACGAGAACGCGCGATTGTGGGCCACGAGTTCAGCCCAACAGGCGCAGGTCGACACCAGCATCGACCGGCTCAAAGGGAAGCTGATCGCCCTAAAAAACGCGCCTAAAGGGCCGCAGACGGGCGTCGGCGTGGGTGTCGTGACCCCGCCCGTGGTGAAGCTGGAGCCCAAGAACGACACCGTCGGGACGCTGCTCTACGTCATCGGAGGCGTCGCTTTGGTCGGTGGCGCCGGTCTGGGGACTGCTGGCCTGCTCAAGGGCGGGGACGCCACAAAGAACTACGAAGCCGACAAAGTGTTGCCGCTCGCGCAGACCACCTACAAGGGTGACTACGCGGCGTATGAGTCCGACGTTGAGACCGCGAAGCTGATGAACATCGTCGGGTTCACCGTCGCTGGTGTCGGCGGTGCTGTCGTGCTTTGGGCGGTCATTCGCGGCGCGACCAGCGGTCCGAGTCCAGCGGCCAAGACGAGCTGGTGGGTCGCCCCCGACATGGGCGGCGAGCGGTCCGGAATGGTCGTGGGCATGCGTTTTTAGCCCGAGCAGATCGACAAGACCGTGCCGTGCGCGCGGGTTTTCACTACGCTGGATCCGACGAAAGCAGGAGCGCAGACATGCCCGACGTACAGGTCACCCCTCGGAACAAGACGACCAGCCATCGCGTCGCCATCGCGGCGTTTACCGTGGTCGCCACGCTGATCGGCGGCTGTGTCGCGGACCCCGTCGCACCACACAGCGGCTACCTGGGTGGCGGCGCTGACGGCGGCGGCGGTGGCTCAGACACCCCTGGCACAGACACCCCGGGCGTCGACGCCGGCAACGTCGGCTGCGTGACGGACGCGGAGTGCGTGCTGGCGCTATCGAAAGCGCCGGAGTGCATGGTCGCGGTCTGCGGTACTGGCAAGGTCTGCGCGTTCACGCCAGCGCCGAAGAACACGAAGTGCGGCGCCGCAGACACGCCGTGTGTCGAGTCCACCTGCTCGAAAGGAGACGGCACCTGCGTCGCCAAGAACCTCGACAGCGGACCGTGTGATGACGGTGATGGCTGCACGCTCGTGGACAGCTGCAAGGCCGGAAAATGCGTCGGATCGCAGTACGGCTGCCTGTGCAAGCCGGATGATGTCTCAAAGTGCTATGGCAAGACCACGCCGGAGACCGAGGAGGGCAACAAGTGCCTCGGCGAGCCGTTCTGCGAGGCGTACGTCGATGGCGGACAGAACAAGTACCGGTGTGCGGTGAACGAGACGACGATCGTCAAGTGCGGCACGACCAAGGACGAGCAGTGTCGGAAGAATGTGTGTGTGCCTGCGACCGGCAAGTGTGAGCTGCAGAGCGAGAAGAACGGCAAGACGTGCGAAGACGGCATCAAGTGCACGCTCTCCGACGCGTGTGTGGAGGGTCAGTGCAAGCCAGGGACCGACGCGTGTTGGTGTACGCCGACGAAGGGCACAGGCAACTGCGACGGCGGCGCGCCGGGTCAGATCGACATGGACCCGACCAACAAGTGCGAAGGGGACGTGTTCTGTGAAGCGTCGTATGACGCCACTGCCAAGCTCATCGACTACAAGTGCCAGCGGAATCTGGCGACCGTGGTGAACTGCAGCACGACCCAAAACACCGCGTGCCTGAAGAACACGTGCGATTCGAAGACCGGCAAGTGCGGTCTGGAGAAGACGAAGGCTGGTCTTGGTCTCTGCGACGACGGCAACCCTTGCACGGCGAACGACGTCTGCACCGACGGCAAGTGCGTTGGCGGTGTGTCCGTGTGCGGGTGCACGTCCAGCGCGGATTGCGTCGAAAAAGAGGACGGCAACCTCTGCAACGGCTCGCTGTTCTGTGATTTGAAGGTGGGAAAGTGCGTCCTGAACCCGAAGACGGTGGTCACCTGCTCTGACGTGAACGACACGGCTTGTTTGTCGAACATCTGCTTTCCGACGAAGGGTAAATGTGAGCTGACGCCGCGCGAGAACATCTCCGTCAACGACGTGCTGGAACAGGAGGTCCTTTCTCCCGGCGTCATCAAAGTCAACGTGATTGGGACGAAGGTGGTGCCGTACGACTACCCAGTCAGGACCGTCTATTGCAGCGACGGCAACCCGTGTACCGCCAACGACTCGTGCACCAAGGGCAAGTGCCTCAGCACGCAGGCGCCCATTTGTCTCTGCACGACGGATAACGACTGCGCAAAGAAGGAGGACGGCGACGTCTGCAACGGCACCTTGTTTTGCGACACGGTCGCCGGCGCCTGCAAGCTGAATCCAGCGTCCATCGTCACCTGCGCGACCAGCGGAGACAACGACTGCGCCAAGACGTCGTGTGACCCGAAGAGCGGCAAGTGCAGCACGGCGGCCGTCGCCGATGATCAACCTTGTGAAGATGGCGACCTCTGCACCGCGAGCGACAAATGCCTGGGTGGCAAATGTCAGCCCGGCACGACGATCTGCGAATGCAAAGTAAACGCGGACTGCGCGTCGCAGGAAGACGGCAACCTCTGCAACGGGACGATGTACTGCGACAAGACCCAGAAGGACGAGACCGGCAAGGAAGCGCCGAAATGTGTGACCAACCCGGCCTCGCTCGTCTACTGCTCGCCAGCGCTGGACACCGAGTGCCGCAAAAACACCTGCACACCGAAGACCGGCAAGTGCTCTCTGCAGTCAGCGAACGAATACAAGAGCTGCGACGCCGGCAACCCGTGTTACGCCTCGCCGGTCTGTAGCGGCGGCGTCTGCAGCTGGGAGACCAACCTGTGCGCCTGCACGGCCGACAAGGACTGTGCGTACATCCTCGGACCAGCGGGCAACCAGAACCTGTGCTTGGGCAAGGCGTACTGCGACACGGTAAATGGCGTGTGTAAGCTGTCGACGGCGAGCGTGCCGCTGTGCGTGGCGGCCAAGAGCGACGCGTGCAACGACTGGAAGTGCAACCCGACGAGCGGCGCCTGTGAGTTCTTTGCGAAGAGCAGCTTCACGCCGTGCAACGATGGACAGGCGTGCACCGTCAGCGACAGCTGCGGGCTCCTGGGCGGCGCGCCCACGGCCAAGGAGAAGAAGGGTGTCTGCCTGTCGGGGACGGACATCTGCCAGTGTGTGGCGGATGCAGACTGTGCGCCATACGACGACGGCGACAAGTGCACAGGCTCCCTCTACTGCGACAAGGGAACGTGCAAGGCGAC
>ERZ889078.2897-NODE-2897-length-11871-cov-9.418077_pt1 | contig 11871 bp, 10 predicted proteins | sample MGYA00521266_ERZ889078 | MGnify/ENA primary metagenome ERZ889078 (study PRJEB32303, sample SAMEA104408618) | aquatic metagenome | biome: Brackish water; feature: Pelagic; material: water | place: Baltic Sea | collected 2014-06-16T06:34:00 | depth 76,534 m ... | reverse complement strand
GGACCGCACCACGCGGGCGAGGCTCCCAGACTTCCAGGCTGCGTCTCTCTTCGCTGCGACTGCCTCGGGCCTATCCATTGTCGTTCCTCCGGATATGCTCCGCCTCGGTGAGCAGGTGCCCAGCCGTCACGCGCAGGGCCACGGCGATCTTGCGCAAAGTGCGTATGTTGCCGCCCGCCTCGAGAAACCTGCCGAGCGTATTCGGCGCCATGCCCGCACGCTCGGCGAGGTCCGCCTTCGTGCCGATCCCGGCGACCGCCATCTGGGACAGGATCGCCCGCTTGATTGACTCGTCGAATGTCATTTCCGCCTCCTGGCAGTCGGAGCACATCTCGGCTCCGGGTTTGTACGCGTCGCATCCGTCGCAGAGGTCTGGGTTCATCTAGTACACCATCCCGCCGCGACCTTCGTCCTCTCCGTATCCCTCTCTATGTGTCGGCCTGTATGCCGCGTCGGCGGCTGCGCATCGCGCCTTGAATGCGTCGTCTGACGCTTTCTTTGCCGCTACTTTCTGGACACTGATCGCCCGCAGCCTTTCGATCTCTTCATCTGTCACGTCATACGCTGCCCTGCCGCAGCAAGAAGCGTCCGCGTACCCGGTGCGCCCCAGGTCCATGCTTGTCACCAGCGGGAGGAGTTCGACGTCGGCGCCACGCTCTCTGTCGACATGCAGCGTGCCGGTTGCCTCGCTGCGGATCTCGGTCACCGCCATCACTCGGCAGCAGTCCGTATTCATCACGGCCATCATGCGCTTGCGGTCCATCGTGGTCTCCTTGGTTGTGGTTTCCCGTTCCCATGTCTTGAGAATAGCAGAACGGGAACCCGAGTCAACTAAAAAGTTTAGTCTCTAATCTTTTTTGTTTAGCGGGAGGGTAGACAGGGGGAGCTCGCGCGCATACCTTATAGACAGGAGGGAACAATGAAAACACTTCTGGCGATTCTGGCGGCGATGGTTCTTCTGTCCTGCGACGGTGGAGAATGCGGACAGGAGGTGGCGGGGGCTGACGAGTGCTGGCCTGGTCCTGGGATGTGCTGGTTCCCGTCTGCGAACGCTAACGAACTAGGCGTCTGCTGTAACGACTCGTGCGGATGCTCGCTCTCTATGAGGGCTCCGCACCCTGGAGTGATCAGCGTATTTCTTCCGTCATCTTACGGGTGCATCGATCTCGAGTTGAAGGGTGGATATTCCTGCGACGCCGACTGCGTCTGTACCTATCCCCCCGAAGACTCTGGTGTGATCATCGAACTTCCCCAGTAGGCGCCGCCTGCGTTTGTGGCGCTGGCTCAGGCTGGGTCGCTTGGTTCACTGTGTACCCGCTACCCGCCGCAAGCGCAGCCAGCGCCGCTCCAATCACGGCCTTGAGCCAAGGCGGGATAGCGCCCCAGCCCTGCGCTTTCTGGGCCTCTTCCTTCGTGCAAAGGATAGCGATCGCCTTGCCGTGCTCAGCCTGGGTGTCGACGACCTTGTCCATCTTCCCGTCGAGTTTCCCGAGTAGTTCCCTTGTCGTATTCATCGCCTTTGCAACTTCGTCCCTGTCCTCTGCGCGCTGCGTCTGAAGCGTGCCGATTCGTTCCCTTGCGATCTCGTCGTTGCATTTATGCTGCAGCGGGGTGGTTTGGTCATCCATAATAGCTCCTACGGTGAATCAGCAGAGGGTGGTACTACAGGGTCGACCGTCCACGCGTGGACCGGAACGCCCCATGTCAGATCTATCTCCATCATAACCCAGGCATCTTGCCATTGGGTATCAACTCTTCCTGCGATCCCCTTGATTGCGACGTTGGCTGCTTGGTCTGCGACTGGCACGTCTTGCGTGGCCATCCAATCCGTTTCTGACCAAGTAGCCTCCGACAACACCCCGGGGAATACCTGAGCAGATAGATGGTGCGGAAGCCTGGACGCTGTGCCGAAAGCGCCAGCGGCGACCATTCGTGCAGAGAACCTGGGCCCCTTGATCCCGGCTGCTCCCCCGAGATACAGTGCCGCACACTTCAGGTGAGTGGTTCCGGGAGGACATCTCACTACGCGGTATCGAAGGTTTCCAGCGCTGCTCACTCCGGTAATCGGAGGGATAGATACCGACACCGGCTGCTGAAGAAGCCTCGCCATTACCAGCCAGGCCGCTTGATTGTCAATAACCGATAGGTCCTGTCCGCGCACTTGGGACGTATTGCTTGCTGCGATCTCCTCGAAAGGAATCCCCTGCGGTATCATGTCAGGCATTGCTAGTCCTCCCAGACACAAATGCCATAGATGTTCATTGGGTTAGCGACCGTTCCCTCTGCCTGGACATGCAGCCTCGTGTGCCCTATTCCAGAGACAGGATTGAGGGCGATGGTAGTGCTTCTCCATGTCCCAGTTGGATCGCCTACCCATACTGCATTTGTATCAGGAATGAACGAAGACGCCCCGTCGAGTCCGACCTGGTCCGTCCAGACAGACACCTCCGTTGTACCGTCGTCGCACCACGAATTGATCCAGACCTCAAGGTGTGTCGACTTCGGCCCGTACCTTACAGGTATCTTCTCCATAACGCGGAGTGTCGCCGTTGCTTCGGTGCCTGCTCTCGCCAGCACCTTGTAATCGGCAGACCACGCGACAACCACCCCGGGCCTGATGGCTGCCAGGATTGCGGCGTTTGACGACAGGCGGCTGACTCTGTAGGACGGCAGCGGCTGGTCCGCTGCTCCCGTGACAGTATCCTGCGGATAGAACCCCGCGCCGTCGCTTCCCGCAGCAAGCGGCGTTCCGGACGGTTCTAGCCACGCAGAGAAGTTTACAACGTAGAGGGTCGTCGCCGCGCTGCTTGTCCAGATATCAACGATCACTGACTCTGGTGCGCCACCGGTGTTCAGCGCCAATCCTGTGAAACTGTACGGAGCTGCCGTCACCACTCCCCCGACAGAGACAACGCTCACAGTGGTTGTCCCCGCCGACGTTGTAACGCGGATCGATCCAGTGAACGCCCCCGCCGCCCCCGACTGGAACGCCCAGAACGTTCCGCCAAGCGTCTGCCCGGCGGCCCCGCCGTAGACAGGAATCCGATAGGACGCTATCACTTCAGGTGCTCCGACAAGTGCGCTTGTCTGCACTGTCTGATGGGCCGTCAATTCTCGAAGATCCTGGTTGATAACTGTTGGATTCAGATACCTGTACGCGTGGTTTCCGTTCAGGATTGCAGAGTTCCAAGAGCTCGCAAGGATGGGCTCAAGTGGATAGCTCTCTACGCTCGGCACCGTCACGAAGTCTGTCTGTGCTGTCCTCGCCATTTATTACCCCATGTACTGGTGCGCAAGATCCGACGCTGCCCCAAGCGTAGCGTTTGCGTCGGACAAATGCGCATATGCTTTCTGCGAAGCGGTGCAGTTGTCATACCCGGGATAGAAGATAACCGTGTCCGCTCCGACCGTAAGAGCAGGAGCGAGCGTTACCACGATTTCTCTCGTCGTCGTGTTGACCGATGCGATGGTCAACATCTCCTGCGCGAGTTCGTCGCCCTCGTTGGCGATCATTATCTTGCTGCCAACTTCCGTGAACCAGAGGACGTCTGAGCATAGCAATGAAGGATCCGGAGGGAACGGAACCGAAGCGTTCGAGTAGGTGTTGGCCGCTACGGTGAGAGTCTTCGTCCCGACAACCCACCCTGTGACCTCTGCCGTCGGGACATAGTAGGTACAGCGCCGGTCCGGCATGTGCAACAATTCGAGGACAGCCGATGGCTTCTTTCCTTTGCCGAGATACACGGGCGAGACGGCGAGCACAACGCACGCCTCGTCAACCCAGCCAAGCGTTCCGTCGTTGTTCGGCAGGTATGCGAGTGTCACAGCGATCTGATCGCCTGGGCTGTACTTCCAATAACTCCGCTTGACTGGAACGGTCAGTGTCTCATAGGGACGGCTGAAGTGAGACATCATCGCGAGAATCTGCGTCTCTGCCGCTGCCCTTGCCGTCGCAATGGTTCTGGCCAGCCCCTTCGCCTGTAGACTGATAGCCGCTTGCTTGCCGTATCTCTCCTGTGAATCAACCTCGTTGATTGTCCATGGGTCTCCCTCGAACTCTTCTGTTCCAGGATTGTAAACAAGACTGGCCTGTGCTGTGTTTACAACGCCGATCCCGCTGCGCTTCAGCGAGGCCGTTCCGGTGTTCGCTACGTCCGTCGATACCAACGAACGCGCAGACACGAGCAGCGGATCCTTGACCTTGTCGAGTGTCAGCCTGAATCGTCCGTCCTGCCCGCGCCTCCCCTGGAGGGTGTATCCAAGGAACGCCAGTTCCTCAGACAGCCAGCCGGATAGAGACATCGGCCTTTGCCACGCCATATTGCGCTCGGTCAACAGCGTCCGCGTGTTTGCGCTCGCCTCCACAAAGGACGCAGTATTGAACAGGTCGTCCTGTAGCGACCCGCCGAATCCAACAGGAATCCCCGCGACATCGTATGTTCCACGAACCCCGGCGGTTCCGGTAGACACGCAGGCCGATAGGAGCATGGTGAAAACGTCGACGGAATCAAGCCCCGCGAGAAGGCTAATCTGGATCTGTTCCGTGGTCTTTAGCCAGGTGTTTCCGTATGACTCCTCGCCGTCCGACGCCTGTATCGCTTCGGTGAACGACACCCAAACGTCGCGCGCTTTCGTCCCAAGGGCCCCGCGTTTGCTGAACGTGATCCGATACAGGCTGTCGGTTAGGAATGCCGTCACCGCCGAGAACTGCGCAACCTCTGCATCCGGGTCGTTGCCTATCCTGACGAATCCAGTGCTTGACCACTTCGATGGGTTGTCAAGAAAGACGAACACAGACGGCGCGTTCGCTGCAACAAATAGCGCGTTCAACGGGGAGTCCCACTCCCAAACGCGCTGGTAGTACCCGGGGCCTGCTCCTGCCTTGAGGAATGTTGTCGGCGTCGAGTATGTCCACCCAATAGCTGGCAGAACGCTTCCAGGCTTGACGGTGATTTCTACCGTGGCAGGACCGACCGCATCGTCGGACACGATCTGGATGCAGTGGTATACAAGGTTATCAAGAACGTCTCCGTTGTCGTCGTTTACGTCACTGGGATATATTCCACAGTACGCGCTCCATACCCCATTCCACGCTGCTGCTGCGTTCAACTGTGCGGTGATTGCCTCTCCGACTGCGGCCCCGAGGTTGTCCGTTTGTCCTGTCGGGACCTTGATCTCTACTGTCGCCGTTGCTCCGCTGTCCGAGGCCTCGATGTGGATCGTGTTCTGCCCCGGGTAAACGTACCCGCCCCATGTCTGGATCCCAAGATACACTGACCCCTGTGGGGCCGAGTCTGTAGCGTAGACGTGAAGGTGTCCAGCTTGGCTCTCTGCTCCGATTGTCAGGTCTAGCGCCTTCTCGATCGTGAGCGCCTTGATCTCCCACGACTGGAAATCTTCTCCAATGGACAACGACTGGATCTGTCCAGCTATCGCCTCAACCTGATTGGCGCCGCCGAGTGCTGCGTCAAGCGGTGCGCCTGCGTCGTCACAGAGCCCAACCCAGAGGTGCACGAGTCGTTTCTCGAATATCTCCGGCTGGCTCGTGACGTACTTAGTCGCCGCAGACCGGAACGCCCACTGCACAGAGTCGAACTTCTCCCGGTTGCCGACTGCGTTCAGGTCGAACCACGCGGCGTTAACGCTGTTCACAAGGCACGCTTCCCGCCCGATATAGACGTACGCGCCAGCGATAGGCCCGCCAGCCGTGGTGCAGTAGAGCTTCGTGTCGTTGTAGTTGAAGTCGGCTGTCAGTTTCGCCCTGAACGACGCCGCATTCGGAGAGCACACCTGGATCAGTCTCTCTGCGTTCCTGGGTCCGAGCTTGATGCTGAACGACTGCGGAGACGCCACCCCGGACTTGCGCTCTAGCGGCGACTGTGGAACCTCAATCCCGTTGGTCAGGTCAAGGCAGACGATCTGCTCGTAACCGGCAACCATCGCCGCCGGGAGCTCCTGCGACGTGAAGAGGTACGGCGTCCCCTCGACGGTCACAACTGCGTACTGATGGATCGCCGGGTCGTCAAGTCTTGCTAGCCACGTCATCAGACCCACCGCACAAAGTCGAGGGTGATTTCCTTCACGCCGATCCAGGGACGGGACAAGTAGTTCGAGAAACCCATCCGCTTCGACGCGTCAGCGAGGGAGACAATCATCTCGCCGTCCCACGCGGCTGCGCTCCATGCCCACGCATTGGCGTTTGTGGCGTCAAGGCGGAGCTTTCCACGCGCCCCGCGTACGAACCTCTGCAGCGTGGCAAACGCGTTCAGGGCCTCTGTCTGCTCGATCCAGAGGGTAACGGTGATCTCGTCGTGTCTGCCGGTGACAGCGGACCTGCTCCACCCTGTGTGATCCACCGAGACGCGACGGGCTGCGATGCGGGAAAACACCGGGTTTGCGGGTCCGTTCAGCGGGTACCACGTCGACGCCACGGCAATCGACGAGTAATACGCTGCGGCACCGTCCATGCCGTCCTCGAATCCCATGTAGAGGCGGGCGTTGTCGCTGTCCCAGGTGAGGCGGAACAGGGCTGCTCCGCTGTCCTCGATCAGCCAGCGGGCTTCAAGAGTCCCCGGCTTGTAGATGTCGATCGCCGGGATCTTCGCTTGCACCGCCGCTTCAAGCGCCGCACGGAATGCCTCGTCGTCGGCGTAGAATCCGTCGGCGATGGAGAAGGTCTGCCCGCTTAGTCCCGGAGTTGTGAACGGGCTATCCACCACGTCCGTCTGATCCATGGTCACGGTGGTGCCGTGGTTCGCTCCGATCCTGTCCTTGACGTCTCCTGCGCCCGGGATGTCCGGGTAACTCGTGTCCCAGATCCACGCAGAGATCATGTTCGCAGTCGCCGTCGAATCCTCCGGGGCGATCGGAGTCCCCCCCCCGTAAAGTTCCAGGGCCTGTGCGGCGGTGATGACGATATCCGCGTACCACTGATTGCAGTGCTTGGCGACCATTGAAAGGTTTGTCCTGACCTCTCCGACGCCCGCGAAGAGCGCATTGATTACCGAGTCCTCGGTCTTCGTCCACGCGGCGACAGCGGTCCCGTTGACGTAGAATACTGGCGTGTTTGCGGCGAACGTGAACGCCCACTGGTGCCACGCTCCAACGGTGAAGACGTCCCCGGTGCTCCGCCAAATCTTCCGGTTGCCCACGGATGCCGTTGCGGTTTTCGACAGGTAGATTTCTACCTTGTTCGTTGCGCCACCAGGAACGATGAACTGGTACCGATTCTGCACGTTGTCGTAGTCACGGAAGATGGTACCGGTGCTCCCGGTGTGGTAGTACCACCCGCCGCAGGAGAAGTTGACGGCGTCCTTGAGGTCGGCTCCGGCGCCGTAGTAGACCGCCTGGAACGGTGCGGCTGTGAACTCAAGCGCCTTGTACGGGATGGTGTATGGAGTCATGCCGCATGGGATCTCGAACGTCGTGTCTACGATGTCGCCCCCGTTCATGTTCGTCATAGTCCCGTCATTCCCAGACGCTGTGCGGTCCAGGATCGTCGGATAGGTGTGCGCCCTATCCCAGAGCCAGGAGGAGACGAGGTTGGCGCTTCCCGTCGGCGTCCAGTCTTTCGGATCCCCGGGCCCACCGTTGGGGGCGCCGCTGTAGAAGTACGTCGCGTCGGCGGCGGAGGGCACCTCGGTATCGGTGATGACCGCGCCGCAGACTTTACCGGCGAATCCGTAGGAGGCCCGCCCGATCTGGAGGGTGCCTGCCCCGGCGTTCAGGGTCGCCGCTGCGGACCACGTCTTGACAAAGGAGGTGATCTCGACGTCGTCCACCTTCAAAACGATGGTGCCGGAGGCGAAGGAAAAGAAGATGTGCACCCATCCAGCCGCGGGGAGCACTTGGTCTGTCGTGGTCCAATATGTGCCGTGGACTGCGTCAAAGGTGCCGTTGTCCGACAAATAGATTCCGATCTTCCGGGAGTCCGTAGGGCCGCACAGAATAGCCCATGATTTGTTTGCCCCGGCCCATCGGTGGATGATGTAGTCCGGGGCATTCTGCGATCCGCACTCAAACAGCACGGACACCCCGAGGTTGTCGGTGATCGCCATCGTCCCGAAGTCTACGAAGTCGTTTGTTCCGTCGAGCTCAACCGCCTTCACTGGGACGTATGGTTCGATCGAAACCAGGTCTTCGGTGTAGCTCTGATATCCAGCCGTCAGTTTACTCACCGTTCACCCCCTGGATCATCATTCCAATGGAGGTGCGCCAGTAGTCGATCTGCTTGTTGTACGTCTGCCGTATCTCGACGCGGCTCTGTCCCGGGTCAATGCAGCCCCAGAAATAGAGTGTGGTATCCGTCGTGTCCGGCCAGACGGTAAACTGCCGCCCGTCGTCAACGATGTCAAGCCAGGCCTCGAAGAGCACATGCTCCGCGAACGTCCCGCCCGTGTTGTCCAGGTCAAGCACAAGGTTGGTCGTCCGGTGGTCTCCGGTCCCCACCGACGCCGCCTCGCTCGTTCCGTCGGCCATGACCGCGCTCATCGTCCACCGCTCCACGTCGCCGCAGTATTCAGGGAGCCATTCACGGGCGGGAACGGCGAGGCTCAGGTATCCGTCTACGGCGCTTCCAGCGACCCACGGAGCGCCGACCGCGGCCGCGTCCGCAGCGTATCCGAGGTAATCCTTGAGGTCCGTTGCCGTGCCCCATGCCCAGGAGAATGGGTAGTTATCCATTGAGACGGTGACGACACCCGCAGCGGTGGAAAGAGTCCAGGTGCTCGCGAGCGTCGCTTCGATCTGCGCCTTGAGGTAAGCGAGCAGAACCTGCGTGGACGCGAAGTGCTGGCCCGCGACGAACGGAATGGACACCGGCCCGCCTGGATCCGTCACGGTGATGGAGCAAGCGGTGGGACAGGTCCAGGAGGTTTCGATCACGGTCGCCACTAGTACCCCTCCCGCCTCGAACCACTGACCGCGGCGCCGTTGATTTTCTTTCCAGACTGCCCAGCCAAGTTCACGAGGCGCACCACTTCGCCCCCGAGCTTCTCCTCGTTGCCAGCGAACCCGTGCACGTTGATCGTGATGTTCCCGCCGCCCTGCTCCTGCGGGGTCGTCGCTGCGGTGAACCTGCTATCCGGCTGTCCACCGCCACCGCCACCAGCGGAGACCCCGCCGCCTCCGCCACCGCCTCCGCCGTGCTTGCCAGCCGTGACAGCAGCCTTGATGAACGCACCGGCTGCGATTACGTGCATAATGCCGGCTCCGTAGTCGTATGCCGCAAACGACGCGATAGCCAGGGCCGCCTGTCTTGCTGCGTCAATGATGTTCATCATGCGTTGGGTTGTGGCGAAGATTTTGAGGGCCTGCGCCGAGAGGTCGATTCCGTCCTCCAATGATTTCTTGTAGGCCCGCTGCGCATGTCGCTGTGCCTTCGCTCTCTGCTGTACGATGCTGGCCTCTCTGGCTGCGGATCGCTCCATCGCGCGCGCGCTCTCTTCCATCGCCCGCCGCTTCTCATCCTCCGCCTGTTTCGTCGCTTCTGCCTCCAGTCCGAGGAGTTCGATGCGCTTGCGGATGAACAGTTCTTCCGTCGCAAGCGCCATCTCTTTCTTGGTCAGTCCCTGCCGACTGAGCGCAGCAACGTCTAGCGCATACTGATCCTCGATTGCCTTGGCCTCGGAGAGAATGCCCTTGACCATGTCGAGTTCGATCTGCGCCCGCGCCCTTGCGTCTTCGAGTTCTGGGATCTGGGATTCGCGCTTGGCTCCGCCACCTCCGCTGCGGGTCTTCGGGGGCTCCGGTGCCTTGCCCTTCCCGCCGAGCCCAAACAGCGTTCGGAATGCGTCCTCTGCGGTGAGCCCTGCAATGGCCTGATAGGCGTCCCGCATCCTCTCCACTTGCGAGGCGATGACCCCCAATGCGTCCTGCGAGCGCGCCGCCTGCCATGCCGCCGCCATCCCATCGAAGACTTGCCCAGAGTCTCGCATGTACGCGATCTTCTTTCTGGCGGCGTCGAGTTCCGCAAGGTCAATCGCTGACTTCCGTTTGCCTGTGTCGATCTCCAATCGCTGCACGTCGTCGAGGGCTTGCCAATAGTCCTTGATGGTGGCGAGCTTCTTCTCCGCCGCTTCCGCTTGCAGTCTCGGCGCCTCTGTCTTCGCAATGGCTGCGGCGAGGCGCTCTACCTGTGAGGCGAGCCCGGAATACGCGTCCTCCTTTGACTTGATCATCCCGGCGACTAGGGCTGGACTACCTGACACGCGGTCCAGTTCTACCATCAGGCCGCGGTACTTATCGGCGAGGCCTGCGACGGGCTGTTGCGCTCCGAATGCCGCAGCGTGTAGGGCGTTCAGTGCCTTTACCGGGGCGTCTGCGATGTTACCAAGTGCAGTGAAAATATCCTCTGCGCCGCGCCCCATCGTGAGGAGGAACTTCGAGATGTCGTTAGCGGCCCAGTAGGCTCCGCGCGTGATCTTGTCCCAGACGTTTTGCGCTGCCGTCTCTGTCTGTTTCAGAGAGTCGCGGTACTTGCTGGTGTCCACGCTGCCGAAGCGCTCGTTACCGATGCGCAGAGCCTCGTTGACCTTGGCCTGCGCCTGCTCCGTCTTCGTCAGGCTGGCCTCTGTGCGCCCATGCTCGCTGGCGAAAGTCTTGAGGGCCGTTGCTGAGTCAACGAGAATCCCAAGCGTCTTGAAACTCTCCGTCTCTCCAGTGATAAGCGCCTGTGTCAATCGCTGCGTAACGTCGAGATAGTCCTGCCCTGACTGAGCCGCAAGTTTCATGGACAGTTGCAGGATCTCCGCCATCTTCGCGCTGCTGAGTCCGATTGCCTGCAGCTTGTTCGCTATCTTCTGGAGGCTGGTATCGTCAAGGAGCCCACCGGACGCACCGCGCATGGTCTTGAGCAGCACGCCTGCATTGGCGTTTAGGCGCTTGAACGAGTCTTCGACGGCCTGCGATGCACGGCCAGCTTCTGCCATCTGCTTCGCAAGCACGATGCCATAAGCGGCGGCGGCTCCGCGCACCATCTGGACCATCTTGCCGAGCTTTACGTTTGCCTGCTCCGTGCTTTGTGCGGTTGCCGCTCCGACCTTCTTGACGTCCTTGGATACCTGAGCCAGCACCCGCGCGCTTCGGTTCTGCGCCTCGACGACCATTTCCAGCGTGGATTTATAGCCCATTATCTACCTCTCCCGCCCGTGCGCTGCTTCTCTTTCTCCGCACGGATCGCGGCTATCTCCCCGGCGACAATCTCGATCAGAGTGAGGACCCGCATTGATGGGCGGCGTAGGTACACGGACAGCGAACCGTCTTCTCTGGCGTAGTACCACCGCTGCGCCCACTGGATCCAGAGGCGATCCTCTGCCGTCAGGTCCCGGAGAATAGCGGTAGGGCATCGGGTGACTTTGCCGGGGATCCCGCCGAAGGCACGCTCGTCTGTCGCTGTCGTGCCTGGCTTGCATCCCCACCTCTCGCGCCGGTTGACTGGGCAACCGCCGCAGTTGAAACGCCCGCCTAGTCCCTGGACTCGGAGGGCGGTACGGAGTTTCCCTCCGTCACCATGTCCACCTGAGAGAGCGCCGCGATCTTGTCTGCCAGCTCCCGCACGATCTCGTGACGAACTCTGGTCTTGAGGTATTCCTCTGTGATGTCGACGATCGGCGGGAGCGCCTTCCCCTTGCCCTTCGGTCTCGGCGGGCGAATCTCGCTGAGTCCGAGGAGCACCCACGGATATGGGTCGTCAACCATTTTGATCGGGTTGACCTTCATCGCCCGCTTGATGTACTCAGCCGTGAACGTCGCGGACTCGGGGTCGAGGTCGGAGATGTCCACCCCACCCTCGGACGCCTGGACGGCGACGAGGTGTGCCGACGCGTAGGGCTCCGGGGGATGGATGACGAACTTCACCGGGTTCGACTTGTC
>ERZ889078.2894-NODE-2894-length-11877-cov-16.205464_pt1 | contig 11877 bp, 11 predicted proteins | sample MGYA00521266_ERZ889078 | MGnify/ENA primary metagenome ERZ889078 (study PRJEB32303, sample SAMEA104408618) | aquatic metagenome | biome: Brackish water; feature: Pelagic; material: water | place: Baltic Sea | collected 2014-06-16T06:34:00 | depth 76,534 m ... | reverse complement strand
ATCTTAAAGAATGTGAGTTTAGGTTCAATCATAGAGGTCAGAACCTCTACAAATTGCTATTAAAAATTATCAAAAAAACGTCTCTTAACTAGTCATGAACCTTCATTTAAATAATCAACAATATTTGAGTTCAGCCTTTTGGTAGGATTGATCTCGAAGGGGGGGGCGGGTTATGGAGCCGAATGATCAAGAGGTGAATTGGAAAGAGGTGGCCTCTTTGCTAAATGGGGCTAATGAAGTGCTGGTGGAAAAAATTCATAAATTGACTCAGAACTATACCAAGCTCCAGGAGCAATACGAAAAAATGCAGAGTCCAGCGTTATTGGTCAAAAAAAGTTTGAACCAGAACAATTGACCGGTGCTCTAGAATAAAAGGATTACCTGTGGGAATTGACTTTCCGCAACTGATATTTTTGTACTGCACGGTTATGTTCTATCAGAGTGGAAGAAAAATGGTGGCTGCCATCTTGTCGGGAAACAAAATACAGGTGATCCGACTCAACGGGGGATATCGCCGCGACGATGGATTTAATTCCCGGGCTGGCGATAGGGCCGGGTGGCAGTCCTTTATGCCGGTAGGTGTTGTAAGGTGAATCAATTTTCAAATCGCGTTTGCGGATATTGCCGTCGAATTTCTCTATTGCGTAAATCACGGTGGGGTCGGTTTGCAGACGCATATTTTTTCTTAACCGGTTATGAAAGACGGATGAGATTATTTTACGTTCCGAGTCCAACCCGGTTTCCTTTTCTATCAGGGAAGCCAGAGTGATGATTTCGTGCCATGAGAGGGAGCTTCCCTTGGCTCTCTTTAAGATCTGAGATTTTGAAACTTGCTCCTTAAAAGTATCCACCATCTTCTGTACAATTTTTGTTTCTGGTGTGAATTTACTGAAATGGTAGGTTTCTGGGAATAAATAACCTTCCAGGCTATCAGTGGGTATGCCCAGCGACCGTATCAAATTTTCATCCCGGGTTTCGCGAATAAAAATTTCCGGGTCTGCCAGTCCTTGCGAGTGAAGAAGCGCGGCGATTTCTGTTATTCGGTAACCCTCTGGGATGGTGACAGGGTAGAGAACTGTTTTTCCTGAGGTAATCCTAAGTATAATCTCGGCAGGGAGCATAGAAGGTGACAGGCTGAACTCCCCGACCATGACTTGCTTTTGTTTGCTCTGAATGTAGGCGATGGCTTGAAAAGCGCTGGCACTGCGAATGAGTCCTTGACGGGAAAGTGCCACCGCCACCTGCTTTAAGGTCATCCCCGGTTGAACCTCAAAGACTTGGGTCTCGCTATCCTCACTGGCTGGGCGAGAGCCCTGATAGTAGAACACACCTATGATGATCCAAGTCAGCGCTAAAAACCCCCAGAAACCAGTGACGAAAATTCTTTTTATCCAGCGCTGCATAAGCTTACAAATTTCTATTTATGATGAGACTTTTCGTAACTGATCGAGGAACTGGTTGTTTTCCTGCCTCGTTCCTATAGTAACGCGCAGGCAGTTCTTTAACCTAGGGTGAGAATTCAAATTCCGCAACAGGGTTCCATTTTGTTTGAGGACATTAAACAATTTTTCTCCACCTTCAGAGGCCTGAAACAAAATAAAATTGGAGTTTGAGGGGTACACGTTTATGGCGGGCAGTTTCGATAATTCACCCATCAGTCGATTCCGCTCTGCCACAATAGAGTGGATTTGATTTTGCACATAGCCAAAGTCATTGAGAAGTTCTGTCGCGACCCATTGTGATACGGAGTTCGAGTTATAAGGCAGACGGACTTTGTTAACCTGTTCTGCAAGCATAACCGGGAAAATTCCATAACCTATTCGGAGTCCCGCCAGACCGATTTTTGACAAACTCCGCAGAATAACCAGATTGTTATGTTTTTCCATTTGATTGAAAAAACTTTTCCCCGCAAAGTCGTGGTAGGCCTCATCGAGAACCACGATGCCTTCGAACTGTTCAATGACCTGCTGAATTTCCTGTGCAGAAAAGCAGTTTCCCGTTGGGTTGTTGGGATAACTGATGAAAACAATGCGAGCCTTATGTTCAGCGAGAACTTGCAACGCCGACTGGGCTTCGAAATCCCAATTGTCATTGAGGGGAAAGCTGACAGGGTTCAACCCCAGGCATTGCGCCGTGATGCCGTACATGGCAAATGTCGGATCCGGAAAGGCGATCGCGTCCCCTTCATCGCATAGAACCTGCATCAGATATTGAATCAACTCATCTGAACCGTTTCCGATGATGATTTGTTCGGGAAGAGCGCCAGTGGTGTTGGCGATAGCTTGTTTCAGGTTTCTGCAATCGGGGTCGGGGTAACGATTAAGCTCCAGCTCATCCAGCCGTTGAAATGTTTTTTTCAGTAACTCAGGTGAAGGGGGATACGGGTTCTCGTTAGCGTGTAGCTTGGTGCCCTCGTCCAGATTTTCCACCTGATAGGCTTTCAGTCCTTTTATCTTGTCTCGGACCAGTTCCATGAGATCGACGTGCGACATAGTTAATCAATCCCATCTTTTAATAATGCTTCAATATCGGGTGAGGTTGGGCAGTAATGGGAAACTCTGAGTTTTTCTGCCTGCATGATGGCGAGGATAGCATTCACCGTATCTTCGACGACATGATTGGTGATGACGTAATCGTACATTTTATATTTCTTGATTTCTTTTTTCCCGGTTTCAAGTCGTAGATAGATGCGCTCTTCCGAGTCGGTCCCCCTTTTATTGAGCCGGGCTTCCAGTTCCTGAATAGACGGGGGGAAGATGATAAGATAAACCCCCTGATATTTCATTTTGCGTAAATTTTCCACGCCCTGAACATCCAGTTCCAAAAGAGTGTCGTGCCCGTTTTTCAGAGGTATTTCAGCGGACTGAAAAGAGGTGCCATAATAACAATTGTGGACCTCGGCCCATTCGAGGAAATCATTGTTTTTAATTTTATCCTCGAACTCTTCCTTGGATATGAAGATGTAATCCACACCATCCTTTTCCCCTTTGCGAATTTCCCGGGTAGTGTGAGAAACTGCGATTTTTAAATCGGGCAACTTTTCACGCAAAATTTTACAGGTGGCAGTTTTTCCTGTCCCGGACGGGGCGGAAAGTATCAGGGAAAATCCTTTAGGCATTGTAGACATCCCAAAAAGTTATAAAAATTTGCAGTGAAAATTGAGAAAACCAATCATTCAATATTTTGCAACTGTTCTCGTATCTTCTCAAGGGTGCTTTTTATTTCTATTACCAGATTGGACAACTCGGTATCGCTGGATTTTGAGCCCATTGTGTTGACCTCCCGGTTGATCTCCTGGGTGATGAACTCCAGCTTCCTGCCTATGGGCTCTGACGATTCAAACAATTTTCTGAATTGATTGAGGTGACTGTTGAACCGCGTGACTTCTTCGGTGATGTCGCACCGGTCTGCCAGAATAGCCGTTTCCTGAGCCAGACGGCTATCGTCAATTTCAATGCCATCGTTGAGCAGTTTAACTTTTTCCTTAAGCCGGGCCTTGTACTCCTGAATGACTTCCGGTTGCCGCTTTTCTATCTCCTGCGCGTGCTTTGCGATACTGTCAATGCGCTCTAAAAGATCCTTTTTTAAATGCTCGCCTTCTTCCTCCCGCATTTTCTGTAAAGAGATGAGGGCAGACTCCGCCATGTTCAAGACCAGGCTTTCTTTAGCCGGGTCGATGGCAACCGGTTCTATTTTTAGAACATCCCGCAGTCCGAGCACAGACTCAATATTCACCTTGCCTTCGATCCCCAACGAAGTTTGAATTTCTTTCGCCGCGTCTAGATACTGAGTGGCAAGAGGGATGTTGGGTTTGATTTCCCATTCACCGGAATTACCATTGGAGTTAGCCAAGGTAATGGTGACGCTGATGGAGCCCCGTGCGCAATGCGATTTGACAAGCTTCTTCAGCGGAAGCTCCAAATCCAGAAAGGCTTTAGGCAGGCGGGTATTAATTTCTATAAAACGGTTGTTCACTGAGCGGATTTCAGCCTTGTAAGAATAATCTCCATCCTGGCATTCCGCCCGGCCGAACCCGGTCATGCTGATCAGCATTAATTCTTTTCCACGGTCAGTTTGTAATGGCCGTTTTCTTCAGTCAGGGAAACAACCTTGTGTCCATCATTTTTAATACTTCGAGGAACATTCTCAGAAGGTTCGCCGGCATCCAGCAACACTTCCAACACGCTTCCCGATGCCATGGTTTCCAGCTTGATTTTTGTTTTGACGTAATTGAACGGACATTTGACTCCGAGCAGATCAATGCTCTGCTTGCCACCACCGTTTGAGGTTTTGGCTTTTTCTTTCGGATTGTCTCCGCCGACACGCATTCTTAAAGTTTTTTCCGATTGCATGGTGCCCTGAATGTTTTTACTTTCCTCGACCAGTTCTCCGGCGTCGGTCAGCCACCATTCTGCTGTCTTGGCATCGGTGGCTTCGGGAGTGGCCTCAAGGTTGTCTATCAGCTTGGCAAACTTCGCCGATACAATTTCCATATCGATCACCAACGACTGAAATTTTTTCAGGCACTCCCAGTCATCGTTAAAGTCCATGCCCTCAGTAACCAGCAAGGCGCGGGCAGAAGCAATGATCGACCGTTTGGCGTACTCGCCAGTCTCTTTGAATGCTTTTTTCTCCAGACTGAGCTTGCCCTGAAAGTGGGCCCGCTCTGCTTCGGTGATGCGGTCGGTGATCATGTCGGTGACGGCACCGGCACACTCGCCCTGGCCACGGTCTTCGAGGCTGAACTTTTCCGTCGAGCCGTAATCGATATAAGATTCAGGGGATGCCTCAATCTCCGGCAAATATTTAAGCGGATCAAGCAAGTCGCGGAAATGAATTTTACCCTTGCGGTCAAAATATTCGCCAAACGTTTCATTATCTTGCTTGCCGGCTTTATAATCTTCGAGCGTCAACTTCGTGGCCGCAGGCGCATTCTTAGCAGGAATTTTAATGACCGAGGTGCCGAACACCACATCATCTTCCGAAACCCTTCCACCAAGCAAAACTTCATAGTGCGGGGTTAGAATGCCATTCAGTTTTTTTGCCCCGCCATGAAATCCGATCGAGGCGATATGATGCTGTCCGCAGGAGTTCGGGCAACCGCTGGCCTTGATAGAAACATGGTCAAGATCCTTCGAGGTCGCAATTCCGCTTTCCATTTGCATGTTGAGTTCCTGCACAAGTCCGCGAGACGCCGTGATACCCAGGTTGCAGGTTTCCGAACCCGGACAACAAGTGATATCGCGAATCTCTTCCGTGCCGGCTTTGTGGAGCTCGATATTTTTGAGTTCGTGATAGACAGCACCGAAGGCATCTTCTTTCACCCAGGGGATCATTACGTTCTGGTTGACCGTGCAGAGAATCATCCCTCCAGCATATTTCTCGGCGATACTTGCCAGCGTCTTCGCCTGCGAGACATTGAAGTCACCGAGGACCAACTTGATCTGGACGTTGCTGAATCCTTCTTGCTTTTGCGCTTCAATGTTGCGGTTTTTCCAAAGCACAAACTCCGGGTCAGCGTCATGGTGGCTATTAGGCTGATACGCGGGGATCTCCGGAATGCCACTGTCTAAATTTTCAATAGACGGGTAGGTCTTCCCATCGAGTGCCGCATACTCTTCTTCATAGAGTTCTTTAATTTTATCCATGCCAAGCTTGTCGACCACAAACTTGAATCGGGCTTTGTTGCGGTTTCTTTTGTCGCCGTATTTGTCGAAGATGCTGACAATCGCCTCACACATCCGCAACAGGTTGTCAGCGGGAATGAAATCCATTAAAGGTTTTGCAGCATGGGGGAACGAGCCCAACCCACCACCAACCATAACCCGGAACCCACGCACATCATTTTGAATGACAGCCTTGAGTCCGATATCGTGGATGGGTGCCAGCCCACATCCGTTGCAACCACCGAAAGTGATCTTGAACTTGCGCGGCAGATTTTGTGTCAGGTCTTTGCGCAGAAGATATTTGTAGGTGGCGAACGCATAAGGAGCCACATCAAACACCTCGGTGGCACAAGTGCCGGCTTTGTGACACGCCGTTACGTTACGCACCGTGTTGCCACAAGCTTCACGAGTGGTGATGCCCGCCTGCGCGAGGTCTTCTAGACCCTGCGGAACGTTTTGAATGTTTACATAATGCAGTTGAATGTCCTGTCGGGTGGTGACGTGCAGAACGCCGTGAGAATATTTATCAGCAAAATCCGCCAGACATTTCATCTGGTCGCTGGTAATTCTTCCGGCAGGCAGCTTGGTTCGCACCATCTGTTCCCCATCCTGTCGTTGACCATAAATTCCCTGTTGCAAACGGAACCGTTTGAAATCGTCATCGCTGACTTCACCCCGGTTCAGGCGTTCCACCTCTGCGGCGAAAGCATCAATTTCCTGCCGGACCTCGTCCGGAATATTTAGTGTTTTTGTATCCATTATTTACCTTCAACTCCTATCTATATAGGCCACCAGGAGTGGGCCAGCTACTCGGCGTAGGGCCTGTGTAGGCACTCCGCCTGCCAAAAATTAGTATAATTAGTATATTGAACCCCAAATTCACAAAATTGGGGGTACGGGTTCGAATATTACTTCATCTTATATTAAAACTGCCCTGAAAAACAGTACAATAGCAGATTCTGGACATTATTAGGCTGGGGAAGGTGCACAGGCGAGATCCTTCGTCGCCTTCGGCTCCTCGAGGATGACAAAGCAGGGATTTTCGGGTGTCATTCTGAGCGTTATCGAAGAATCTCGGGCTTATGCAAAGCTCTCCCTCTAGGGGAGAAGGGATTTTTTACTTCCCCTCCAGGGGTAAGGGGAGGGTTGGCTCACGAATTTAGTCAGTAAAATCCACACCCCTCCGCGGCTACGCCTTGCCTCCCCTCATGAGAGGGGAGGACTAATTTTTTATATGTATTAATAGGAGCCGTTGTGGGCATTGACGCTGTTTTACTGCTCAAGATTAATTTTGCCGTTTATTGCGTGGTTTTTATCGCTTGTCTGATCAAGAACTACAATTTCAATATTATTCTGGTCGGGTTGACCTATCTGGCACCCCTCGCGCCACTCGGCATGACCGATTTAAATATAGAACGCTTCCTCATCGTCTCCTACTGCAACATGATCTTCGGCATAATTGAAGTGCTCTTCTTCGTCCTGACCGAAAAGCCGGAAGACACTACATTTGACAAACCCTATCTGCAACAACTCGGGGGCCATGTTCTGCCCATCGTCATAGCATTGGTCGGCATGTCGTTCGTCTCCCGCGCCGGCATAGCGCCGGTGGCCGTTTGGGAACTCAGCCTGATAGCTCTGCTGTTCATATCCGGTTCGGTCATGCGCGTCTGGGCCGTGGCCCAACTGGGGGTGCTGCGGTTCAAGTTCAATATCGCCTTCCGCGCAAAACAGACGCTTAAAACCGATGGACTGCATGGCCTCATGCGCCACCCGACTTATACCGCGATGATGCTGGTGGTTCTCGCCTATGCCATCACCACCCATTCGTGGGTGGCAGGGGTGCTTGGTGTGCTTTCAGCTTTATTTGGGTTCCAGTTCCGCATTCATTTTGAAGAACTGGCCCTGCAGGAACAATTTGGTGAAGAGTATAAGAGATATAGAGCAAACACCCCAATGTGGTTCCCACTAGGCGTGGGGCCGGCTACTCGGCGTAGGGCCAGTAAAAAAACTTAACGGCGAGATTCTTCACTGCGTTCAGAATGACAAGAAATGCCTGTTTGTCATCCTCGAGGAGCTGAAGGCGACGAAGGATCTGGGGTTATGCAAAGCTCTCCCCGTAAAGGGGTATAGCCGTGTTCTTTTGGCCAGTTAGCGTTCTCTATGTGGCTGTCGTTTTTGCATTAAATAAAACCATATCTTGAGCGGCAGTCCATCCTGTTGTCCAGGCATTCTGAAAGTTGAAGCCCCCGGTTATGCCATCCACATCTAATATTTCCCCGGCGAAATAGAGCCCAGGGCAAACTTTGCTGGCCAGGGTCTTGAAATCTATTTCAGGAAGAGCGACTCCCCCACATTCTACAAACTCGTCTTTAAACCGATTCTGCCCGGTTATTTTCAACTGTGAAGCCACTAACGCCTGAGCAATCGTTGCAATCTCTTTTTTAGAGATCCGCGACCACTGTTTGTCGTGATCAATAGAACACGTGTCTAACAAACTGAGCCAGAACCGTTTTGGCAGAATATTGGGGTAAACATTTTTTAAATAACTTTTCGCATTTTCGGACTTCATGACGTTCAATCTTTTTTCTACATCATTGAGTTTCTCAACGCCCATCCAATTGACGGTCAAAATTCCGTTGTAATCAGCGAGCTTCATTTCGCGAGCCGCCCAGGCAGAAAGCTTTAAAATGGCGGGCCCACTCAATCCCCAATGCGTGATAAGAACCGGCCCCTGCTGCTTGAAAACCTTTTTTCCGGGCAGGGCGGGGAAAGTGAGCGTGAGCGACGCATCCACAAAACTCAAACCGGTCAACTCAGATATTAATAAATCATTAATTATAAAGCTGAATAAAGAGGGGGCCCTTTCCGTAATCGTGTGCCCCAAAGACTCAGCAAGCCGGTAGCCCGCCGGGGTACTCCCCGTAGCCACAAGAACAGCATCTGCCGTGAAAGATTCTTTATCACCCATTTTCAGTTTTAACCGACCGGGCGAAACCACTTCAATAGCTTTTACCGGGCTCTTGAGCATGAGTTTGATGTGGAATTTTTCTATTAAGTTCAGAAAACAATCGATGATAGTTTCAGAGCTGTTTGTATCGGGGAACATTCGACCATCCGCTTCAGCAACGAGTTGCACACCGGCGTCTTTAAACCAGTCAACCGTGTCACTAGCCTGAAACCGAAGCATGGGGGAAAGTAATTCGCGCGACCCACGCGGGTAGTTTTGGCAAAACGTTTTAACGTCAAAACAATTATGGGTTACGTTGCAGCGACCGCCGCCAGAAATTCTAACTTTTTTCAGGACCTGGCCTGAGGACTCAAAAATCCGGATATCTACCGAGAGCCCTTTTTGCCTAGCCAACTGCGCCGCAGAAATAGCCGCAAAGAACCCCGCCGCACCACCCCCAATAATAGCAATCGCTTTACTTGCGCTCATGCGGGGACCCAAATGGATAATTCATAATTGCCATGGTTTAAGAGATAGTGGGGGAGTTGACCAAAAATCGGATTATAACTTGCCGGGTAGGGGAATGAAAGAAAGAGAGTTGCCATCGTTGAGAGCCGTTGAAAATGGCGCGGGCTGGGTATTGTTTATCCCCTCCCTTCATAGGGAGGGGGTTAGGGGAGGGCTGGCTAATGCCCGTCTTTGCGAGGAGGCTTTAGCAAAAGTGGCCGTGATATTCTTCCTAAATCTTCGTGCCCCGGAGGGGTAGAAGGGTAGCGAGTGGTGAATTGACATTTTCGATTTATAGTTTCTATAATCTATCGGTTCAGCAATGTTGCATTTCTCTTAAGGGTTCCTCCCATGCAAAACTGTCCCCACACCATTAAGCCACCATTTTTAAAGTGGGTGGGAAATTGGTTTCTACTATTTCTGCTGTTGTTTTCTCCTGCCCATGCCGAGGACGGTGCAAAGGAGTTGGATAAAAAGGAGCATCAGGAGGTAACCGATGACTCCGATAATTTTATTACATTTGTCTTTGAAAACGATTCAATCGGAAGCGGTACCGACCAGAACTATACCAATGGTGTCCGGCTGACTTATCTTGACCTCAATGATGCAGTTCCAGACTTCTTCTACAAAGTAACGGATTATCTACCAACCCTGCCGGATTATTTGTCAACCTTTGATAAAAAAAATAAATCGACTGTTTATTATTCTGCTGGCCAGAATCTTTACACCCCAGATGATATTAGCAGTCCCGTGCAGGACCCGAATGACAGGCCGTGGGCAGCTTTTATATATGGCTCCATTGGCATTTTCACAGAGACCGAAAATTACATTGACGAAATGGAAGTCACCTTTGGCATTGTTGGTCCATTGGCTTTAGGCAGGCAGATACAAACGATTGTGCATAGACATGTGACCAACAGCACAATACCGGAGGGTTGGGATAACCAACTCGAAAACGAACCGGGGCTGATCTTGTCATGGCAACGCCGCTGGTCGGATGCCCTTCCTTTGGATGGGCTAAAAATTTCTGAAACGAAAAAGCTAAGGCTGGCAGTTGACCCTTATTTTGGGATCAGCCTGGGTAATATTTATACCTATGCCAGTGCAGGGTTTTCTTTCCGTATTAGTACGCAAAAATCCAGATCGAGCAATACGCCTCTGCGGGTCAGGCCCGCTCTACCCGGAACAGGTTATTTTAAGGCGTCGGAAGAGGGTTGGGGCTGGTCAATTTTTGGCGGGATAGAAGGCCGCGCCGTAGCCCGCAATATTTTCCTTGATGGCAGCACATTTGTGAGCAGCCACAATGTTACTAAATATCCGGTGGTTGGCGATGCCAATTTAGGCATTGCCTTTGATGTGAGCCGAGTGCGCCTGAGCTACACGCTTGTACTCCGCTCCAAAGAATTTAAAACACAGGACCGCTCCGATCTGTTTGGAGCAATCAGTCTGGCTTATAGGTTTTAACCAGCATCGAGAAATTAAATTGCCTCCCGGTATCATGGTGACTCTACGAGTTTTTCTTTATTTTCATATTTTATTGTCACCCTTCGAGGGCCTCAGGGTGACACAGGAAAAGCAAAGGCGCGATTCTTCACTTCGTTCAGAATGACAGCATTGGCTCTACGCCTAGTAGCGCCGAGTGGTCAAATTGCGACCTTATCGATTTGATCGTCACCGATTTGGTCACTCTTCCTTCGGGATTTTGATGGGTCCTGACTCCGTTTCCTCTTAACTTGAAGCAGGATATTTGAATACCAGTCCTCTTTTTTATTTCCTTCCCGGACAAAACTGAAAGTCCGCATTTTTTTGCAGGCAAGGCACTCGGACATATAGGAAAGCCCCAACGGAGAGGGGGTAGAGGTGACGTGCTTCTGTTGATGCTGGCATTCGGAACATTCAAATACATGGAGAATCATCGGTAACCCTATATAAAACAGATAGTTATATAGGATTAATATAATGTCGGCCGGTAATAATGTCAATAACTATTTAAAAATCAATCAGTTATGGCGGCGAGGCGCCAGCGTGACGCTGGGCCCAGTGAAAGGCATAACCATCACCCCAACTCCAAATCCCCCTGGCCCCTTCGTGGAAGGGGGAGCAAGCCAACCCTTCCTCAGTCCCTCCCTATGAAGGACGGGAAGTTTAGGTTTTGGCGGTCGCGGTAGCGTCACCGCCACACTGGCCCCACGCCTAGTGGGTGAAGTCGAGGGTAGGGATATAAATTGCCAGGGCTATGAGTAGAAAGATATAGGCGTAACTTGCGGCATAAAACAGCGGTTGGTTTATTTTAATGTCTTTCCATTTCTTTGATGCGGGCAGGGTCCGCACTCGGTAGAAGTTCATCACACACATGAGCGCGCCGAGGGCGAAGGGTTTGTAGTGGAAGATGGCCATGAGCCCGGCTGCTGGGATCGCAGCTATGAGCATGGCCGGGATTTTCAGCAGGCTATTTTTGGTCTGGTCGTCGAGTACATTGAGCACGGCTAAGTAGCAGACCAGATAATACAAACCGGACAGCGCCAACCAGATGAGAAAAGAGGCGAGGGGTGTGCCGCCGGGAATGTCTTCGAGACCTAGTATCATCTGGCGTTGTTTTATCCTGCAATAAATGTTTAACCCCCCTGGCACCCTTGTCAGGGGGGAACTATATTGACCTCCCACTGACAAGGGTGCCAGGGGGTTGTTTTTCTGTTTGGGCTCAGGGTGAAATTTAATAATGAAATCCCCCTCATCCTAACCTTCTCCCTCCAGGGG
>ERZ889078.2893-NODE-2893-length-11879-cov-6.756766_pt1 | contig 11879 bp, 8 predicted proteins | sample MGYA00521266_ERZ889078 | MGnify/ENA primary metagenome ERZ889078 (study PRJEB32303, sample SAMEA104408618) | aquatic metagenome | biome: Brackish water; feature: Pelagic; material: water | place: Baltic Sea | collected 2014-06-16T06:34:00 | depth 76,534 m ... | reverse complement strand
GCGGTAGTCGAGGGCCTTGCCTGCCAGGTAGCTGCCAAACGCGTTAATGTTGTCGGACACGTACTTCGACTCCACGCCCATCGAACCGGACGTATCGACGAAGATGACGATGTCGACTTGGCCACCCACCTTGATTTTCTCGAGGTTGAGCTGGCTGATCTTCGGAATGCAGAGGCCTGCGCCGCCACTTCCTGTGCTGCCGCCTGTGCTCTTCACGTCCGTGTAGTTGAACTGCCCCGCGTCGTAGGGTCCGACGTCGGAGTTCGAACCCCAAGGGATGTCTTCGCCACCAGACTGCGAGTCGTTCTGCGTGGCCGTGCCGCTGTCGGTGCTGCTGCCGCTGTCGGCCACGCCGCCGCTGTCGGCCACGCCGCCGCTGTCCGCTACACCGCCGCTGTCCACCACGCTGCCGCTGTCCACCACGCTGCCGCCGTCAGTCACGGCCGCGCCGCTGTCTGTCCCACCGGCCGTGCCGGTGTCCGCCGTCGCGCTGCCGGAATCCTGGCCCGTGGTCCCGGCCGTGTCGCTCGCGCCGGAGTCGGCTGCGGCCGCGCCCGTGTCCACGCCCGCGGCGCCGTCGGTGAGTCGACCAGCGTCCACAGCGGCGCCGCTTGTGTCGCCCTGGACCGCAAACCCGGTGTCAAAGCCAAACGCCGGCGAGATCCCGGTGCTGGGCGTGCTGCAGGCGCCCAGCAGGCCCGCGAGCGCGACGGCTGCTGCGAGGGCAGGCGCGCGAGCAGCGACCGTGAGGGTGCCGACTGTTGGTGTGGCGGGGCGTTTCATAGCGGGGCTCCTGTGCGGGGCAGTACGCAGATAGTTGGACGGAGCCACGTCGACACGCGAGGTGATTCCACGGTCAGGGTGACTGGAGCCGGGGGGCCAACGCAAGACAATTGACGTTTTTCCTGTCGATTTCGGGATCTGGCGGGGTGCTTCGACCTCCCTGAACCGTCCGCGTCGCCCGGTTCCTCGTTCCCGCCCAGCGTTCCAGCGCGGCGGCTGGCGCAGGAGCGCCGGCCGAATCGGTGAGATCGTCGCGGCAGCAGCGCAGCGCGTCCCTGGCTGATGGGGTACACTGGCGCGCCGACGCTCGGTCGCGTCGCTCCGAGGTCGCTGTGACGCCGGATTCATGCAGCAACTCGACGTGTGAGGCGCCCATGGCAGACCACCCAGTCAGGCCTGAACAAGCCCCGCCCAGGCAAGACACCCCGAGGCACGCAGAGTCCCAACACGCCGTCGCGCGCCTCGACCGCCATCCGAACGACGGCTGGGTGCGTGCCGATCCCTGGCCGATGGGGCCGAACCTGCTGCGCGCGTTTCGTGCGCTGGTGACGGCGCTCTGCCCGCCAGCCGAGGAAGGCGCGCCCACCTCGCCCGGGTTGCTCGATGCGGTGGTCCTGCAGATCCGAAGCGGTTTGCCCTACATGCACCCACTGACCGCGCGCGGCGTGGTGTTGATCGTTGTGCTCCTCGATTGGTCGCCATTGTGGCGATTTCGCGGGCTGAGACGACTGCACCGGGTACCGAGCGATGTCGCGGCGCAGCAGCTCGACACCCTCGCCGGCAGTCGGCTCTTCGGTAAACTCGTCGTGGCCGCCCGTGCGGCGGTATTAACCGCCTATTTCGACCAGCCAGAGGTTCACGCCGCGATCGGCTATACACCGGTCGCGTTCATGAAGACGCGCATCGCGGCCAGGGATCGACTGCGCGCGGGCGTTGATCCGACGGCGGACCTGCTCAGCCCCGATGAGGCCACGCTCACCGCCGGTCGCATCGCCGCCAACGGAGCCAGATCGTGATCTTCGACCATCGTCACTACGACCCCGAGCACGTCATCGACGCCGAGGTGGTCGTGGTCGGGACCGGCGCGGGTGGCGCCGCGATCGGCGCGTATCTGGCTGAGGCCGGCATCGACGTCGTCTTTGTCGAAGAGGGCGGCTACCACCCGACGTCGTCGTTCAACCCCTACCTCGCTGAATCCCTGCCGCGGCTGTGGCGTGACGCCGGAACCACCGTGATCCTCGGTAAATCGACGTTTCTCTACGCTGAGGGACGCTGCGTGGGCGGCAGCACCGTGATCAACGGCGCCATGACGTATCGTGCGCCTGACGAGGTCTTGGAGACCTGGGTGAGCGATCTCGGCACCGACGACCTCGGCCCGAACGCGATGGCGCAGTGGTTTGAGATGGCGGAGCGCGACATCTCGGCCAAGCAGCAACTCCCGATCTCGATCGGTGGCGATAACCGCATCATGTCGCTCGGCGCCGCGCGGGCGGGTTGGCACCATCAGAAAAACGATCGCAACCAGGATGGCTGTGTCGGCGCAAACAACTGCATCCTCGGCTGTGTCACCGGCGCCAAGCAGTCGACGTTGGTGTCATACATGCCCCGCGCGCTCGCCGCCGGCGCACGCTGCCTGACAGAGGTGCGCGTCGTCGGGTTGCAGATCGTCGACGGTCGCTGCACCGGCGTACAGGGCAGGGTGATCGACCCACGCACTCGAAAACCCAGCCAACGCGTGACGGTGCGCGCCAAGGCCGTGGTCGTCGCCTGCGGGGCCGTGCAGACGCCACACTTGCTGCTCAAACACCGAATTGGTCGGCCTTCAGGGCAGCTCGGTCGGAATTTTGTGACGCACCCGAACGTCAAAGTCCTCGCGGTCTACCCGCACGACGTCCGCGGCTGGCAGGGGGTCAGCCAGTGGGGACAAGTGCGTGAGTTTCACAAGGACGGCATCATCTTCGCGGAGAACATGGTGCCATCCGGAGCCATGGCCGCGGCGCTGCCTGCCCATGGCCGCGCGGTTTGGCGCAAAATGCAGCGCTACAACAACATGGTGATGTCGGGGATCTTGGTGGAAGACACGACGACGGGTGTCATCCGGCGCGGCCCGTTCGACATGGCGCTGCCGTTTTACTCCATCACGCAGGCCGATCACGAGAAGTTTCTCCACGCGGTCAGGCTGTTAGGGCGCATGCACTTCGACATGGGCGCCGAGCAGCTGCTGCTGCCTTTCGCGAACCTGCATTCGGTACACAACGTCGACGAGCTCGAGGGCGTGAACCCGACAAACATCAAGATTCGACACATGGAGTTGTTCACGCCGCATCTGATGGGAACGGCGCGCATGGGCGCCGATGCGCGCGCTTCTGTTGTCGACCTGCAGGGCGAGGTGTGGGACCTTCCGGGCTGCTATGTCGCGGACGCGTCAATCTTCCCTACAGCGATTGGCGTGAATCCACAGGTCACCATCATGGCGATGGCGCTTCGCATGGGCGCGCAGCTTGCTGAGCGGATTCACCACGCGCGACAGGGCTAGAACAGGGCGGCCTTGAGATGGCGAGGTGTTGAGATGACGCGGGGAGACGCCGACAACGCACTGCGACGCCGCACCTCGATGCGTGAACGCGTGTGGCCGGGCATGCCGAGCGGTGGCGAGCGGTTCGGCCCGTATCGCTTGCTCAAGAAGGTGGGCGACGGCGGCTTCGCTGAGGTGTTTCTCGCTGAGCCCCGCGAGGGCGGCGATCCTGTCGTGGTGAAGCGACTGCACGCGCACCTCGAACATCACGACGAGTCGGTCGAGATGTTCTTGACAGAGGCCCGCGTGATGGCGGAGCTGTCACACCCCAACATCGTGCAAATTCAGCATTTCGACCAGATTGATGGGCGCTGGAGCATCATCATGGACCGGGTCGATGGACCCGACCTCGCCAACGTCTTTGACATGGCGCAGGAGCTTGGCGTTGCGGTGCCGCTCGTGAGCGCGATTCGACTCATCGCGGCGGCCGCCGAGGCGCTGGAATACGCGCACGCGGCCAAGTCGCAGGAGAGCGGCAAGTCGCTTGCGATCATCCACCGCGACGTAAAACCGGACAACATCCTCGTGGACTGGCACGGCAATGTGAAGGTGATCGACTTTGGCTGCGCTAGGACGACCGTTCAGTCGCAGCTGACTCGGCCCGGCATCCGCAAGGGCACGCTTGACTACATGTCGCCCGAACAGTGCCTCGGCCGCACCATGGATCATCGCACGGACGTGTTCTCCCTCGGCGTTGTGCTGTACGAGCTGGTGACCATGACGCGGTTGTACGCAGATGGCAGCGACGCGCGGGTCATGGAGCGTATCGCGCACGAGGTGACGCGGCCGCCGTCGTTTGCCAACAGCCAGGTCAACGGGCCGCTCGATCTGATCGTCCTGCGCGCGCTGGAGAAGCGCCCCGACGACAGATTCGCGACGATGGCCGAGATGGCGCGGGCGCTGCGGTGGTGGTTGTCACGCTACGGCGTGGCCGAACCGGCTGACGTCATTGCGAAGTGGCTGGCGGCGACGCTGCGAGATGCCGAGCCGGCGTTTCGGGAGACCGACGCGCCGAGTGCACACGGCGGCCTCGCGCTGCGAACGCCGTCAGATGCAGCGAACGCGCGCCCTGGCTCTGTGCCGCCAACGGACGTTGCGCAAGAGGAGCCGCTTGACGCGGCGCGGCTGGCTGCGCTGCGAAACATCATCGCGCGACGCAGCAACCTGGCCGCAAGCGCGGATGCGCTCATCGGTCGAACCGATGAGCTTCAGGCCATCGCGCGCGGCCTCGGCGGCGGCAGGCACGTGGTCGCGCTGCACGGACCGTCCGGCGTCGGCAAGTCTTTCATCGCTGACGCCTATGCCCGCGCGCGCATGGGTGGACGCGGCGGGTTGTATGGCGGCGTCTGGTGGGTCGATGCGTCTGACATCGAGCGTGTCGCGGACCTGCCACACGCGGTCGCAGATGTGCTGGAATTGCCCGGCGGCGAGGCGGCCGAGTTGGTGCGAGAGGTGGCGGACGCGCTCAACGTGCGCGGCCCGACGTTGATCGTGATCGACGCCATTGACGCGATCGTCGGCAAGGTTGGGCCGCTGCTAGACCACTGGCTCACCGCGGCGCCCGAGCTTGAGCTGCTCGTCACGGCAAACGAGCCGTTGGTGTCGGAGGCGGTGATCACGCTTGAGGTGGCTGGGTTCCCGCTTCCGACAGACCCACGCATCGTCGCGCAGACGGCGGCGGGCCAGCTGCTCGTCGCCGGCATTCGCCGCACGCATCCAGAGTTCCATCTCACCGCTGGTCTCGCCGGGCCGGCCGTCGACTTGTTGCGTGAGTTGAACGGCAACCCAGGCGCGATCGGGATCTCAGCGGCTCGACTCGCGACGCATGACCCCGCCAAGGCGTTGGTAGCGCTGACGGCGCGAGGGACCGCCCCCATCGTGAGTGGTCACCTGGACCAAGACACGCTGGCGTCGGCGGTGGAGTGGTCTTGGGAGCAGTTGGACGCAGAGGAGCAGCGCTGCTTGGGCGCCGCGACGGTGTTTCATGGCGGTTTCAGTGACGCAGCCGCGGCGACCGTGCTGGGCCCGTTGGCGGACGACGGCGACGCGGTGGCGGTGATGGCGCGCCTGTGCGAGCGGTCGCTGATGCAGGCTTGGGAGGCGCCCGAGCGGCTAGGAATCCGGCGTTTTAAGGTGATCCGCGCGATCGGCCCCTTCGCCAGAGCCCGGCTTGTGGAGGGCCCCCACGGCCGCTCGGTTGGCCGCGCCCATGCCACGTACTATATCGGCTTGACGGAGACCTTGGCGGCCGCCTGTCACGGCCCCCAGGGTCCCGACGCCGTGCAGCACATGCGCCTTGAGATGCCGAACATTCACGCCGTTCTACAGCGCGCGATGCGGGTCCGACCCGTGACGCGATCGAGCGCGACGCGCGCCCTGACCGTGGCCGTGCATCTGTGGGGATATGCCGACGTCCGCGGTCGCTACCCCGACTATGTCGATCTGCTTGGCCGCACCTTGGACGCCACCCGCAAGGTGGAGTTGCCGTTGCTGCTGCGCGTGCGCGCCCTGCTGCGCATGTGCCGCGCGGCCCTCGAGTGCAACGACACCCTGCGCGCCCGGCAAGCGGTCGAGTTGGCGCAGCGCCTCGCCACGGAGGTCGACGACCCAGCCGTCCTCGGTCGCATCGCGCTAGCGTCCGGCGAGCTGTGTATTGCGCGGCGCCACTTCGACGCCGCGCGCGAATTCCTCCAGATCGCGATCGGCCAGCTCTCGGATGCTGGCGCCGACCGCGAGGTGGCGCATGCCTACCTGTGCCTGGGTCGCTCGACGCTAGCGGACGCCCGCCTGGAGACGGCCCAATCGTGCATGCTCACTGCCCGCGAGAAGTTTCGGGAGGCCGGCGCACTGCACGGCGAGGCCTCCGCGCTCGCTGATTTGGGCAGCCTGTCAGCCCGCCTCGAGCAGGTGGGCGACGCTTCGGAGCGACTGCGCCGGGCTGGCGCGATCTTCTATGCTTTTGGGGACAGACGGCGCCACGCCTCGGTGCTGCTGTCGCTGGCGGCGCTGTCACGGTCCGAGGGCGATTTTGACGCGGCGCGACGCTGCTGCAGAGAGGCCATGGAGCTCGCTAGGCAGCACGGCGATGAGGCGCTGCAGTCCACGGCCGCAGAGCAGCTGCGCAGTCTCGACGGTGAGCTTGGCAGCCAGCCGATGACGCGCCGCGACTCGTGGGTGATCGCCGCCACCGACTGAGATTGAATGCGCCTTGCCCGCGTGCGTTCCGCTGGATAAGGTCGCACCAGGAAGCACCCGCTGCGTCTCGCCACTCGTTCTATGGAACCCCGGAGCACTCTGATGAATCGCCTCATTTTGGCCCTTATCGTAACCCTCGCGCCCACCCTTGCGCTCGCCGCGCCCACCGCGCAGGCCAACAAAACGATGTGTGTCTTCGACCCGTCAGGTGCGCACGGCGACATCTTCAAGTTCGCGAAGAGCTACCAAGCCGCGGCGCTGGAGTGGGGCGTACGGTTCGACCTGAAGGCGCAGACCAACGAGACCGTCGCAAAGTCCGATTTCCTCGCGAAACAGTGCGACGCCGTGCTGCTGACGAGCCTGCGTGCGCGGAGCTTCGTGAAGTCGACAGGCACCATCGAAGCCATCGGCGCGGTGCCGGACTACGCCTCGCTGAAGAAGCTGGTGCGCGCGCTCGCCAGCCCCAAAGCCGTCAAGCTCGTGACCCAAGGCGCCTACGAGACGATCGGCGTTCTCCCGGGAGGGGCGGTGTACCTGCTGCTTCGCGACCGGAAGGCCAACACCATGGCCAAGCTCTCCGGCAAGCGCATCGCGACGCTGATCCACGACAATCCGTCACGTGTCATGGTCGATGTTGTCGGCGCCTCTATGGTGCCCGCCGAGGTCGGGACCTTCGCTGGCATCTTCAACAACGGCCGAGCCGACGCGTGTTACGCGCCCGCCACCGCCATCAAGCCGCTTGAGCTGTTGAAGGGGATGAGCCACGGCGGCGGCATCGTTCGCTTCCCGCTCGCGCAGCTGACCTTTCAGATCATCACGCGCACCGCCGACATGCCCGCGGGATTCGGGATCAAGTCTCGCTCGTGGGTCGCCTCTCAGTTCAATGAAGGCGTGAAGATGGCCAAAAAAGCCGAGGCAGCCATCCCGGCAAAGTACTGGGTCTCGATTGAGCCAGCGGCCAAGCCTGCCTACGAAGAGAAGTTTCGGCAGGTGCGTGTGCGTCTTCGCAAGAAGGGCGAGTACGACGGCCGCGTGCTGCGCCTCATGAAACGTATCCGCTGCCGCGCCGACAAGACGCGAGCCGAGTGCGCTGACAACCTCGAGTAGGTCGCGCAACGGGGAGTTACACGTCGGACGGTTCACAATCGACGCGCCGCGGGCCACTCTGGGCTCTCGGCGCGTCGCTTTTGTTTTGACCCAGTCAGCCCGATCCTCGCGGACCCGCTGGCCGGAGTGGTTCTGGGGGTCATTGCGCGGCGAGCGGTGAGACGCGGTTGCCAAGGAGTGTTCGATGGCTCGGTTCGTTGTGAGTGGTCTGTTGTTGTCCCTCGTCGTCAGCCTGAGCGGCTGCAGCGGCTTCATCTATCGGCAGACGGGTGACACGCTCGGCGGTTTTGCCAAAGCCCACATGGTGCCGTGGCTGATGGCCAACGAGGACATCGGGCTCGCTTGTCGCACGGGCGGCGCTGTGGGGCCGTTGGTCCGCTCGTTCGAACGTGTGGATGTGCACACCGAGCTGCCATCGATGGTCTCCTGGCTCGGCGCGGGTATGTGCGCCGAGGCGTCTGCGTGGGAAGCTGAGCTCACCAACCTGCGCGCGATCAAGGCTGGCCAGGCGTCGGTCGCGAAGGACGCGGCGCTGCTGGAAGAGCGCCATCATCGCGTCGCTGCGATGCGATTCGGCGTGGCCTGGGGCCTAGCCGTGGCGAAGTTTCCTGGGATTGGTGGCGACAAATGTCCCGAGATCGCGGCCGATGAGGAGGTCTACTACCTGCTCGGCGCGGCGGCGGGTTTGCTCTCGGTGCTGCACGACCGGGCCTCGGGCGGCGCCGCCAACATCGACACCCGGGTGCTGCCGATGGCGGCCCGCGCAGCGAAATGTTTGAACTCGGAGAAGTGGTGGGGTGTGCCGACGGCCCTCCAGGCGTCGGTGTGGATGACGGTGCCGGGCAGCGCGCCGAAAGGCACCAACATCGCCAAGCAGTTCAGCGAAGCCGCCGCTCAGGGCGACAAGGCGGGCGTCCGCCTCGCTCGGGCGCTGCAGGTGCTGGCGCTGGAGGGCGCAGGCGACGCCAAGGGCATGAAGGCCGCGGTGCAGGCTCATCAGGCTTCGATCGTCAAGACGCCGAGCGCCAAGCACTGGCGCCTGTTGGACACATATGGCCGCACGATGACGCAGCAGGCGGTTGACCGCACCTGGACCCGCGAGAAGGGCCACCGAGGGCCGACGGGGACGCTCGAGTTACCGGAGAAAGCGCCCGTGCCCGGCCAGGACGACGACATGCTCGGGGGCCTCGACGGCGACGGTTGAACGGCGACAGGCTTTACGGGAGACCCTGCGCTGCGTCACGCTCTAGGGGCACACACACGCTCCAGCACATTGGGAGAGTTCCATGTTGAGAAAAGCCGGAGCAGCCGGAACCCTGCTCCTTTTGCTGACGCCACTGCTCATGGCATGCGCGCAGCTGCTCCATGGACAGATGCTGGTGTGGGGCGACGACCTCTATCCGGGCTACGCGCGGATTCGCTCGACGTATAGCGCGGAGCTGCGTGCGGCCGCGGCCGCTCAAGACGAGGCCGCTGCGCCGGCCGTACGCGAGGAGGAGTCGCTCAACTCATTGTTGGGCGGCGACGACAGCGGCGATGCGCCGGCAACCGCGCCCGGGTCGGCCTCAAAGGCGCGGGCTGGCGACGATGCCCTGGACGACCTGCTCGACGACACGGCGCCCGACACCCCAGCGGGCAAGGCGGCTGGGTCAGCCGATCCTGCTGGGAAGGGCGAGACAGGTGGCGATGCGCTCGACGACCTCCTCGACGAGACGGCAGATCCGGCGGACGCCGAGAAGGCCGCAAAACCAGCCGAAAAGCTGGCGGGCGACGACGCCAAGAAACCCGGTGGTGACGCGCTCGATGATCTGCTCGACGAGACCGCGGAACCAGCCAGCGACGAGGCGAAAGCTGCTGGCTCCGTCACAGCGGCCACGGCGCCTAGCGGCGGCGAGGCGGGTGGAGACGGCGGCGACGACCTGCTCGACGGTCTCGACACGCCTGATCCAATCGTCCCTCCTGCCGCCAAGACCGCCGCAGAGACGGCCGCCGCCGCCGCTGCAGCGGCCGCCGCGGCCAAGCCGATCGTGCTGACGGCCGGCCAACGCGCGTATTGCAGAGTTGAGCGCGGGATCGCCTCACTCGGGCAACTTGGCGTCACGTGGATGCCAGTGACGATGGTGCTGTTGTTGCTGTTCGCCGCCTTCATCACGACCTTTCGCCGCCATCACATCTCGTTGCGCAGCGCGAGCTCGGCGCTGGAGGACCGCGTCTCCAACATCGCCCAGATCTTCGGAAACCTCATGGTCGCGGCCTCTGCCTACAGCATGCTCGGGATCCCGGAGTCCGACCATCGGCTGCATACCCTGTGGCTGGGCGGCATGTTGGCGATGTGCGCGGTGAACCTTCTGCACGTCGCGCGCCCAGTGCAGAACCAGCCCGGCACCAAGCTCACCGTCGGTCGAGTCCTGGCCACGATTCCGCTCTACACGTGGATGGCGGTCATCAGCGGGCTGTATTTCTTCTTCATTGAGGACCACCCAACCGGTCTCGCTATCTACCTGGCCAAGCTTTCAGAGTTCTCCATCCTGTACGTGCAAGTCGGCCTCTATCTTTGGTCTGGCATGCTGCTGCGTGACACGATCCTCGGTCAGCTGCTGTTTGATATTATCCGCTCGCTGTAGCCGCCGCCGGAGTTGTTTGCGGTGCTGGTCGTCGTCTTCGCCGCGCTGCCCACCGCCTACAGCGGCGCGTCGGGCATTCTCGTGCTCGCGCTTGGTGGCACAATCTACACCGAGCTGCGTCGCGCCGGTGCCGGGCAACAACGCGCGCTCGCCGCCACCGCGATGAGCGGCAGCCTCGGCGTGGTCTTGCCGCCGTGCCTGCTGGTTGTCATCGTCGCCAGCCTCAACCTCGACGTCACAACCGATGAGCTTTTCCACTGGGGCTGGCGCGTCTTTGGCTTGACGACGCTGATTTTTGTCGCCGTCAGCTGGTTCTTCCGCAAACACCCTTGGACTTTCAGCCCAGAGGCCGGGGCCAGCGGCGAGGTCGGCAAGGCCGTCAGCCGCCTGCTGCCGTACGTGGGGATCGCAGGCGTGGTGGTCTTGTTTTTCGCCTTCGTCTTCAACGCTGGCCTCGACGAGCACACTGCACCCTACGTTCTGCCGGTGGCGATGATGGCCATCATGCCGTGGGACAAGCTCCGCATCCGCAAGGCCAAGAAGAGCGGTGTGGGTCCGGCAGACGACGCCGGCTCGACGCGGGAGACGATGCTCGACACCGGCACGCACATCGGCGCGCTGCTCATCTTGATGGGGCTGTCAGCGTGTCTTGGGGGCGTCATTGAACGTTCCGAGATCATCGAGCTATTTCCGCATCACCTGGGCTCGCCCTACGCCGCGATGGCGGTGTTGATGGTCGTGCTGATCCTCATCGGGATGATTATGGACCCCTACGGTGCCGTGATTCTTGTGAGCGTGACGCTGTACCCGATCGCCAAGGAGAACGGGATTCACCCGCTCAACTTCTGGATGACCGCGCTTGTGTCATTCGAGCTGGGCTACTTGACGCCGCCCGTCGCGCTCAATCACCTGTTGACCCGCCAAGTGGTGCAGAGCCTGCCGGAGTTCGATGAGGATGAGTTTGTCGATCCGGCCCTACCATTCTGGCGCCGCCACGAACGGATCGTGCTGCCTATCGTCGTGCTGGCGACAACCCTGCTGATTGTGGCGTTCGGCCCAATCGCCATGGGTGCCGGCGACGTGCTGCCGAAGTAGCGGACGCGGCGGACGCCGCTACTTCACATGGGGATCGAGAATGCGGCCCATGCCGGGAATGGCGCTCGTCACGTGACCTTGCGCGGTAGGACGCAGCTTGTCGTAGACCTTTTTGATGCCCTTCATTTGGCTGCGTGCCGCACGTTCGTCGGTGACGACAAGCAGGCTATTCGCTACCGCGCTGGCATGGCTTTGCAGGTGCGCGCCAAATCCGCCGGCCTTGCCTCCGGCGACCCAGGCGTCGTGATAGGGCGCGAGCTGCTCGACAAATCGATCGAACAGCAGGTCGACAACAGCGCGCACAAAGCCGGGGCGAACGGCCTTTACGGCTTTGAATCCGCCTTTGATGGGCAGCGATGAGAGACCTCGCTTGCTGGCGACTTCGTCATCAATCAGCACGACGCAGCGCTCGACGAGGGTCGGCCGCAGCGCAGGGTCGAGGAGGATGTCGGTGAGCTCGGACATAAAGATCTCCTGAAGGAATGATGCGTCGTGTGATC
>ERZ889078.2892-NODE-2892-length-11880-cov-6.980634_pt1 | contig 11880 bp, 11 predicted proteins | sample MGYA00521266_ERZ889078 | MGnify/ENA primary metagenome ERZ889078 (study PRJEB32303, sample SAMEA104408618) | aquatic metagenome | biome: Brackish water; feature: Pelagic; material: water | place: Baltic Sea | collected 2014-06-16T06:34:00 | depth 76,534 m ... | reverse complement strand
GATCAGCAGGTAGATCTTGACGAGCGCGCTCGCATCGCCAGGGCAGACAGCGTTCACATCTTTGTAATGGCCCACAATAATGCTCCCGGTCGTGATAAGAATCTGGAAGAAGCCCGAGGAGCCTCAACATTTTATACCTGGCCCAGTGCTAAATCACTGAGTGACAACATTTACCCCCACCTTCAGCGCATGGGTATCGATACGTCAGGTAAAGTGATTCGCTATTATTACTACCTGACTCGTCAAACCGAATATTTAGTTTATCTCATCGAGGGCGCTTTTATCACCAACCCAACTGAAGAAATGTTTCTGCTTTCAGAAGAGGGGCTGGAAGCCCTGGCCAACGCCGCCTTTCTGGGACTCGAAGATTTCCTGAGGGCTCAAACTACGAATGAATAAAGGTGGTGTCTGGTTAGTCATTGCTGTAACTACTAATATCCATTTTTCAGGTTTCGAACGGCAAGCAAATTTTCTAGATTGCAGGCCTGAATGAATCAGACTGAATATGTGCATTCTTGCTGAATTGAAATATCTTATATAAGGAACATTATCCCATGTCACTTTTTAACCTGAGCGCAGTAAAATTAAAGGACCTGCCAGAAGCGCAGGATGCCTATATTTTTGGGATTTTTTCCGATACTGGCATTTCAGCTAAATTCAAATCGGCACATCCCAACCTATGTAAACAAATAACCTTAGCCATGGATAGCGGCGAATTTGAAGCCAAATTGAATCAGACCCTGGTTCATTATATGCCCGATTGTGAAACATCGAAACGGTATATCGCTGTCGGACTGGGAGATTCAAAAAAGTTCACAGCAGATTTTTTACGACAGGTGGCTGCCACGGCTGCAAAAAAAATACTTGATTTAAAGCTCACCTCCTTTGCCATCGAATTCATGGGAGAATCAACCTTAGCTTTGGCAGATGCTCAAGCTTTAGCTGAGGGACTGGTCCTGGGAAGCTATCGATTTCTGAATTATAAAAAGCCTTCGGATGATTATCCTGGTATTGGCAGCGCTGTGGTAATCACTGATTCAGATATCTCGAATGCTCTGGACTATGGCATGCAGATTGCCGCCGGTGTTGTGGTCACTCGTGATCTTGGGAATCACCCCTCAAACGTTGCCACACCGAGCTATCTGGCTGACACAGCAGAAGCCATTGCCAAACTCGGTGGAATGAAAATTAAAGTTTACGAACGTGAAGATTTTGAAAAAATGGGCTTCGGCGGAATCCAGGGGGTAGCTCAGGGTTCGGACGTCCCCCCAAAATTTATCATCATGGAATACCTGGGTGGTGGTGTAAAGGCGAAGACCCTCGGCCTCGTCGGCAAAGGCTTGACCTTTGATTCAGGTGGTATTTCCATAAAACCAGCAGCAGGAATGGACGAAATGAAATTTGATATGCTAGGTGGCGCTGCCGTCCTGGGTATCATGTCTATTGTCGCTGAAATAAAACCAAAACTGAATATAATTGCGGTGATACCTGCCACTGAAAATATGAATGGTGGTGAAGCCTATAAACCGGGTGATATCCTCACGGCATATAATGGGAAGACCATCGAAATTCTAAATACTGATGCTGAGGGTCGACTGATCCTGGCTGATGGCCTTGCATACATTACTGATAAATATAAACTGGACGGTTTGGTGGATTTTGCCACGCTTACTGGTGCAGTCGTTGTCGCCCTTGGACACAGATACAGTGGTCTATTGACCAATGATCAAGGATTTGCAGACCAGCTTATAGAAATTGGTCAAAAAACTCAGGATCGTGTCTGGCAAATGCCCCTGGATGATGAATATGCAGAAGATATCAAATCCAAAATCGCTGATGTAAAAAACACTGGATCCGCCCGTGAGGCTGGAACTATTGCTGCAGCAGCATTTCTGCGAGAGTTTGTAAAAGAGGGAACACCCTGGTGTCACATTGATATTGCCGGATCTGGTTGGTTAAAAAAAGGACGATCCTATCAGCCCGAAGGCCCCACCGGTGCTGGTGTCCGGCTCGTTATGGAATTGATTCGAAGTTGGGAATAAGATTCGAGTGCGAACTTATAGTCTTGCCGTTGACGGCATGGGTGGTGATAAAGCTCCAAAGGCCATTGTAGAAGGAGTCTGTCGTGCCTGTGAAGCAGGTGATCTTCAAATCCTCCTGACAGGCGATGAAGCAATCCTTGAGTCTGAACTCGCACATTTCCCCAAAGTTAGAAAATACATCGAAATAATTCATGCTCCCCAGGCCATACCCATGGATGCCAAGCCGAAGGAAATATTTGACAAGTATCCTGATTCATCTATGATTAAGGCGGCAGAATTAGTTTCGCAGGGTCTGGCCGAAGCCCTGATATCTGCTGGAAATACTGGCGCTTTGATTCTCGCCAGCGCTCAGACAATTCCGCGAATCAGAGGAGTGCATCGTACGGCTCTGGCTGCAGTCTACCCTACCAGCAATGCTCTGGAGCGTAAAGATATTTTTTCTCTCATTCTGGATGTGGGTGCAAACATACTGGTTGATCGTGACCACATGATTCATTTTGCCCTCATGGGAAATGCCTACGCCCAAAAGGTCACGGGGCTGGAAAGACCGCTGGTCGGTCTGCTGAACATGGGCAGCGAGAATAATAAGGGTGGTCCAAAATACATTGAAGTGAATCGCATATTAGAGTCTCTCCCTCAAATAAATTTTTATGGAAATATTGAAGGTAGTGATCTGATGAAAGGCATCGTGGATGTGGTGGTCACCGAAGGATTTTGCGGGAATATTGCTGTCAAAACCATGGAGGGTGTTGCAGAAGCTGCCATGGGTCTTGGTCGGCTGGCATTTCGGAAGAAACTGATCTGGAAGCTGGGAATGATGATGCTTTCAGGTGGTATTCGACAAGTGAAAAAAATTAGTGATTACCAAGAATATGGTGGAGCTCCTATTCTGGGGCTCGAGAAGCTGGTACTAAAATGTCACGGGCGTTCAACCCCGCGAGCTATCGATAATGCGATTAAGCTGGCAGTCAAATGCACACGAGATGATCTGGTGAACACCATGAAGTCTGCAATCAACTCGTTTGAGCAGGAATTTACCCGTCCCGATTACGATCATATCACTGGTTTCGATACTTAAAAAGCAGTTCTCATACTTGAAATATATATTGATATCCCAGCGGCATGACTTAAAATTGCCTGAACTTGAGTTATGGTTTGAAGCTTAATAAACATTTATCAGGATTAGCTCGGTTGGGCTGCCTTTTTTGTTTGCTAGGCGCGCTTCTGGCGGACCAGCCCGCAACTAGTGAAAATGCAGAACTGGTCTCATACGCTCAAGATGTCTATCGTCAGCGTGGGATAAATATGGCGCGTTCCGCCATAGAACTGAAAGTGGATCAAGCCTGGGGTCGAGTCTTGGTTATCCAGCTGATGAGCCGTACAACCACACTTTCAGATGATCTTTTACAGGCTTTTTTGGTCGGTGGGGCCGTCTCTCAACACGCTAAATCCCACATTGATTATGTTCTAGTGGTTGCCAAAGTCGAATTCAGCAACCGTGAGGACATGCTGATGCACGCTGAGGGCAAATGTTGTGAAAATTTGTACAATAACCGTATGACTGTTGATAACTTCACGCGAGACTGTCTACGGATGGAATAATGAAGCTAACTGCATGAATATGAAAAAGGAGAATAGAATGTTCAAGAAATCAATGCTGTTTTTTGGGTCAATTTTGCTCATGGCATCTTCGGTCTTCGCCGGAAGCCCATTCGAAGTATCAATCTGGGAAAGGTATGCTGAGGGATTGGGTTGGGCTGTTGTGGCTTCCCTGGGATTTTCTGTCGGTGTTGCAATCGCTCTGAAAGTTTTTGATTGGTTTTCATCTGATATTGATGAATGGGAAGAGATTAAAAAGGGGAATTGGTCAGTCGCACTGATTTTTGTTGCCCTCATCGTTATGATCGGAATTCTGGTTCACAAAGTTATCTAAGTCATTTTCCAGATTAAAAAAAGCGAGGCGAGGATTTTTCCTCGCCTTTTTTTTAATCTTCTGCACCGAGAGCATCCAACTCTTCTAAAAACTCCAGATACTGGTCCTCAAGCACTTCCTTCTCAGCAATGGCTTTCTGAATCCTGTCATAATCTGAAGCCAGATCTGGATCATTAAGAATGGCATTCTGGGTCAGTATCGCTCGGTCACAATTCTCAATAAGTTTTTGGAGCTTCTTCAGCCGGTTGGAGCGTTTTTTACGCTCGCTATAGTCATTCCCAGGTTTTGGGGCTTGACGACTGGTTGGATCCACTTTGTCCACTGCTGTTTCAAGCTCCTGGGTCTGAGACTTCTTCCAGAGATAGTATTCATAATTTCCATGAAATATTTGAATTTTCCCTTGATCGACTTCAATGATCATATTTGTCACCGCATTCAGGAAGTGACGATCATGAGAGATGCAAACCATGCTGCCGGTAAAACTTCCGATTGCCTCCTGAACAACATCTCTGGAGCGCATATCCAGATGATTGGTCGGTTCATCAAGCAGAATCAAATGGGATGGAATTGAAAGCATCTTTGCAAGTGCCAATCGAGAAATTTCCCCACCGCTTAAGACCTTTATAGGTTTCTCAACAGTATCCCCTGAGAATAAAAAACTGCCCAGATAGTTTCTAACTTGGGTGGTTTGCCATTTTGGATTCTCGTTCGAGATAAGATCATAAATGCTGCTCTCAAGCGGAAGCGCTTCAAATTGGTGCTGCGCAAAATAGGCACGCTCGACACCCTCACCCCAAATCAGCTTCCCAGTGCTGAGGGGTTCAACTCCGGCCAACATTTTTAGTAAAGTTGATTTTCCCGCCCCATTTGGACCTACCAGTCCGATTTTCTGACCGCGCTCCAGACTGAGCGTCAGAGCATTAAATACTTCCAGAGATCCATAGGATTTTCCAGCCCCCCGAAATTCCGCAATAATTCTAGCTGACCTCTCAGGTTGCGGGATACGTACAGAAATCCGCTTCTGTTCGACATCAGGTGGCAAAACGCGTTCAAGTTTTTCCAAAGATTTGACCCGGCTCTGAACCTGAGTTGCCTTACTGTCTTTATATCGGAATCGTTCTATAAATTGTTCAATCTCAGCGATCATTTTTTGCTGATTCTTAAAGGCTGCAAGTTGTTGATCATTGCGCATTTTCTTTTCGACTAAAAATGCACTATAGTTGCCAGCATAAATTTGAATCCGCATGTGATCAATTTCAAAAATCTGATTAATGGTTTTATCAAGAAAAGTTCTGTCATGACTAATCAGAACCAGAGCTCCTGCCCATTCTTTTAGAAAGGTCTCCAGCCAAATCAACGAGCCTAAATCGAGGTGATTTGTCGGTTCATCCAGGAGCAAGATATCAGGTTTCCTGAATAGCAATTTTGCCAGAGCAACGCGCATGCGCCAACCGCCACTAAATTGCTCCAGCGGTGTGTTCATTTGGTTTTGACTAAACCCTAACCCTCCCAGTACTTTTTTTGCCTCCGATTCAATACTCCATCCGTTGAGTCTTTCGAATTCTGCCTGGGTGCGTCCAAGTCTGGCCAACAGTGTCTTATTGTCTGGATCGGTTGAAACCTGATGGGACAAGTCTTCAAGTTTAGTCTCTAACTCTCCGATCTCGGGGATTTCATTCAGAACTTCGTGAAGAATAGTTTCATGGGATGTCGACATGATTTCCTGAGGCAAGTATCCGATTGAAATTTTCCGGTTAACTTGGATCAGCCCCGCATCTGTTTCCTCCTCACCTACAATCATCCTTAGCAGGGTCGTCTTTCCAGACCCATTTGCTCCTACCAAACCAACTCGAGATCCTTTCTTTATGACCAGATCCAAAGCCTTGAATAAGGTCTTGTCAGGAAAGGTTTTGGTGATGTTATGGAGGTTAATCATGGTCGAGCTTTATACAGGTAACTTGTATTCGCGCTTCTCTATTTCTTCATTTTCCCGGTATAAAGTCAGTACATGACCGATCATACTCACAAATTGGGACTTACTGCCTGCGAGTATGGCCTCAAGATGTTGATGCTTATCCTCTTTGAAGGCGATGAATTTTATCTTCACCATCTCATGATGAGTGAGGGCAGTGTCAATACTTTGGATGCTTCGCTCACTGACACCCTCTTTTCCAATCTGAATAAGCGCTTTGAGTTTATGTGCCTTCGATTTCAAATATTTTTTTTGTTTTGATGTTAATGCATCCACTATGTCTCCCTATCCCCTTTCCATGCCACGAAGCGGTAACTCCAGGGGCAAAGGTGAATCGCCTGAATCAGGCTTTTGTCGTAAATAATCGTTAATTAATAGATAATAAAATACCACCCCAATTGAATAGAGGGCTGCAGTGATAAAGAAGATTTGATAATAATCCAAATCCAGTCGCCTGAGTTCTTGAAATACCTTTGCACTAATGAACCAGGAAGCGCTCCAGATACTGGAACTCATAGCTGATATTAACTCCTGATTTCGAGCTCCCACATACTTCATCCCCAGTTCACTGGTGACTGGACCAGCCATGTTCATTAGAGGTTGTCTTAGCATGAAAGCTGCCACTGCCAAATAAAACGCCCAAGCATAAACTGATGCTATCTGAGTGAAGGCCAAAATCACAAGGAAGAAAATAGCCAGGCTCTGAGGAATGAGGATGGCAACTTTGAAACCGTATCTGCGTCGTATTATGGGAATAAACAGCGTTGAAAGGAAAACTAAACCAGCAGTGCTGGCCCCGATTAGGCTAAACTGCTCTGAATCAAGCTTGAATACGCTATTAAAGAACAGATTGACAAAAGGAATCGTGAGCCCGGCTCCTACGGCAATTAACATATTGGGAATCAGAACGCGGCCGATAAGGTTCCAATCATAATCTGAGCGTAAAGCCTTGAAATTGTTTAAAAAATGACTGGAGGCCGATCTGGGTTTAGCCTCCTTCATAAGCAGAACAAGAATGAAAGAAAAGGAACTTAGACCGACAATAAATAGCATAATATGAAATTCATCCAGTATGATCAAATGGTTCATAATTCGAATTTCTTTCATCCTGGAGAGTAAATTAATCATACTCCCTGATACGATGGCAGCCAAGGACCACATGGAAAAATTTAGCGAAATAGCTTCAGAAACAACTTCTTCTGGTGCTGCCCGCATGATATAGGGCAATCCACAGACACTCAAGACCATAAAGGAGAGTCCCCACAACAAAAAACCGAGGGTAATATTGGTTTCATGCCCAGACTGAATAGACAGCAACAGGAAAAGACTACACAAAGGGACCAGAATACTGCTTGCCATAAAGAAGGGTCTCAGAGCTTTTCCTTTGATGTAGATACCCAACGGGAAAGCAAACAATAGAATACCAAGAAAACGAAAGGAAACGAATTGGGCTATCTGCTCATCAGCATAGCCCTTTTTTCGTAAATAAATATTGAGTATCAAAACAAAAGCTCCATTGATCAGGTGAAGGAGAAAAGCAGCAGCCACCATGAATAGGATGGAGTTGGGTATTTTCCGATATTGATTAAGTATTGTCAGCATTTCGATTTACACCGAATGGTGGTAGAGGTCGTGTTCTGGCAAAGCCCCGAACTCGTCTGAATTATCTGGATTTCATGGCTCGCATTCGGAGACCGTCAAAATCGCATTGTTTGCACTGGTATCGACGAATTTTGAGGCGAAAAACAAAACCCGCGAATCTTTGAAGCTGGTTACGGTGCACATGGACAAGATCACTTCCACATTCTGGACATTCTGAAAGTTCGTAAAGACGTACAATAGCTTTTTGTCTAACCCTGATTGATAGTAATAGAAATGCTAAAAGAATGAGTATGGAGCCAACGATATCAGAGGTTTCAAAAAGATCGGAAGTCTCAAGCAAGCTACCCAGAAAGTTACTAAATCCCTGGGTGATCGTCTGGAAAAATGATACGATTCCCTTGAATACGACGGATTTGATTTCCATTTGTTCAAACAGGAGGAAAACACCAAACAGAAAGAGTACCCCAATCAAAATCTCAACCATGAATTCACGGATGACCGATTTATCGTGGCGCTTACTTTTTCGGCGCTTTCTCTCTATCCCGGGTTCATTCATAATTCTCTGCTTTCCCATTCATAATTAAGCTTTTTAAAATAGTTCAAACCTATCCTGATACACTTAAAATCTTCCAGCTTGAATACAATCTCGTTGTTGTATCACAGTTGCTGTTGCCTGAATGGAATTGCATTGGTTTGTTTCACGCAAATTTTATCTTGCCTTATGACTGCTGAAATAGCTCCACAGATATTCTTCAAATACGCTTTTAAGATGCCTGACTCACAAACTTTTGAATTTGAGATAGCGCTGGACCCTGAAACTTTGACCTATCAGGCACTCGATTCGCCCATACACCCTGAATGGACAGAACTCAGCTATCACATGTGCGAGGGCTGCATGTTGGCAGAAAGTGGCATCCGACGCTGTCCTGTCGCTGTAAATTTGCAAGATATTGTAACAACATTCAGCAGTCATATCTCATATAATTTGGTGGATATAAGTATCCAGACTGAAGAACGAACTTACTCAAAGCAGCAAGTATCAATGCAGAGCGGCCTCAGTTCAATTCTGGGCATCATCATGGTGACCAGCGGTTGCCCATCACTGGACTTTTTGCGTCCCATGGTGAGGACTCACTTGCCATTTGCAAGTATCAACGAATCTATTTATCGTGCGATGTCAATGTATCTATTGGCCCAATATACCCGCGCAAAAAATGGCCTGGAACCTGATTGGTCCCTTGAGGGTCTGTCCGAGATTTATGCTAGAATTGATCAAATAAACATCAGTATGGTGAGGCGACTACAGGCGGCAACTGAGCAGGATGCCAGTCTAAATGCTGTGGTAATCCTGGATTCCTTTGCGAAAATGATACCCATGACCATTGACGGCTCATCAAAAGAGCTGGATAATTTATTTTGGCCCTACCTTGCTATCCCGGTGACAGACAACCCACCTCACTCCTGATTCTTAAATTCATACTCCACCTGCTCATGATTCTTGGTCAACCAATTATACACCAGGTTTGCCCGATCCAGCAGAAAACGAGGATCATCTGCTTTTACTACCGAGAGATCGAATAAGTCTAATTGCTCTCCCACCGTGCAAATACGACCGTCTCTGAGTAGAACTTCCTGAAGGGCGCCATTTTTAAATAAATATTTTGGAGCCCCGCTTCCCCTCACCTTTATCTTCAAAAACTCAATCCGAAATCGATGATTGAAGCGTTGTCGATTAAAAAATGCATCACAAAATATCAGATCATCCCGTAAACGCTGCGCGTGCTCGAAGCGCAATTCGGTGATGCTTGTCTTTATCTCGCTTTCGATTCTATTGATCACCCCTGGATCCCGACCTGCCAGAAATTGGGCAACACTGGAACTGATTTCAGCATAAGATTTGTGAACCTCCGGGAGCACACAGGGACCCAAACACTGGCCAATATCCAGCTCGATGCAACTGATGTGGGGGTCTGCTTCTACACAGGTCCTGAATCCTAAATAGCGAGCAAAAACCTGTTGTAGTTTTTCGATAAAATATTTGTCCCGAAAAGGACCGTAAATGGTAGAACGAATTCCAAAAGGTTCTTTGATGGTCACCATCCTGGGGAATCTATCGTTGCTAAGGTGGACATAACGATAATCGCGAAATTGTTTCTGCTTAATATTATAGACGGGGAGATATTTTTTGATGAGTGCATCTTCAAGGAGGAGCGCTAGCAGCTCTGTCTCGGTCACAATGTGTCTGAGTGATTTAGCCTCATGCACCATGCGCTGGATGCGCTCATCCTGAATGGAACCCGTGTTACGCAAATAAGCGGCTACCCGATTTTTTAGATTTACAGATTTTCCAATGTACAGCGGATAACCCCGCTGGTCCAGGAAGAGATAGACTCCTGAGGTCTTTGGCAACAGGTTGTGATCATCCAGGAGTTGCGCTGAAATTTCCATTAACTAGGCGTACCCCGCTGGATGATATGCTGTCATTCGGGAAGCTGGCGCGATTTCAACATTTATACTCGCCGGGAAAAGCCTTCTTACTTTACCGATTTGCAAAACACCGAGCTGGAGTGGCGACGCACACCGAAATCGAAGAATCGCATCTTCAGGAACACTCCCCCTTTTTGACTCCATTTCCTGCAGCAGGCTGGACTCATCAATCAAATTGCCTGGCAGGACCCATTCAAGCATAGGTCTACATTCCAATGGACGGAATTCACGCGTTATTCCTGTTTCAGAAAGGGTAATGACATAGTAACCTTTTTCCTCGAGTCGCTCAGCAAATGAGGTTCTTTCGATGGAACCGGGATAAATAATCGGAGTCCCGTAACTACTTTCTAAAACCTGTTGGCGATGGATATGTCCACTTACAATGAGATCAATTCCGCCTGGAAATTGATTCAGTCCAATCACATCGGATCCTCTGCGAAATTTATAGTTTTGGACTCCCACAACTGCATTCTCAATGGATTGGTGTAGACAGAGCACCTTCATCTGAGCTGTCGTTTCTAGGAGACCACTTGCAGCAATAGCGCGGCCAATACTGTCGGCAACATTGGAGCGGATATTTGGGATGCCCCCAAATGCTACTTCTGAATTGTTACGCCTAACAATGAAGGTCCTCGGTTTGTCAAATAGATGTAATCTGGGATGATGAAAGAGAGGTGTCTGTGGTAATCTGGAGCGCTCATGATTTCCTGGCACCAGGAACATATCTATGCCGTTGTCCAATACTTTCAGCAATGGTTCATAAGCTTTCTGGATGATCGGGGCTGGGATCTTCGATCTAAAAAATACATCTCCACCGTGGACCAGCACATCCACCTTTTCAGTGATGGCGACATCCAAAATATGCTGGTAATTTTGAAAGAAATCCGCTCCTCGCCTACGCCTCTCAATGCGTGGTCTGATGGGATAATCAAAGCCAAGGTGGCTATCAGCGAAAAGCAGAATCTTCATGGGTCAACTCAGCAATCAGATCTGATCATCCTCCAATTTAAATCTTAAGGTGAAAGCTGCGCCTTGATCACCCCTAATTTCTAAATGCCCCCCTAACTGTTCTGTTAATATCCGGACAATTCTTAATCCCATGGTACGCGTTGTTGCAAAATCAGGGAGTGGGTCAAGTCCAATACCATTGTCTTTAATTTCGATCTCGGCTGAGTTGCGTTCTAGAGTCCTTACTGATAGCCATATATCTCCTTCCCTTTTTCCTGGGAATGCGTATTTCAATGCATTTGTGATCAGCTCATTGACGATAAGGCCACAGGGAATTGCTTTAGTAATATTCAGGTTCATTTCATCAATTTTTTGGTGAATCCGAATTCGCTTCGAGTCAATAGCATAGAAATTGATAAGCTCAAACGTAAGTGAGTTGATATAGTTGGCAAAATCTACGGAGGACATGCTTTTCGAACGAAAGAGTTTCTCATGGATCAGCGCCATGGAACGAATTCGATTCTGCATCTCTCGAAATATTTCAAACAAATTTGAATCCTGCGTGTATTCAGCCTGCAAATTCAGCAAACTGATGATCACCTGCATATTATTCTTAACCCGATGATGTACTTCACGTAAAAGCAGTTCCTGTTCTTGAGCAGACTTTTCCAGCTCCCTGAGATATTGTTTCCGAGAAGAAATATCGCGGACGTTTGCCAGAATACGTTTTTCACCATGAATGCTTGCATAGCGGAATTTCACTTCAACCCAAAAGCAACTACCATCATTGCGTTTTGCTTCTATCTCTGCTGTATGTGAGCCCTCTCTTTTGATAAGTTCCATCAAAGCTCTACGCGCAGATGGGTCTATAGGATGTTGACTGAGCAACTCCAAGT
>ERZ889078.2891-NODE-2891-length-11880-cov-15.293023_pt1 | contig 11880 bp, 33 predicted proteins | sample MGYA00521266_ERZ889078 | MGnify/ENA primary metagenome ERZ889078 (study PRJEB32303, sample SAMEA104408618) | aquatic metagenome | biome: Brackish water; feature: Pelagic; material: water | place: Baltic Sea | collected 2014-06-16T06:34:00 | depth 76,534 m ... | reverse complement strand
CAGTAAATGAAATCGGAATTATAGAAAAATAAACACTAAAGATAAAAAAGATGAAACTAAAAGATTATACAAAAAAAGACCTTATCCAATTATTTAAACTAGGTGGTGAGACCTATTTTGATATAGTAGATCACCATATTTCATGGACTTTAAACATATCAGATGATAGTTTAAATTATTACTATGGTCCTGCCATATGGACTCTTGCGGATTCCATAAATTACATAGGCTTTATCTATCAGGACAGAAGCACTAGCCAGAGATCGGTAGTTTTATATTATCTGATCACTAAGGAAGAGTACGAAGAACTGATCAAGCTATGGGGGAAAATGAATACTGATAATCATAGTAAAGTTGATGAAAGCGGATATAAGATCATGTCAGAAGAAACAAATGAATATTTAGCAGAGAAAATAAAAGCTGCTCTGTTAAGAGAAGAAGATAAAGAATATTGCGGCACTTGCCCAGAGTGTGGAAGTAGAATATTTAAAGAAGACCTTGGAGTTGCATGCGAATCGTGTGAATATAGATTTCATTATGAAGATGACTCGCTCTAAATAATTTTAAAATAAATTTTTATTTTACGGAGAAGGATTATAGATTTGCAAAATGAAAATGACATATCAACAAAAAACAAGAGGACTGGCACTCGAGTGGTGGCGTGGACTATCAATAGAATTGCAGGATAAGGCTACTGAAGAGTATCTAACTGGTCGTAGATCAGCAAGCTTAACCGGACGCGAAATTGAGACAATCTGGAATTGTATGATTAATTGGGATCATACAATTATTAAATTTCATCCAAATAATTGAAATAATAATGAATATGGAACAAAATTTAAACTGGAAGAAACAATTGCACGAAGAATACCGTGTGAAATTTGGATGTAAAAATATTGGACAAATATGCTGGTGTAGAACTTGTATGCATATAGAAACACTAATTAGGGATACCGTCAAAAAAGTTAAAGAAAATATACCAGATTGATATGACAGATAAAAATAAAAAAGAATATAACGATTTACTCGAGTTATTGAAGTATAATAATAAAAGAGAAGCTATGAAAACAATAGACTTAAAATTTTCAGAATTGTGCGAGGAATTAGATTACTATAAAGATTCTGCAGATTACTGGAAAAAAATGTATGATGAAGAAATCAGGAAGTCCTCAATTAGATCAACTGAAGCTTTAATAGAAGCAAAAAGAGGTGTGGCAAACGCATTAAAATTTGCACTAGTTGCAACAGATGATGCAAAAGGTAATTTAGTTATTAAAAAAGAAGACCGAGACATATTTGCCGACCATACATAAATATAAATTATGAACGCAATATTTATTGAATTATCTGATGGGTCTGTTTATATAGCAAGACTTGAACCAGAAACAGGAAGTGAAGATCCATTATCTATACAAGAAAAAGTTATCCTTGATTTACATAGACAATTAGAATCTCTAAAAATAAAATAGATTATGGAAGACGTAAAAATGTTTTTATTCGCTAGATGGTTAGCTACTTCATATGCTGATTCACACTTGGATGAAAATATGAAATCGGAGAACGATATAGAATTTGATGGAAGTAATGCTATGTCAGTTTTAAACAGAGAATCCGGATATTGGTATAGAGAAAATCTTAGATTTTTTAATGATGTAGTATACCCGAATATGGAAGCTAATGGTAGTGTAGAAGACGCCAGAAAATTCTTAACTGAAGAATGCAAACATGACGAAACGCATGATGTGTAGAATATGGGAAATTATTAATTTTAAACCAATATAAATGAAAACAAGTTACGGAGCATTTGCAATTAAAGATGGTAAATATTTTGCTAAGATAAATGATATTAAATTATTTGCAGATTCAAAGAAAGAATTGGATATAGCAGTGCATAAATATCGATATGGTATAGATGAGGAATATGCTAATTGGTATGATTCAGAAATGTCAGACGAGCTAAAAATAGAAAAGGTCAAATCAGATAAAATCAGCTTTGGTGCTGTATCGTTAGTAGGCTTTTTTGGAGATATACCATTAAAGAGAGGTAATTATTTTAGCATGAATATAAATGGCAAACATGTCGGAGTTATAAACATGTGGTATGAGAACCTTAAGGAAGCAATTAAACGCTTTGGTATCAAAGAACTAGAATATGAAATATTTAATGGAAGGGGTATGGTTGTTACCTCTCCTAAAATCCCAAACGATTGGTATATTAAAGATTTGTTTATATCATATAACTGCAAATTAAATCAGGTTGAAGCTAAAAAAATAAGAGAATATTACAAATGAAAGAAGACATAAAACTCATAGGTGACATAGATTTCTTTGATATCAAGGTAAATGTTTTCCATGACATTAACCAAGAAAAAGGGAAAGTAATTAGCTCATGGCAAATGAGAAACCCAGATAGCTGCTATACTGGCTTTATGTATATGAACAATGAAACTGGAAAATGTTCTTATCCTGATGACGCAGTAATTCCAGTACAAACAAAGAGAGATCTTGAAATGCTTCCTAAATTTGTCATAATAGGGACAGAAGAAATTTCTAATAATGAGATGGAAAAAATAATGTTTCATTTACACGAGTCATTTAATGCTAAAAACCCAACATTCTAGCATATGAATAAGACAAATAATAAACTAAACAATTAAAAAATAATAGTTATGAAAAAGAAATATTTTATTTCGTGCATTACCCCCAAGAAACAGCTTGGTGCAATACAATTTGAGGCTGATGAAGACGACGTCCAAAGAAAATCAGAAGAAATGTGTCCAGAACCTGCGATGTTCAGGTCATACGAGCTTGTTGAGTTTGAAGATGGTATGCCAGTCGATGAATTCGTACCAGTGTCGAAGATGAAGGAACTCGGGTATTAAAAATACATTTATGAAAGCATTAGAAAAAACCAGAAACTTAAAGATATGAATTTCGAAGATTATATGAATGCCAGTAAAGACCTCTTAAAAGAATTATTCGACGAAGAGTTGGTGAAAAAATTAGAGAAAACAAAGCTGAAAGAAATAGATTGGAAAGGTGCTGACGTAACAGACTCTGGGATAACAGCATGCACACCAAATATCAAAGCAAGATTCACAAAGGATTGGATAGAATACTTTGGAGAGCGAGATACTACTGCCCTTGATTTGTTTCTACAAAGTGTATTCCATTACGGGTACCAACAAGGAGTAGATGTCTCAAATAAAAATAAACCAAATTATGATGAGATATTTAAACGAATAGATGAAATGCATAAAAGTAAATAATTATAAAAATGCATTACAAAGTAAAATCAATTACAGTACAGTTATAAGGCTGATAATAACGGTTGCAGATATATTAAGTTGTTTACTTAAATTAAAACACAAATGATAAAAGAAGAAGAATACTTAAAAGCAAAGCAGATAGTTCAAGAATACGAAAAACAATTGAATATATCTGTTGTTATACCACGTTTTTCAAACCTTAAAGATGGTGATAAAAGTGGTATTCATGAAGTCCTTTTTCAAATGGATATACTTGAACTTGGAGATGATGATAAAGTTGAAAAATATTATGAACAACTACCAGATGAAATAAAAAAGGACGGAATGAGATGGGGTTTTAGTGATACTGTTGTTCAGGAGAGCATGGCTGATTGGTTTGAAAAGAATGTGGTATAACAAATAGATATATGAAAGAAAATTATGGAATAAAAAGGAGTAAAGAAATCCATCCAGATTATGTTCGGTTTGCTGATGAGTATATATTTAAAGCTTCTAGGGTTTATCCAAAATCATGGTTTACTAGTAAGAAAAAAAGACTTAGCTTAGTAAAGGAGCATGCTATAAATCAATTGTTAGATGTACAATTTAATTTATGTAATAGTAGTTGGGTATGTTTATCTAAATCAGAAAAGAAAATAAATATAGTTAAAAATTTTATTCATGATTCTATAGATACTATCTATTATATAACTTCAATATAAAATTTAATAAAATGGAAGGAAATAAAAATTTAGAGCAAAACTTAGATAGTAGTAATGAAAAATTACATATATCTGATGTTAGCAAACAACGTGAACTGTTAATTGCTTATGAGATAAGAATGCATCATAACGGAGGTATTCACGAAATGAGAAGAAATGCTGAAAATAAAGTAGATAGCTATTTAAGCAATTTATAGTTGCTAATGGTGTGTATATGCGCCTGTTGGCTTTTAATTAGAATTACAAAATTTTAAATAACTGATAATATGAGCAAAGAAAACGAAACCTCAAATAACAGCAAGCCAATGGCGTATGATACGTTGTTAGCGGTTGTTATTCCTTCTGGAAAAGATTGGGATAAATTTATGATTTCCCCAAGCATATTAGAAACAAAAAGAGGTGCTACGGCATACGAAGCAGGTTTTAAAGATTGTATAATTGAAATTAAAAAGCGAATACGTGAATATGAACGTAATAACCGCTAACTATTATATAACTTCAATATAAAACAATAAAATAAACTTAAACAGTGAAATAACGATGACAAATAAAACCAAATATGGATTCATAGTTATAGATGGTAAAATTCCTATACTTAATGTTATAGAACAATTAAATGCAATGAGACCAAAAGATGAGAAATTTCCAGAGTTTGATAAGACTAAAGAAAATGATAGTGTTTATTGTGTAGAATGGGGCATGGCAAAACAACGAGACCACGAAAGAGCAGTTTATGACAAAATGATAAATGACCTTTCGGAAACAGCTGAATCATTATAATTATGAAAAGAAACACTGCGAAGCATTATTTGGATACTAAGAACTGGAATATAATAAGAGGTGATATGTTTAGAAATACTTTGCAGGTTTTTATTACAGACAAATGTAATATTAGATGTGAGGGATGTTTCGTTGATAAGGGCAAGGGTTTAGGCAAAGAGCATATGACTTTAGAGGAATATAAGAGCATTGTATCTAATGAACCATCAATAGAAAAAATAGTGCTTTTAGGAGGGGAGCCTTCTATGCATCCTAATCTCAAGGAGATCTGTGATTATAACAGAGAAAATGGATTGGATACTACTATCTATACGAATGGGTATAACATAGCTAATATACCTTTACATGTAAATGTAAGATTATCTGTTTCTGGTAAATCTACTGGTGCAAAGAGTTTAGATCGTTTATCTAAGACTATCAAAAATGTAAATCATAATAGGTTTTCTGTTAGACTTGGCTTAGATCAATCTAATAAATCTGAGATTTTTTCTTTTGCTTCTAAAGTTGAAGATATGTTTGGTGATGTTCCTATATTATTCTGTAGGCAGAAAAGGATCGATATTACAGGTAGCTATGCAATTGATACAGACGAGTGTTTATCTGGGGTTGAGTATATTTCTATTATAGAGGATTTCTTGGATAAGTATAACGGTAATATAAGTGAAGTGCATGTCACTAAACAAGGGTACATATCAGGAAGTACAGGATCTATAGAGAATTGCAGGTTTTCTAATGTGTTCAGAGATGGAACTCGTGTAACATGTCCACTTGATTTAGGTTTGATAGGCAAAGATAATATTGAAGCATTATCTCCGGAATATGGCCGATGCTGTAATAAAAACAATGAATGTCTTTTACAGAAAATAGTCCTTACTAGGAGACAGGAAACCCGGCTGAATAAGAATGGAGTCATAGGGGCCAAAAAACCTTAGAGAATATATGAGCCAAATAAACAAAGTATAATATGAGATACAGATATAAGTACGCAGCTAAATTATATGAAGGTGAGAAAATTTCAAGAAAGAGTAAAAAATATTTTTTAGGTAAAAGACTCGGTAAAAGTAAATTGCAAAAATTACTTGACTCTGTCGAGATTATAGAGAGTGCTACTAATATGTACCATGGTCCTATAATTAAACCATACGAATTCTGCCCGTTTTGCGGATCTACTGGAACTAGAGGAACTGGAAACTTAACAGTATATCCAGAGCACTGGGAATACTTTCATTGTGTAAGATGTAATAAGGTTGTCGGGTATATTGATAATAGTGCATATGTTAGTGCTTTGGAATGTAAAGAATTTGGATATGATCCAATATTTTAAATTATGATTTCGTTTTTTTACAACGAATGATATGCATATTTTTGTAAACTAAACATGCACATTTATAAAAATTCGTTTATGTATGAAATAATAAGAACCCATGAAATCGGAGGAATTGGAAAAAGTGCACATGTAGCATTCAGATAACCACAGTGATATTATTTGGAAGGGTACAGTTAAAACAAAACATGAATTGGAAATGATAGTTACTGGCTGTCTTCATTCTTAAAGAAAATGAGTAAACAACTAAATAATTATAAAAATGTTTAATAAAATAAAATCAATTACAGAAAAAATCCCACACCCAACATCATTACCTGATGGATTGTATAATGCAGTATGGGGAGGTTATGTTATAGAATTAACCCACAAAGGAAGACAATATGAACTTGCAAGTGAAGAAGGAGTAAGAGGCATGGGAATAAAAGTAGTGGTTCAAATTGAAAATGGAATAGCTACGTTTGATACAGTACAGTCATAATGTTGCATATAACGGTAAGTATAAGGTTAGTACGCTTATCACAAACTTTCAAATAAAAGTACTGACCATCATAGCGTATTAACTTTATACAATGTTGTACGCAGTTAAGTATTAATTATGACAGACAGACATTTACAAGCAGATTTTGAAGGTAAAATTTTTAACATAGAAGGTGTTAAGCGTGAATGCTATTACTGTACTATGGAAGACGGTGGTGCGTGGATTTGGTTGCACACAAACATAAAAGATAAATGTAAAAGAATAAACTTTGTGGTTTGGGATGAATATAAATTGGAAAGGTTACGCAACCAAATTAATAATAAGGAAGAAATTTTACTTTCTGATTATGGATACTTAAGTAAGCAGAACTAATTGCGTACAACGGTTACAGATATGTTCAGTTGTTTAACTAAATTAAAATACTAATGATAAAAAAAGAAGAATATTTAAAAGCAAAGCAGGTAGTTCAGGAATATGAAAAACAATTGAATATATCTGGTGTTATGGTGCGTAATTTTGAACCTGATTGGAGGGTGGGGAAATACTACATAACAAAGAATTTTGAAGTGGTTCAATATAGAGGTTGTGGAAACGGACAACATGCTATGTGTGGGAAGGGGAAGACACATGAAGATGCAGTAAAAATATTGAGAGAACGTAATAAGGATTTTAAATTTATAGAACAAAGACAAATAGATGGTGTGATGTACTTTGATTATGCACCATAACGGTTTGGCTATGTGTAGTGCCGACCTAAGTAAATTACTACACTAACTTAAAAGACTGGAATAATGAGTAAAGAACAAACAACAGAAAATACAGATAAGGCATTACATATAGCTGATGTTATAGCTATGTTGCCGACTGAAAAAGAAGCTGAACAATATGCTAATGGTAATTTTGGATATGAACGTGGTTCATCTGAACAAGAAAGTGCATTTGTAAGTGGGGTTGATTGGATGAGGTGTGAGATTGAACGAAAGCTAAAAAGCAATTAGCTATAACGGTTTGTGTAAGAACCGTTTTGAAACAGAAGTAAAATTGAAATGATAAATTAAATGATAACCAACAAAGGTGATTAGAACCACAAACAAAATGGTTTTTACACTTTGTTATAAATAGGTGTTTATGGAAAATGTTAGAAAAGGAACAAAAGTAAAGAAAATTTTAGATGGCACAACGGAAATCATAAAACTAAAAGGTTATGTGATGCTTGAAGATACTTGGGTACACGAAGAAAATAAAATATTATATAATAAAAAAGGGGATAAATTTTTAGTTTTAGGATTTCATATATTAGAAAAAGAACAATTACCAAATATACATATAAGACATTTGAAACCGATTATAGAAAAATTTTCTTGTGTATTATTAAATAAACCGATTAAAATAGATGATGTTTTATACACTTATTTATAACTAGTGGTTATCTTTATATTTTATATGGATAACCCCATTTATTCTTAAACTGTAACCTTTTTTAATTTAAATCGTATAATATTCATAACCAATTTATGGGGTATAACGGTTTGGCTATGCACCGTAAAAGCATAGCAGGATGTTTAATCAATCAACGGAATTTCATTGCTTTTATGGTGTATGAGCTGTTGTTATAAAGCTTTTATTATGGAAAAATGGGAAAGAGATATAGTTAAAGAAAGAATTAGAGACGAATTTTTTATTGATACTAAAGGTAAGATACACCGATGGAAAGGCTCTCAGAAAGAAGCAGATGATTGGGCTTCTTTGCACGCCTTAATTGCGAATTTGCAAGTATTGGCACATATTCCAGAAGTAAAAGCAGGGAGGAAAAGTGGAACTGACATACTGCATAAATTAGGATGGATAGCGATGGGTTCAGCAGTTTATGGCAAATTAATAAAAGGAGAGCCGACACAAGCACAAATAAACACCCTTAATGAATTAGGGTTTAAAAAAATTCGTGATGAAAATGGAGTATTGCACTCGTGGTAATGCTTTATAACGGTGGCGGTATGAAACGTGCCGATGTAGAACGTTTCAAATTATGCACAGGCTTGTCACGGCATGTTTTATACCGTGTGTTATAGCCAGTTAATTTTAATAAAATGATTACAATACATTGGGATTTTTCAGATGGAACAGAAGTTCCTTATATGCAAGGCAAATTGCTTGGTGATAATTTTACGACACATTGTTTAGACTTCTTCAATATGGATGAAAGAGTTGATGATGTTGTTGTATTGCGAAGCGATGGTGAAAAAATAAGTCGTAAAAATATTCAAGCACATTCGTTTAAAGAAATACGAAAATCACATAACATTCATAAGATGTTAGTGGCTGGTTCTTTTAATTGGCTATAACGGTCGGCAATATATGTAGTTGCCATGCACGAACTTAAAAAATTAGTATAAACCTTAATAGGCAATTACATATATTGCTTGTTAGCAACAGTTAAATTTATGGATGAAAAGAACACAATTGAAAGTTTATTAGATTTGAATGATGTAGAAATTAAACAACTGTATAATAGTTGGGACAAGGGTGATTGTTCTTTGGTTGGATTAACCGAAATATATCTATATCAATGTATAAAGAAACATAAACAAGAAAATGGTGATTATTATGATAGAGATTATGACAACATTCATTTGAGGTATGGATAGCACTAATTGTTGCTAACTAGTGGTTATCTTTATATTTTATATGGATAACCCCATTTATTCTTAAACTGTAACCTTTTTTAATTTAAGAATATTTATATATAAAAGTAAAACCATGGGTGAAGATATTAGAAAAATGATTGATAAAGTAAAATCATTTAACCAATTTATAAACGAAAATCAATTTAATGGTAAACTACTCTACCATTCTACTGATATTACAAATGCTATCAATATATTGAGAAGCGGTGAAATTAAAACATACGAAAATATTTTAAAAGCCACAAACCAAGACCCTTCCGATTGGTATGACGACCCTAATTATGGTAAGTTTGTTTATGTTTCTGATTTTCCACACGATGAAAATAACTATTATGGGTTATCTGATTTAGATGTTACTTTTGTGATTAATGGTAGTAAAATAAAACATAAAATGAACCAAGCAGATAGAAGTTATGAAGGTGGAACTATATCAGTAAATGGAAACATACCATTAAATGCTGTTGTAAAAGTTTTACTTCACACATCAGATAAAAATTTGATTAAATTATTAGACGATAGAAAAATAGAATATTCAATCGAAGCACAATAGTAGTATTGGCTATAACGGTTGGCAATATGAAACGGTTGCCTTATAAGACGTTTCAAATTTAGTAATACGCTTGACGGCAACTGTTTTATATTGCATGTTAGGCACAGTATTTTATAATTATGGCTACAATTTACAAAATTAAAATTAAAACAGTGAGTGCTTTCTGTGCTTATGATGAAAAGTATATCAAAGAAATGTTTGAGAAGTTTCTAAAAGAGTATAAAGACAAGGATAATAAGTTAGGATTTGAAAGCACAGAAATTGAGGTGGAACGCTCTTAATATTGTGCCTAACGTAAAATAATAAAAGCAGTAAATTATGGAAAACGAGATTTATCAAATATTGAAGAAACACAAATTACCACTAAAAAAGCGTGAAGAAGTACTAACCGATTTATTGCTTTTATTTAGTGTTGTAGGGCAAAGTGAACAGTTGCCTTGCGAACACGATTACCAAGCTGATACTACTTGCGGTGTGGATATTACTTGCTGTACTAAATGCGGAGATGTTATTTAGCAAGGCAATTGCCTACAACGGCTGCAAATATGCCCAGTTTGGGATTAAATAGTAGAAACTTTAAAATTAAGATAAAATGAATGAAAATTGCGAAACTTTAAGCAAACCACAAAAACCCAAATTGGGTATATTTGTTGTTATGCGCAGGCTTTTTACTTCTAAAAAAGAGTATAAAACCGTTGATGTTGAAATACCAATAGGGTTTATGAATTGTGGAATTTCCACTTGTAATAACTTTATTGCTGATACAAATAATAGTGCTAATTGGGATACTTTAAAATTTCCACTTCCAAAACCTAAATACAAGTGGAATATCAAAGGGTATAAAGGCGATATGAATAAACCACAAAAACAGACCGTTGAACTTATCGACTGTCCGTAGCTTGTGCATAACGTTAAAAATATGAAATGTACGGGATTAAAAGCGGTATCCTATCCCGATACACGACACTTAATTAAAGGTAGTACCGCTCAATTACGCACAATGCCCGTATATTTTATATTTAGTGTTATGGGCTGGCGTTTAATACTTTAAAAAATGGAAAAAACATTCAAATCAATTGACGAATTAATTAATGAAGAAAATTCGTTTATCAGTTCAATTCCTAATAATTTAGGGATTAATTTATGTAGTGTTGAAGGAATTGAATACGAACGTAGAAAGGACGGGCAGTTAGAATCATTAAAGATTTTATTTTTGCCTGACATTAAGGACATTAATTTAATTGACACATCTACTTCTGAGGGGAAATTACTTTTAGCTGCTGTTGCAAAAATAACAACTGAAAGTCAAACAGACAAAACACCTTATGAGGTAATGGAGCAATTAACGGAATTGTCTTCAAAAATGAAATATGCTGTCGGGTGAGCGTGGGATTTCTTACGCTTGCCCATAACGGTTGGGTGTATGAGAAGGTTTTTTATTTGGAAATCTCAAAATTTATACCTACCTTTGTAAAAAACTTTCTTATACACCTTGTTATACAACGGTTTTATTATTAACTTAAAAAATAAATTAAAATGAATGAAGGATTAATTAAATTGAGAATTGCTGAAATATTACCAACAAAAGGTTTTATTTTAGATGGTAAAATACCAACACAATCATTGGTTCAAAAATGGTTACGTGAAACACATGGTATTAATATATTTATGGCTTTCAAACCCAACATTAAAAAATGGGATTTTATACCATATTTTATGAGTATGAATGGGAAAGAATATATTAAACACAATAGAGAGTATCTAAAAATTCACAATGACCGAAGATATGATACATACGAAGAAGCATTGGAAGATGGTATTTATGAAAGTTTGCAGATGATTCCTTAAACTGTTGTATAACTAGTGGTTATCTTTATATTTTATAACGATAACCCTCTTAATTAGAATATACAGCAGAAAACAAATTAAAAAACAAATGCGTGAATATTGTGCAAATCAGAATGAAAATTTCGGTGAACTATCACATCCGCAACCAAACGAAATGGTCACAACGCACCGCTATCAATAATTACGACTAACGGTTTGTATGAGATTAGTTGCGTATTTTACGTATGACTTTTCATAAACCAA
>ERZ889078.2888-NODE-2888-length-11889-cov-26.391077_pt1 | contig 11889 bp, 12 predicted proteins | sample MGYA00521266_ERZ889078 | MGnify/ENA primary metagenome ERZ889078 (study PRJEB32303, sample SAMEA104408618) | aquatic metagenome | biome: Brackish water; feature: Pelagic; material: water | place: Baltic Sea | collected 2014-06-16T06:34:00 | depth 76,534 m ... | reverse complement strand
AAAAACACTGTTGGAAAACATCGATTCTATCCCGCCACTGCCGGAATCGGTTCAAGAGGTGGAGCGCGTTTATCAAGACTCGGAGTCTAGCATGGAAGATATGCAAAAGGCGATAGAAAAAGACCCGATTTTAACAGCCTCGATTTTGCGCATAGTCAACTCTCCGATGTACGGCATGAAAAGCGCCATCAATAGCGTTAGGCAAGCTATTTCGTTGCTTGGAAAAGAGTCCGTTAGAACGTTTACTCTCAACAGCGCGGTGGATTCGAATTTTACCATTGATTTGTCGCCTTACAACATGACTAAGGAAAATTTCTCTCTAGCTTGCGATCGACAATTGGCGCTTATGATCAACTGGATCGCTCGTCGCAAGCCGAAACAACTTTCCATCCTTGGCCCGGCCGCGTTTCTCGTTGATTTGGGGCGCGTCGTTATAGCTAAAACTTTGATGGATGACAACAAGGTTGACGTGATACAAAACGCGTTGAAATCCGGTCAAGACATATCCAAAGCGGAAAAAACCGCTTGCGGAGCTCAAACCACGGATGTTACGGCGACTCTTTTTCACCACTGGAAACTTGATCCAAACATTATTCACATCATTCGTTACAGCGACGACCCTGAGGGAACTTACGAAGAGGAAAAAGAGATGGCGGCGACGCTCAAAGCGGTTCGCGAAACGGTTACGCCAAATGGGGAAATTACAGAGGAGTCAATCGCCATGGCGAAAGCGACCATAGAAGAATTCGAACTTGATTTGGAAAGTTACGAAAGAGCTTTAGCGAAGGTTTTGGGTTAATTCCCAAAAACCTTTTTCAAAAGAGACGTCGTCTGCGCGACGGGGTCTTTCCTTATCTGAGTTTCTTTGCTCGCAATCATTTTAAACAAACCTTCAATCGCTTTTTGAGTTACGAAATCGTCAAGCTTCGCGTCTTTTTCAGAGGGCAAATATTCGTCCGCTCCAAAACTTTTCGCCATGCTCATGACGGAATTGTTTTCGATCAAACCTTTGACGTTGGACGCGTAAAACTCGTTAAACGAGTCGTAGCGCGCGGCCACATCGTTGTCTCGCATGCTTTTTTGAACGATGGGTTTTATCATGTCTTGTAAAGAGGTGGTGGTCTTTTCTTGAAAATAGTTCGTTGCCGCGTCGTCCCCTCCGGCCAAGATTTTTTTCGCGTCTTCTATGCTCATCTTGTCTACGGCTTCGACGAAAATAGTCGCGGTTTTAGGCGCGGCTTCGGTCGCCGCTTTGTTCATGGACAGGATCAAATCGTCGGCTATTTTGTCTCCACCGACTTTTCTAATCATACTTTCCGTTTTTGCGAGCTTGTCCGGCAAAGGTATCTTAACGTTCGCGTTGCTTAGATAACCGTCTTTTTTGCCAAGTTCTTTCACTCCAAAATCGACGCCAGCCTTGAGCGCCTCTTTCAAACCGCTCGTTACCGTCGAATCGCTTAAAGTCGACGTTTTCGCGGTCGCGTTTACGACCTCGTTGGCCAAACTCGAGAAGTCGAAGGACAGAGCCATGTTTGAGCTTAACGCGATAGCCGCGATTATGGATAGTGTTTTCATGTTGTTTGCGCCTTTGTTTTTTTCAATATTTTATCCAATCTTGCGAATAAAAACAACTTTTAGATAGTCGCTTTGCTTAAACTCGCGCAAGACTTTGAAATCTTTTGGCAAGGAGAAACTCTCTTGGACTTCGTACTTGACTTTGGACTCTTTGAACGCGCTCTTGATGAAATCCCGAAAAGCCATCATGCTAAAGTTCGCCGAGTTCGTCGAAGCCACTATGAGGCCGTCTTTGGCGGTTATGGCTATGACCTCTTTGAGTAGTTTTACGTAGTCTTTGTTCGCGCTGAAGGTGCGCTTCTTGCTTCTCGCGAAACTAGGCGGATCGACTATCACCACGTCGAAGGAGAGCTTTTTGCGAACGGCGTAGTTGAAGTAGTCGAAGACGTCTTCGACTATGACGTCTTGCTTGTCCAAATCGATCGCGTTCGCTTCAAACTGCTCTCTCGTTTTGGCGAGACTGCGTTTGGCGAGATCCACGCTTGTGGTGCGCGTCGCTCCTCCAAGGGCGGCGAAAACCGAAAACGCTCCCGTGTAGGAAAAAGTGTTGAGGACTGTTTTTCCTTTGGCGTACTTGTCTCGTATGGTTTTTCTCACTTCGCGTTGGTCCAAAAAGACTCCGACCATCGCTCCGTCATCCAAATAAACCGCGAAATTCGCGCCGTTTTCTTTGACGATAAGCGGCTCGGGGGCTTTTTGTCCGCAGACGAAATCGTCGTTTTCGCTAAGATACTCGCCCTTGGCGTCGAAGCGTTTTTTTTGGTAAACGCCTTTGTAGTCCACGAGAAGTTTGAGAGCTTCCAAGACGGCGTCCCTAAACTCGTAAACGCCGACGCTGTACCAAGTCAGCAGATAGTATCCGTCGAAATAGTCTATGGTTAAGCCGCCAACGCCGTCGCCTTCTCCGTTGAAGACTCTAAACGCGGTCGTCTCGGAGTCTTTGAAAAAATCCTCTCTGTATTTTATTGCGGACGAAATCTTATTTATAAAATGCGCCACGTCTATTTTTTCGTTTTCGTCGCGAGAAAGAATCCAGCCGTAACCTTTGTTCTGAACGCCGTGGTAGCCTTTGGCGACGAAGTTGTTTTTCTCGTCGCAAAGCTTTAGCGGGACTCCCTCTCTCAAAACGCCGCTCCAGTCGATAACGAACTCTTTTGATATTAATGGATATCCATCTTTTAGCCTTTGCGCGAAATCCGGTTTTAGAGTCAGCGCTATTTCATGAGGCATTTTTTACGCTCGAGTTTGTCGTACATGTCTAGCATGTTCGAGTAGTCTTGGTGCAACGCGACGTTTATAAAAGTCTCGTCGCCGTCTAAAATACTCAGAGCTTTGAGAACTTTTTCTTTGCCAAAGACGTGGCGCAAGGCTTCTTCGTACTCCGCGAAATCCAACTCCAACTCTTCCATTCGAGCGAGCTCGACTATAAGTCGGCCTAGTTTGTTCTGTGAATATTCAAAAATCTCAAGCGCCTCGTCGACTTCGCCAAGCTCCAACAAAATCTGCGCTTTGAACTCCAAGAGATTGAAGTTTTCCTCAAAAATCACGCCTATATACTTTTCCATATTGAGCGAGTCTTCGAGTCTCTCTATCTCCATCATAACGTCTTGCGGGTCGTACTCTTTGAAGTTTAGAACCATGTCGCGAATGAGTTTTCCATTGTTTTTGTTGTTGTAAATCAAATCTTCGATTGGGTAAACTTCCGACATTCCTGGAACTATCATTTGGCAAGAGTAAAAGCCGAGGTAGTCGTACTCCCTGAGGTAGCTTTCTTTATTCATATTGTTTAGTATGTCCATAAGAAATTCATGCTCGTCCTGGGTGTTTTTTCCATTGTAAGCGAACTCCGCTAGCTCGAAACTTTTTTTGGAACTAAGGAAACTGAAACCAAGTTTTCCATTGGAGTCCACGAAATGCGACTCGAGATTGAAGCTGTCCGCGACAACGCTCATGTCGAAAGTGGGCGTTTCAAAGCTGTCGAGGTTCTCAAGCGAGCGGCCTTGCATAAGCTCCGTCATGGTTCGCTCGAGCGAGACCTCCAAGATGGGATGCGCTCCGAACGAGACGAAAAGAGCGGACGTTTTGGGGTTGATAAAGGAGATGGCGGTTACGGGAAGCTTTCCGCCCAAAGAGGCGTCCAAGACTTCGACCACGTAGCCGAGCGCTCTGAGCGCCTCTACGTCTTTGTGGAGTCTTGGAAAACTTTCCACCACCTCTTGAGGAAACGCGGGAAGCGAGTAGCCGTTTTTGATAATCTCCATCTTCGCGTAGCGTTCGAATATCTCGCTTAGGGCTTGAACCTGCGCTTCGAGAGGCGTGTTCCCCGTCGCCAAACCGTTGCTAACGTAAAGATTGCTTAGGACGTTGATGGGTATGTACGTTTTTTCTTTCGTGGAGTTTTTTACGAAGGGAAGGGCGACGACCTTGTCCGAGTAATCGCTGTTGAAGTCGACCAAATCCTCATCGCCAAGTTCTCCGGTTGGATCGTAAATCTCCTTTAGCTCCGCGTTTAGATATTCGCCGCCAAACTCGAACGCGACTTCGTCCGGGTAGTACTTTCTATTTGGCAGGTGAAAGTCTATAAAAAAATTGTTTGTCTGAAGCCTTTCTATATACTCGCCCAAAGCGCTCGCTATCGAGGCTTCGCTCAGAACTCCTTTCCCGTTGGAGTAGATATGTCTCGGAGCTTCTATGGAACTGAGGTTGACTGAAAAACAGTTCTCTAAAGGATGCTTGCTTTGCGAAAAATTCATCTCGCAACCAACGTCCTTTAAGACGTTTTTCATCTTGGCGAGAGACTCTTCTAGCGTCGCGTCTTTGGACAAAAGCCTCATTCCGAGGGAACCCATTTGGACTTTATGGCGGCTTTTCTCGCCGCTTTGATTCTTACGGTTTTGTGTCGCGGCTTCTTCGTTTTGTCTTTGGGACGCGGGGCGTGTGGAGTCGGCTCGAAACCTTCCATCTCAACTTCGGCTATCTCGCCTCTCATCATGTACTCTATGGTTGAGAACGCCTTTTCGTCATCCGGTTTGACGTACAAGACGCTTTGCCCCACTTCGTCCACGAAGCGGAGACGCTTGAAGTAGCTTTGCGCTTCAAGCGGGAGGTCGAAGTTTACAAGGAGTTCGACGTTTTCCAAGCCAAGCGCGAGCAAAATCATGTCCGTGGTTATAAGCAAGCCAATCTCGCCGTCGTTAAAGGCTTTGGCCGCGGCCTGAAGCTGCTCGGGTCTATGGTTGCCGTGAGCCGCCGCGGATTTGACGTTTTTTTCGTTTAGGCGCGCGCTAAGCTCATCCGCCGTCATTTTGCTTTGAACGACGACCACGGTTCGTTTTTTATCGGCGTTTTGAAGATATCGTTCAAGCATGCTAGCCTTGTCGTGTTGCGCGACGAAATAAACGCTTTGACTGGTGCGTTGGCCCATACTTATGTTGTCGTAATATTTTTTTTCTTTAGGCGTTGGAGTTTCTTCAGACATGTGATTCGTTCCTTGAGTGTTTGAACGAATTATACCTAAGTTGGCGGGCCATTTTACTCCTTCCTCTTAGCCATCTTGAAAAAGTTCGCCATATCCACTGGAAAAGGAAAAAGCAAAGTGTTCGTTTTGTCGCCGGAAACGTCGCTCATTGTTTGACGACAGCGAAGCTGTATTCCCAACTCGTTTTGACTTGGTTTTTGCGCCGCTTCGAGAATGTTGGCGCTCGCTCGGCCAGCATCTCGTCGAGCTCGTGTCCGCCGAGAACCGAACGCAGCGTCGTTTGCGCGAGTTGGCTTGTGGCGCTGTGAAAATCCTCCACTTGAATAATCGCTTTTTCCGGGTTGATAACGCAAAAATAGACGACGGCGTTGCGATGCGTTTCAAGACTTTCGAGCTAAAAATCGTCAATAAAAACTCTAAATTGACAAAGTTGGTCAACAAAGATCCTCTTTTGCAAAATGAGCTTAAGGAAGCTTCGGACAAATCATTTGAGTTGGCGATAGGATATCTTTCCTTATTGTTTGATCAATATGACGACAAGGCCGCCGAACTGATGAGTCAGGGCAAAGAAGCTGAAGCGAAAAAGCTTCTCTCCAAAATTGAAAAGAAAGCCTTGGACGACGTAAACGTCGTTTACGTCGATTATCAAAAAAAGCGTAAAGAGTACAAGAACGATAAGCAGGTCTATACTTTTAATGGCGGATGAGATTCATCAACTCTCGATAACTGCCGAAGACCTTCAAGAAGAGATGATAAAAGACGCGGACTCGGTAATCAGATCCTACAACAAGAAAAAGTCCACATTATCGGCGAAAAACACGCGTCTTTCGGCTAAAATGGCGGGTATTTACGTAAAAAGCCATGATACCGCCGTAGCGTTAAATAAAATTCTTAATAAGATGGATAAGCTTGTGAAAGAAGTCGCTTCCGCGCTTCTGTAGGACGCGAGCGCGCTCCATCTAGAAGCCCGCCTGAGAGCCAGTGTTTATTTCACTAAACTTTCGATCGCTTCATTTTTTCTTGAGCGTATTCGTTAAAGCGCTTTGCCGCTTTGGTTGGAGTTTTCGTTATACGCTCTTCTTCTCTCATTAACGCCTTTTTGGCCTTCTTGTTAAACAGCTTAGGATTTATCCTAAGCTGTTTCTTAGCGAGCCTCTCTCTTTTCTTTAAAAGCGTCAAGAGAACAGGCTATCACAATTTTTTTTATATACATTTTAGAGTCCTGTTTCTATAATAAATAATTATAGTGTGAAAATATCAACAATGTAGGTGTTTTGAGAATGGTTTAAGAAATAAAGATTTAAAAGGAGTATTTGGATTGGTTTGGATTGTATGTTGGTGGAGTCAAGGGGGATCGAACCCCTGACCTCGTCACTGCCAGCGACGCGCTCTCCCAGCTGAGCTATAACCCCATGAGTAAATTGATTCGGTATTGTAGCTAAAATTTCTTAATAATTTTTTACATTCTCCAAAAAGTTAAACTCCACTTTGGCGTTGGCGATTCGTCCGTACAAGTATATTCTTTTTTTATAGGGCAACCACTTGACGAGAAAAGTGGCGAGCGACTCCCAGTTGGTTCAAGTCTTTTTTTTAGGAAATGCGCTCTCTTGTCGAAGTCGTCGTACAAATCCTCTACCTTTGGCGCGGAGATGTCGATATACGCGTTACAATCAATTATATTTTGCGAAGGCGGAAGCTATGACCTTAGACGCGACCAACATTGTTTTGTATTACGCCTTGGTCTTTTTAGGCCAGCTTCTCATCGTCTTGGTTTTCACACATATGATTTACAAAAAGCGAACTCCCGCCGGCATCGCGGCATGGCTTTTGTTTATGGTTTTGGTGCCGTACGTAGCGGTTTTGCTCTATATGGTTTTTGGTTTGAGAAAACGCGAAAACAGATATAAGAAAAAACCGATGACTCTGCGAAAACGCGTGAAAAGGTTTCGCGAAAAAAACCCAATACACGACGTTTTGAGAAGTTACGGCGTCGCCGACGCGACCGAAAACATTCGCTTCGAACTCCTAGACGATTCCAAGCGAGCGTACGAGAGGTTTTTGAGTTGCGCGCGAAACGCCAAAAAATCCATCTACGTAAGCGTCTATATTTTCAAATACGACGATGTGGGCGAAGCGATACTCAAAGAGCTGACTCAAAAGGCCAAAGAGGGGGTGGAGATTAAATTGCTGTTGGATTCCCTCGGCTCCATAGAATTGTATTTCACGCAGAGAAGATTCAAAGCGCTCAAAAAAGCCGGCGCCAGAGTCGAGTTTTTTATGCCTATATTTAAAATGCCGTTTAGAAACTACGTAAACCTTAGAAATCATAGAAAGATTTACATATTTGACGACGAGACGGTCATAGGCGGCGGTATGAACGTATCGAACGAGTACTTTGGGGCGAACGCGAGCGAAAAGAGGTTCGAGGACCTGATGTTTTTAGTCGAGGGTGGAGCGACGGAGCTATACTTCGAGATATTCGCTTCTGATTGGTTCTACGCTTCGGAAGAAAAGATAAGTTTCGCGCCAAGCTCACCCGCGAAACGCGGCGACGCCTATTTGCAAGTCGTGCCCTCGGGACCGGACATGGACAAAGACGTCCTGTACGAAGCGCTCCTTTGCGGCATTTACGGCGCGACCAAACGCGTTTGGATCGTGACTCCGTATTTTATACCCGACGACTCCATCACGCAAGCTCTATGCATCGCCAAGCGCAAAGGGCTCGACGTCAAGCTAATAACGCCAAAAGAGACGAAACACGCCACTGTGAATATAGCGAGAGGCTCGTACATGAGAGAGCTCGAGGAGGAGGGCGTCGAAGTCGCGCTCTACGATGGCTTGACGCTCCACGCCAAAGCGATACTCTTTGACGACACGAGCGCGATGCTTGGCAGCGTGAACGTCGACAACAGAAGTCTGTTTTTGAACTACGAAGTGGCGACGTTCGTTTACTCCTCAAAGACTATTTTGGAGGTTGAGTCGTGGATGGGCGGTCTGCTCCGCAACTCGTCAAAGGGCATGCCGCCAATCTCAAAACCAAGGGCGATTTTGGAAAATTTGATGAGAATCGCGGCGCCGCAGCTCTAAGGAAGAAAAGATGTACAAACCGATAAAAACCGTGAAATCTTTGAAGCATCAAGAAACAATTTGCGTCGACGCGTTCACCGTTTTTTGCTGGAATGTGGCGAAACTGACTCTCAAAAGCTCGTACCAAGAGTATTTGCGAAGCGTCGCGCAAGACGAGAATTTGGACGTTTTGCTTTTGCAAGAGGTGAAAAAGGAAATGGCCATAGAGCTAAACCTCTACGACTACTCTTATGTCATGTCTCCAAACATTCAGACGAAAAAACACGTTTACGGAGTGCTGAGCGCGTTTAGAATGTCTTGTCTAAGCGAACGCTCGCTTTTGACGGCGAAACTCGAATTCGGCTACGCGACTCACAAGGTCGCTTTGGTGACGAGACATAAGATGTCCAACGAGAGAGAATTGCTTATCGTGAACCTGCACGCTATCAACTTCGTAAAAAACGAGGATTTTCAAAATGAGCTAGAGGAGATAAAATCGGCCGTCAAATGGCATAAGGGAGCCATGATAGTAGCCGGCGATTTTAACTCCTGGAACGTAAAACGCATGAGAGTCTTGAGCGAATTCGTTAGCTCATTGTCGCTCAAAGAGGCGCTTTTCAACGACAACTCGAAACGAAAAAAAGTTTTTTCAAATTGCTTGGACTATATTTTTTACAGAGATTTGGAGCTTGTGCGCTCCAAGGTGATAGACAGCCCGATGTCCGACCACAACCCGATAGTGGCGACGTTTAAAAATCTAGACGTTTCGAAAGAATCGCAATAGGAGAAATGATTTTAACTCTTGCGCATCTTGTCTACGAGTTATGAGGGTTTTAAATACTATTCGCGTTACGCTACTCGGGAAAATAATATGTTGAAAATATATGATGGGGGGGGCTAGGTAGTTGTCCAATAAAAGTCAATCATCTCTTAAAGACGCGACTCAAGACAAATCGAATCAATCTCTTCGCTCCAGAGCGGGAATAGAGTTGCGCGATAGAAGGATAAATGAAGTAAACGCGGAAAAAACGTATTCGCTTCATGAAACGCAAGTGACGTTTCACGACTTGGCTGCCATTGGATATTTAACGCTTAGCGAAGAGGGGCTGATCCTTAGCCAACCTCACGGCTTCAGCGCCGCTTGGGGTAAGCGCGCAACTCGAGAGCAACAATCAAAGCTTTGACGGAGCTCCGGCGCATCGACTAACGATAAGCTCTATCGACCAGCGAAAGAAAATCCAAGAGCAATTACGCATCGCCGCCATCGCGTTTGAATCTCAAAGCGGAATGGCGATCACTGACAAGAATGGCGTTATTCAGAAGGCCAATCCCGCTTTTACTATCCTCACTTGATACAGCGGAGAGGAAGCCATAGGGCAAAACATGGGAATGCTTAAATCAGAGCGTCATGACGCGTTCTTTTATGACCGTATGTGGAAATCCATAAGGGAAGATTACCGTTGGCAGGGCGAAATATGGAACAAACGCAAGAACGGCCTAGTTTATCCCGAACTGCTTACCATCAGCGCCGTTATTGGAGACGTTTTAGACGTTACGAACTTATATAGCAAGCTTTTCCGACATTGCGGAGGACAAGGAAGCTCAAGCCTAAATTCATCGCTTGGCGTTTGCCGCAAGACCGCGTTACTCAGGCGATTGCCGCCTCATCGAGAAACTCCGTCTATGGCGCGATTTTTTTCATCGATCTTGACAAATTTAAAGTTCTTAACGACACGCATGGTCATGACATTGGAGATCTTTTATTGGTTGAGGTATCGCAACGCTTAAAACAATTGGTTCGAAAAAGCGACACGGTTTCTCCACGGCGGAGACGAATTTATGATTTTATTGGAAGATTTGAGCGCGAACGTAGAAGAAGCCGCCACCACTTCGGCCAATCAATTTGGCGAAAAAATATTTGAATCGATATAAAAGCCTTTTTCTCTCGAAGAATACGAGTAATGCGCTCAAATGAGTATTGGAATAACTCCTTTCAATTACGATGACACGGTGGAAGATTTATTCAAGCGCGCGGACATCGCTCTTAAAGCTAGAGTTGACGCAAAGCCTTGTGTTGGAAAATATAGAAGAAACAATCCAAAAAATGAAGGCCATTCAACGCCTGGGCGTTAAATTTTACATGGATGATTTTGGCACGGATTTTCATCCCTCTCTTATTTGGCTCAGTTGCCACTTCATCAGCTTAAAATAGACAAGTCTTTCGTAAAAAACATATTTGAACATAGAAATAACGAACGGGTGCTTTTTTTATCAGGGGTATTTGTTTGGCAAGCCCTTGCCCATCGAAGAGCTAGAAGAGTTTCTTATTTTACGTTTGCGATAAAAGAAAATATAAAATGCTTAACCTGAGGCAATAAAACGCCACCGTGGCCATTGCCGGAGATGATAAGCGCGGTTCCAGAGATGGACTTTTGAGTATAGTCCAAACTTCTTTTCGCCGCTCCAAGAGGGTCGTTTTTCGCGGCGATGAACAGCTCTTTCGTCATGGACGTCGAAAGCGCTATTTCCGTATCGTCCGCGAGCGCTTGAAGCCCACCGGCCGATAACGTCACGAGAGCCTTGACGTCATAGTCGCTCAAAAGCGGAATGACGCAACCCCCTCCCAAAGAAGAGCCGAAGAGGTAGAGGTTTTCCATGTCTATGGAGTCGTCTTCGCCGACGAGTTCGAGCCACGCTCTTAGGTCTTGAGGTATGTTCGCGAAGCCGACTTTTTTGTCGCTCTGAACCAAAGCTTCCTTGATATGATCCATTCGAGCGTCGGTGACCACCTTGTTCTCTTTGTCATTTTGCGAGATGGACTTGCCATGACCTCTAAGATCTACGCTGAGAGTCGCGAAACCTTTGTCGTTGAACTCTTTGGCGATGGAGTTCCACATAGCGTGGTCGGCTCCAAACTGATGCGCGAAAAGTATGATGGGAGTCGCTTTTTTGGCGTTTTTGGGCTTTTCGAGCCAACCGTAAAGTTTGAAGCCGTCCGGAGACGCAATGGTGAGTTCGGCAGAGAATAAAGAAGACGCGAGAGCTAAGACGATTAAAAGTTTTTTCATGATAAATTCCTATGTTCGACATTGTACTCCGAGAGTGTAAAGCAAGCGTAAAAAAATTAGTTTTAATTGTATAATTTCAAAAATATGGAGAAAAAATATGAGTCAAGAAATAATGTTTAGTTTTATAATCGTAGTCGGTTTGTATATCGGCGTGAAAATATCCAAGGGCGTCTTTAACAAACTCTCCAAAGTGAAGCAAGTTTCTCAAAAAAGAGTTTATTACATAGAAAAAGTTTTTGAGGTTCTGTTTATGTCCGTATCGATTATTTTGCTTTTGTTCGTTTGGAGCGTGGACATCAAAAGCGTCGCTCTTTTCGCTTCTTCGTTTTTCGCCATTATTGGCGTCGCTTTGTTTGCGCAATGGTCGATTCTGAGTAACATCACCGCCAGCGTCATCATCTTTTTCAACTTTCCCGCGAAGATTGGAGACACCATAAGAATCGTCGATGGAGACAACGGCGTCGAAGGTGAGATTCATGAAATCTCACTTTTTCAAATGGAGTTGATAGACTCCAATGGAAACATGATTTTTTATCCAAACAATCTCATCCTGCAAAAACCCGTCATGAAAGTCCAGCAAAAAAGATAGCGCTCGACTCGCGAGGGATTATTTATCCCCGGAAAGTTTTTGTTTGACTCTCATCACAAGATAGAAAAACATCGGGATAAAAAGCACTCCCAGAAGAGTCGCGCTTATCATGC
>ERZ889078.2886-NODE-2886-length-11893-cov-11.849552_pt1 | contig 11893 bp, 11 predicted proteins | sample MGYA00521266_ERZ889078 | MGnify/ENA primary metagenome ERZ889078 (study PRJEB32303, sample SAMEA104408618) | aquatic metagenome | biome: Brackish water; feature: Pelagic; material: water | place: Baltic Sea | collected 2014-06-16T06:34:00 | depth 76,534 m ... | reverse complement strand
GATTATCCCATATAAAATAGTTGGTTCAATTTTACATATTACAAATAAAAACTTTTTTTTATTGCCAGAGAATATTTACAACATATTTACAGAAAAAGAAAAAACTGAGAATAGCACTGATTTTCTAAAATATCAATTTATAGAGTTGCTACAGAATGATGTAACCGACAAAGTGAAATTTAACGGCTTATCTGAAAATGATTTTGTTGAAACAGTCTCCAATATAGAATTAAACATAAGAGAAGATGAAAATCACAATATTATACTCTCTCCTAAAATTGCCGACTTAGATGATGAGCGAATAAAGCAATATAGAGATGTAATAGATTCCAAAAATGATAGTTTACTTATGACAGAAGTTCATGGTAAAAGCACTATTCGAAATATAATCGATGAAAAAAACATAAAAATCATTCAAGCAATCAATAAAAAAACTGTTATTCCAAAAGAAGAAGCCGGTCTCTTCTTTGCTAACCCTATGTCTCATTTTGAAGATTTAGATATTGATGAAAGTACAAAAGAAGAGTTACAAAATGTTGTTCTAGCTAGAGGTTATAGAATCATAGGGATTGGAAAACCTTATAATGGTTATTTTGGTTCCGTAAAAATTGACACTCCTTTATCTAAGGTATTGAAGGCTGACCCAAGTTTTGTATTTGCGATAGATAAAGATGAAGCGAATGAGTTTATTGAAGAAAATAAAGATGACTTGATTGAAGTTAGATATAAATTAGAAACAGCCATAAAAAATGAGGTCGATTCTATTGTAATTGCAGATAGAAACTTTTTAAATTATGAACTCGACACTTATTTAACTATGGTTAATAAGCATATTAAAAAGCAAGCTGGTAACGGTGGGGGAGAAGGCTCAACCAAGGATGATAAGGATGTATTACTTATTAACCCTAACGATAATGATAGTATCGAATTTAAAAATCATAATAATAAAAACTTAGAATTTATCTCTATTAACGATGAAAATGAATACTCAAATTATTTAAACTTTGATTTTAAGCCATATAAACATCAAGTGGTTGCCCTTAATTGGTTAATTGACTTATACTCAAATAAATATGCAGGTTGTTTATTGGCTGATGATATGGGGCTTGGAAAAACATTTGAAGTCATCTCGTTTATTGATTATTTACTCAGAAAGAACTCTAAGGCTAAAATATTGATTGTTGCGCCAACAGTATTGATAGATAACTGGAAAAATGAATTTGAAAATAGTTTAAAAACCATAGATAGATATGGCATAAAAATCATTAGAGGCAAAAATACAGCTTTAGATAAACTTGGAAGCGTTACAACCGGTGCGAGAACCGAGGCAGAAGTTTTAAATGATTTAGACGTAGTTAATTTTCTTGAAGACAACAACATATATATCACTACGTACAAGACATTACAAAAGTACCAATTTGCTTGGGTTACGGACGCAGTCAATCTAGATTGTATTGTTTATGACGAAGCTCAAAATATCAAGAATCCAAATACATTACAAACACAAGCAGCGAAAGCCGTAAGTTCCAATGACAAAATATTCAATATTTTAATGTCAGGAACTCCAATTGAGAATGAACTAAGAGACTTATGGTGTCTTTTTGATTTATTTGACCCGTCATTTTTTGGTAGTTGGAAAAACTTTAGAAAAATGTATGTTTCTAGTGATAATGAAAACCTTGAGTCATTACTAAGAGCTAAAATATCAAACTATATGCTTAGAAGAATGAAAAGCGATATATTGGAAGGATTGCCCACTAAATATGAACCAAGACTAGACATAGATAGTCCTTCCCACTATCCAGCACTCAATACCATACTTGATGCAAAAGAAGTCGTTAATTATATAGAAATCGTAAATTCGAGTAAAGAATCTTTGTCAAAACTACGAGATTTGAGACTGTATTCTCTCCATCCCATTCTTTTAGAGAAAGATAAATTATTAAATATTGACGAGTTGGTAAATCAAGATATTTTAAATCAATTTTCTAAAACAAAAAAACTTCTAAGTTTACTGGAAGAGATAAAGAAAAAAGATGAAAAAGTCATCATTTTTGTTATCAGTAAATCAATGCAATTACTATTGCAATATACATTGAGAACACCGCTTGGAGTTGGAGAAATATCAGTGATAAATGGCGATAACAATAAATCAAATACTATGCATACAAAATTAGATAACTTCAAGAAAAAAGAGGGATTCAATATCATTATTTTATCGCCATTAGCCGCTGGTGTTGGGCTCACCATTAATGAAGCCAATCATGTAATTCACTTAGAACGACATTGGAATCCAGCCAAAGAAGATCAAGCTTCTGACAGAGTATATAGAATTGGTCAAACTAAAGATGTTTATATTCATCATATAATCTCTAAATTACCTGATGAAATGAAAAAAAGAAGTTTTGACGAAGGGCTTAATCAGCTTATAATGAATAAAAAAACATTGAGTAATGACACTTTAATACCTACAAGCGCTGTAAGCGAAAAAGATTTAGCGAGTTCCATATTTGATAGTGCCGGAAGTTCGGCTAAAAGTGAATTTGAAGATATAGATAATATGACATTTGACGAGTTTGAGTTTTATGTAAAAGAGATGTTTAACGCTAAAGGATATAACAGTTCTTTAACAGAAAAAATACCATCTGAATTTGGGGCGGACGTAATCGCATTAAAAGGCAATGAAATCATTGCCATCCAATGTAAACATTCAAGAGTAGGAGCAAAAATTGATAAGCAAGCAATTATGCAACTGCATTCAGAGTCAAAAGATTACTATAAAACGACCAAATTAATAGCTATTACAAACTCGTACTTTAATACAAATGCTATAAATTTAGCCGAAGTACATAATGTTGAGATTATAGACAGGTCTAATATACTTGATTATTAATTTTTGAAGAAGAACTGGAAACGATTCACAATAGATGAGCAAATAGAATACATAAAGCATGTTCTCGTTCTTCAACAATAATTAAGCACACTCCCATTCATATTCACAACCATGTCCATAAGCTGCTGTATAAGCTTCTTCAACATCTGAGTCTGTACATTCAATGCCTTGTCTCGCGAGATTGCTTCTCCAATACTTACAAGCCTCTTCACGACTTATGATATTTTTAGAATGACCTTCAAATTCATTCAAAAGAGATTCCACAGCTTTATTGGTAATAAGTCCATTTTCATACATATCCCAATTTATTTCAAATTCTGGAACATATCCGTAAGAGTCTGCTCTTGTAGGAGTGTAATCTATTGTTGAGTTTATCATTTTATTTCTCGTATAATTAATTATATAACCATCATAAATGAAATTTACTGTTTTGCAATTTTAAGACTTTTTTTTAATTCTTTCATTTTAACGCTAGGAATGAGTGTTGCTTCTAACTCTTCACTCGATACCTATTAAGGTCTGAATCAGTATACTTAATTAATTTAAATATTCAAATATAAAATTTATTTATAACTAAAAGGAATAAGCGGATAATAATAAGAATTTTGTGTTGAATAGTACATTTTCGTACTTGTAATCATAATTTGACAACTAACATACATCGCCAAATTACAACTCTAAGAACATCGCAACAAACTTGAACTGGCTAATCTATCACTTCCCTATCTGTCGCAATATTAACTCTTCTCTTCTCTTGAACACTAGTCATAGCAATTTTAGCTTGAGAACTTTGAGATACCGTTTCAAAGCTTTGTGAATAAGTAGCTTTTAACTCTCTTTTAATTGAAGACTTCTGCTTCTCAAGCATCTCTAAAATATCCATTTTAAAGCTATCACGGTTAAAGTGTTCATCCGCTGTGACAATCACTGCATCAGTAGCGAACCAAGCCGCTACCGCCAATACTGGAGCGCACACCACCACTCCTGGACCACATACGAGACCAGCTAATCCAGCGCCTGTCGCTGTAGCCATTTTACTACCAACTTTCACTGCTCCTTTCGCCGCTAATTTAGCGCCTGCTTTACTAGCTAACTTTGCCACTATGACTACGGATATCTTTTTAGCGATCATGGCGGAGATTAATAGTGAGAATTTACCCTCTTGCAACATTTGATTTTTCACTATCTCTGTTTGAAGTTGCTCTAGAGTCTCTCTATTAATGTCTAAATCAATCTCAACCCCATCATACGCTATGGCGCTAAGAAGAGCCAAATGCTCTTTTATGCGATTGTTGTATTGATTATATACAGTGTCAGAAGCACTTTGTAAATTATTAGAGAAGTCGCTTCCCATAAGTCTCTTCTCTATAACGTTGCTTATTTTATTGCTCGCCATGGCGTACATCTCAGAGTACTCCCCTACTACGCTATAGTGGTAATCAAGATAAGAATCAATCCTATACTCAACTGATGAGAATACATGCTCTATCTCTCTATCAATAGTATCGCTAAGAGCCATAATCTCCTCTTTAAAATCTGCTTCAATCTCTTTTTGATGCGATTCAAGATTTGTTTTTAATCTATCCGTGGCAAAGTATTTATCAATGTATTGATCCACTACTGTTTTTGATTGATTGACTTTCTCTTCTTGAACCATCTGTTTATTGTTGAGATGCGCTATAAAAAAGAGCGTCAAAAATATTAACGCCAATATTGCTATTGTTATCCAAAAATACTTCTCAAACTTTGAGAGACTCTTTATGCTTAGATTCTCTTTTGCGTCTATTTTGGGAGAAATTTTACCTCTAAAGAGATTCTCTTTGTTAAAGAGACTAAAGGCGTAAGCCCTAGCCTCCCATGTGTATTTCATTGACTTTAAGCCACTGTTTGTCATAGCGCTCATCATAACCATCCTTTTCGCATCAACGCCGCTTCTATGTCCAAACCTTGCAAATCTTTTAATTCTGAGCCTGAGTTGCCGTTAGAATATCTTGTCGAGCTACTAGACCATTGCTTCATGCCTGTCTTGTTCCCATTTACAAATATCTGACCATCGCCAAACACCTTCACTGATTTTCCTCTTATGCTATATTGTTGCATCTTGCTTTCCTTTTAATATAATGAGAGAGAGATCATCCGAGCTTTTTTTCATGAAGTTCTTTTTTAAGTTAAATGACAAATGTTGAGAAACTTCGTTTGAACTGTACTCGTCCAACCAATCAATCATAGTTTTTGTGATAGAGGCTATATCTTTGCTCTGTTCATTAAAGAGTAACTCTTGTACCCCGTCTGAACATATTAAAAGCCCATTGCAGAGACTCTGAGTCTTGCCCATCTTTAAACGCAATCGTTTTTTATAAGAAATACTCGTTAAAAAATATGTAAGATTGCTAAACTCACCATTCTCGGGCTCGCTCAGCACTTCCAACTCATTCGTATCTGTTACGCCTATTATGATTCCATCGCCAACGTGAGCTATTAAATATTGCTCTTTATGGATAACTACAAGTAGTAGAGTCGAAGCCAAAGAGTCAAATTCCATTTTCTTCTCTATGGAGTATCTCTCTAGCTTCTTCTCAATAAACTCCGTTAACAGAGCGCTGGCGTTCTTGTCAGTAAAATATATCTCTCTATTGTTTTGGAATTCTATTGAGAGCTCTTCTAAAATAAATTCAGCTCCTTCGCCTGAATTAACAACAGAGCCAGCTCCATCGCACAGACCCATAAAGAGATATGAGTCTGTTTGAACTATTTGTATGCGATCTTGGCACTCAGAATGATTTTGAACATGATTAGCGCCTCGTTCGACTGCGTACGCTAGATTAAAGTTATACGATTTCATAGCGTCTATCCAATGGATCAGTTTTAAAAGTCTCGCCCTCAGCCGACTGTGAATAGCCAGAGGTGCTTTGAGAAAGCCACTCAAATAGAGGCACAAGGTCTTCTCCAGTTGGAGAGAATATAACGGGGCTTTTTGGATTAAAGCGTTTTAACTGAGAAATGTTCACTTCATCACCCGTGCCAATTGCGAAAAAAGTGAGTTTCTTCGCATTTATGAGCGATGTGGTTTTAGATACCACAGAGTCAATATCTTCACTAATGTCACAATCAGTCAAAAGCACTATCCAAGGAGCTTTTCGGTTAAGCTTCTGCTTTTTATACTCTTGGCTCTTTTTCTCCAAGTCATGCAAGACTCTCTCAATCGCTGGAGCGATTTGAGTGCCACCGGAAGCGCTTAGTTTTGGGACTGAGATATCATTAACGCTTTGAAAGTCAACCAACTGTTTCACTTCATGGTTGAACACATAGAGTGCCACCTCTACTGAAGCCGCTGCGTAAGGGTCTTCTCTTAATGACTTTATAAATACTGCCAATCCCTCTTGCACAGACTTTAAACCACCATACCAAGACATAGATTCGCTAATATCCAACAACAGAGCCACAGCTACTTTTTGAGTAGTGTCAACGAAACTATCCACGCCTAAATCAAACTTATTACTTTTAAAGTTTTTCATCTACTTATTCTCCTATTTATATTAAATCTAAACCCAACACACTGTTTGGGAGACTGGATACACTCCTATTTCTTTGAGATGCCATGATTAAAATCACTTCTTTAAAAGAGTCTTTTTATAACTCTCTAATGATTGTTGTAAAATCTTTAAGGGTAGATACTTCTTCTGATCGAACTGAGTGTAAAAATAGTTTTTCAACTCTGCTGACAAACGATGATGAGAGCTTGCTAAATCCGGGTGCACGTTTGTATTGTTTACACTATTGGGACTGTATAGGTAAACTCCACGCTTTAATTCGTCTACGTCACTACTGCCATAGGGAAGCGCTCCATAATGCAATATTTGAAAAACAATCATAGTTAGGGCGTATGTGTCATCAGAGATTGTTCTCATATAGGAGCTATACTTTTTACCTATGTTTTTAGGATGCGTGTAGATTGCTTGCCCTACTCCCGATGGTCTATTGATCTGAAAACTATCCGTGTCTATTAGAAAGACTTGATCCTTACTCTCAACCAATATGTTGCGAGGGTTGATGTCTCCCACTATGACTGACTCTTTATGAACAATATTAAATAGCTCTAAGATTTTAAGAGATAGAGAGACAAGGTCAATGAGCGTATATTTTGGAAAGTTCTTCATGACTCCATTTGGCAAAAAGAGTATGCCTAGCTCCACTCCTTTGACCTTTGGCATCTCATACCCGATGAAGTTCTCATCTTCATCGTTTAAAATGGCGCTTGGAGTCACAATGTTTTTAGAGAAGTTACTGCCCATAAGTGATTTTAAAGTCTCTAATTTTTCAGAGGTGGCGTAGTTGGCTTTATAAATCTTTACTAAGCTTTTTCTGGAGACTGCGTAGATATGCGCTTCACCACCTCTGGCAATTGACGCGTACTGATTAGGATTCTTAAAAGTTTTTACTCTAAAAGTAGTTTGAGTAGCGCTTGTAGTGGATTGAGCCGATGGAGCAAAAAGGAGTTTGAACATAAACTTTAAGCCCATGAATACGTACTCAAAAAACTTTGCTATAAAATTCAGATTAAAGGCTCTGAGTGGTTTTAATATCAAAAACGAATATATGCCAAAGAGTATTGAGCCTATGCCATCTCTTAAAAAAAGAACAACGTCCATAAATAGCCCAACTATTTTCTCCACGCTTTTTAAAAGGAGCATTACCAAAAAGATGTATGTGCTATAGTATGAAAACAAGAATAGCACTTGAAGCGGATAAACCGTATCGGCTACTTGCATCATAAAAAAACTAAAGAGGTTTAGCGCTAGCGTTGACGCGAACAATAACCAAGTGAACTCTCTATAATGGAGCTCCCAAGCCAATTTGTAGGTTATATAGTTTAAAAAACCAAATGGAATTAAGATGCTTAAAAAAGCATGCAGTGGATGGATGAAGTTATAAAAATCCGTTGCCATTACAGAGCCCCTTGCATATCAATATATTTAACGCTTTCAACGACGCTTCGCTGTTTGATTTTATAGGGGCTCTTTCTTGTTATGTATTTAAACTTAGAGAGTTCATAATAGGGATAGAGCTTTTGAATGAAAGGCTTATTGCCTAAGATAAATACAAGAACCTCCTCTGATGGCAAAGTTCTAATAGACGATGGTTGCATCACTGGCTCAAAAACGGATTTTCCAAATAGCGATGTCTGTTTCTTTCCGATTTGATTTGAGAGAGTGTTTGTCAATTGGTTTGAAGCGTTTCCGAAATAGACTTTCGTTCCAACTCCCCCGTTTAAAATGACCTCCGCTCCACTACGTCCATAGAGGTTCTCAACCATCTCAATCGATTGGATGGCAAGTATCCAACTGAGACGATATGACCTTGATACGGTTATGTATTTGTCAAGTTTTGGAATGAAGTAGTTACCAGCCTCATCGATAAAAAGATAGAGACTAAGGTCTCTTTTTAAAGGTGGATTTTTCAATAATTCCGAGTACATCATCGTTGATATGAAACTACCGACAAGAAAGTTGTATTGGTCGCTCTCTTGTATGCTTATTCTTATGTAGAGCGCTATCTTCTCTTTTCTAAAGCGAGTGAAATCAAATGAGTTTGAGGAGAGAATCTTTTTGAGTTTGTCGTTACTCGCAATTGGTGATAAAACCGTTGAAGCCGTGGCTACTATGTTTAAAAGAACTGTTTCATCGTATGACTTAAATCGAGTGTATTCTCGTATCATCTCAGTAGAGCCATACTTAATGAATAATTTATCAAGCTCGTTGTCTGGACTCTTATCTATTAAAAGTAGTAGATATTTGACGTTAGGCAAGTTGATATGCTCTTTTTGGTCTATTGAGAATAGCAAGATTCCCAACAACGTTAGAATATGCAAAGCCGCTTCATTCCAGAATTTATCGCTACTTCCACTACTAGGTTGATTTGAAGAGGATGAGTATATGAGCGTACGAAATACAAACTCTATATCTGAACTATCATGGCAAAAATCAAATGGATTAAATCCAATGGAACTATCCAAATCATTTGGAGAGAGCGTATAGATTTTATATCCACACCTGTTTAAATAGTTTGAAGTAAGGTCAAAAATCTCACCCTTGGCGTCTAAGATTATCATAGAGTTCTTAGCGCCATTTTTTGCTTTGTCAAGAATCATGTTAATGATGAGTCTTGACGTTTTACCCATACCCGTTGTCGCGTTGATGAGTATGTTTTGATGCGAGAGCTCTTCTGTTAATCTTAAATCATTTTTAGCGTCTATTAAAAGACCTTTATGATTTGAAGAGAGAAGTCTCTTCTTCTCAAAGTAGCTTAAAAAGCCTTCTTTTTGGTACATTCCCCACAATTCACCCGCTACGTACTTCATAGGTGAAGAAGAGACTCCTATGAGGTGTTGCGTTAATTTCTTTGAGTTGTCTGGCGACGCTCCCAACGTCGTTTCGCTAGCTTTACCAAAAACTTGAATCATCATCCACACTATTAATCCCAATGCCAATATTTCCATTTTTTGCTCCTCATCCAAACTTGAACATGTCAAAGAGACCAAAAAGGATGCTATCCTCTGGCTCTTTTTCAAGTAGTTTGTTTTTTTGTTGTGATTGAGATTTATTTCTCAAACTTTGGTTTAATCTCTTTAGACGAGATATCTCTTGGTTGCGTTTTTGAACTTCTATGTTATTTTTATCATCTGCCATAGGGTCTCCCTTTTTGTGGTGATGGCTGGATTGTTTGCTCAGGCGTAGGTTTTTCTTCTATTTTTGGTTTAAGAAGCGGCTTTTGTTTTTCAACTGGAGTAGGAGTTTGCTTCTTAAGAGGCGCTTGTTTTTGGAAATCTAGGCTCTTCTTATATGTTAGGTACTCCTCTCTCAAACCTTTTTGAAGAGTGTTTAAGCGATAGTTTTTATTATCGCTCAAATCATGAAGACCAATCGTTTTTGTTCCTCTAACGTATATCGCTAGGTTTTTCTCTTTAAGCGATGTAGAAAAATCTTTGTGATTTGTGGAGGACATGGCGCGTTTGAATTTATCTAGCACAATCTCTTTCTTGCTTATGGCTTTGCGAAGATGTTTCATCCTTCCCTCAGCTAAAGATATTCTCTTCTCTAGCACTCCTGAGTAGTGTTTGGTTTTTTGAAGTTGAGGATATTTTGTATTGCGATAGTTCTCCAGTGATTGCTGTTGTTTTAGAAATGTTTTTTTTGAGACACGATGGCGAGTTCTCCCTTGGAGTTCATTGCTTGATATGAGACAGTGCGCATGGGTTTTATCTGTGTCTGAGTGTATGGAGACCATTGCAAGATGGTTTTCAAATCCACGAAGTTTGATATGCTCCGCAACAATGTCTTTTAACATGAGCACTTGCCGCTCTTTGGATAGATTGTTTTGAGAGGGCATAGAGAGGAGTTCGCTAAAGAGTATATTCTTGCCTCTAGCGTTTTTTAAATAACTATAGTTATCCAAAAACTCATCTTTTATGCCATCTAAATCATTTGCCATGGATAGCATGTTTTGTGTATAGGTTAAAGTTCCTTCTCTTCCTATGTATTTAATGCGCGCTCCAACGCTAGAAGCGCTACTTATCCCTTGTGAAGTCACTATCATGACTTACTCTTTGAGAGTTGAGCGATAAGAGTTTTAAAATCATCATTGAAGTTTCGAAGCATCTCAATGATTTTATCTATAGGGATAGATTTACCTTGTTTATTCGCTTGATCACTAATTGTTTGCATCGTTTGAGACAAGCGAATCTGATAGCCGGTAAAAGTTTTTAAAGCTAGTCGCTGCTCAGAGGTGAAAAAATCAAGCTCTAAGCTATTGATTTTTGCAACAGCCGATTGCTTGAGTAGCGTGTTAATCGTTACGTCAAGTTCTCTTGATTGAATTAAGAGCTTTGAATGCAGCTCTTTACTTATGCTTATGCTGACCTTAATCGTGCTTGATGTATTATTCATAATAAACACCTAAGCATTCAATGTTAAATTAACGTCTAAAATATAGTTTACCACCGAGTTTATGGGGTAGTACACTCTATTTTGACCATCTTTAATGTAGTTTGCGCCGCGACTAAGGGCGCGATCTCTGTCAATGCTTGGAATTGACCTATTGATCAGCCTTGAATACTGTTCTTTGTTCAGATTGAGAGTTTGAAACTGCTCGTATATCAGTTTTGTTAAAATCTCTTTATCTTGTTGGTTTTGTTTATCATCTTTCATCTTCTTTCCTCGTATTAAGATATTAAAATTATAAAAAAAACAGTATGATGATTGTTCGGAAAAAAGGGTATGTATTTTTCCGAACAATGTTTTTATTTTTTTTAGTAGGAAGGTTTAAAATTGCTAAATACAAAAGAGAGAAATTTAGTCATAGATTTACTTGAATGTTTAAATAATACTACTGACGCTAAAAAGTGTCGTCATATATCTCATATAATTCGTCAACATCACAAAGATACTTTTCAAAAACTGATTGAAGAAAAGCGATTTAAAAATGAGATAAAAAACATATTAGTAGTTTTAGCAAATGATGAAGTGTTCAATATTCAATCAATACGAACTAAAAATATTATTGCACAGTTAACTGAGAACTATAAGAAAACTCAAGATAAATATTTTTTTCATATTGATGATACTTTAGAAGAAAATGAAAAAATCATCAAAAATCATGAAGAAAAGTTATATCAAGAAAATTATCAAAAATATAAAGATGCTCTTTTTAGAGATATTGACGCTCCAAAAAAAGAAAAATTTTACTACGGACATAATATGTCTCAATTAGAGACTGATTCCATAAGCACAGAGTTAAAAATGAAGCGTAATGCTTTTGAATATGAGAAAATTCATGATTATCAAGAGTTTGAATTAAATAATAATATTGCTTATGAGTTTGCAAAAAGAAAATATCCTATGCTTTATCTTCTTGAACATGCTCATGTTAATGCAATCCTTACTCATCTATTTAAGTATATTCTTCCACAAAGAATAGACAATATTTTAAATACCAATAAATCAC
>ERZ889078.2885-NODE-2885-length-11895-cov-51.202872_pt1 | contig 11895 bp, 6 predicted proteins | sample MGYA00521266_ERZ889078 | MGnify/ENA primary metagenome ERZ889078 (study PRJEB32303, sample SAMEA104408618) | aquatic metagenome | biome: Brackish water; feature: Pelagic; material: water | place: Baltic Sea | collected 2014-06-16T06:34:00 | depth 76,534 m ... | reverse complement strand
TATTGTAGGCGCAAAATTTCAATGGCACCGATGAAACGCGTTTACTACTTTACCCCGCCAGAATTTGCATTGGAAAACTTACAGAATGAACGATTGAAGGTTTCGAGATTCTCTCGATGTAATGACGCTTTTGAACTTGCGTCGTTCGGTCAAAGGAACAAAGCATTTAGAAAAAAGTTTCGTAAATGGTTATTGGAATTCGACAAGAGTTGTGGGTTGTTATGTTTTTGTAGGAGCTGGAAAAATCCCGTGATGTGGGCGCATTACGCAGATAATCACACAGGTCTCTGCTATGGTTTCGACGTTGACTCTAAAACGTTTGTAAATGTGCAGTATGTTTCCGAAAGGCTCTATCCCAATCTAACACCTGATAACTTTTTAGATCATGTGGGCGAGGATCAAATGATCGATCTATTCGCGACGAAGTTTATTCACTGGAGCTATGAAGAGGAAGTTCGACTACTGGTACCTTTTTCCGAAAGTGTACCAGTGGGTGAAAAATTGTTCCACGACTTTTCGGCTTCAATGGTACTTAAAGAAGTAATTGTCGGCCCAAAGTCAACGATCAAAGCCTCAACTGTAAATGAGGTGGTTAATGGCAAAGGAGTCAGCGTTTTTCAGTCTCGATTGGCGTTTACTAGATTCGAAATAACACGCCAGAAAAATAAGGCCTTTGGTGGCCAAGGTTCTGTATCTAGTTAAATCCAGTCCAGCTTACCGCTTTCGATGGCATTGCGCTGACAAGAAGTCAAAGTACGCTTTCCTTCCACGTATCCCCACCCACCCTGACATTCTGTCCAATTGCATTTGCCGCGATCCCGCACTAGGGATAACCAAAGCCCGCACCAAAGGCCCTGTGCATGACCAAAACCGCCCGTTTCCTTTATTGGTTCTTTTCCGCCGTCGTGGTGGTGCTGGCGTTCCGGTGGGTGCCTTTCGGGGTTGATTGGACGATCCCGAATATGAGCTATCATATGGAAAGCCGCAAATGGCTGCTCTATACTCATATGGTTGCGTCTGCGGTTCCGATGGCGTTTGTGCCGTTTCAGATATCCAACAAGTTCCGCGCAAAGTTTCCGCGTCTGCACATCAATATGGGCCGCGCAGCGATTGCGGGCGTGTTTCTGGGCGGGTTCTCCCTGTTCGCGCTGGTGCCGCACATGGATATTCCGATCTGGGGCAGGGCCGGATTTTTCATCAGCGGATTGCTGTGGGTCACGACGGGCGGCATCGGCCTTTTCTTTATCCTGAAGCGCAACATCCGCCTGCATCGCTGGTGGATGATGATCACTGCCACCATCATTTTCGGCGCAGTCACCCAGCGCCTTGCCCTGCCAATCTGGATCGGTTTCGGCTTTCCCTTCAAAGAGGCATATTCCCTGTCCGCATGGAGCGCATGGTCCGTCAACCTGACCCTGTTCTTTGCCTGGCAGTACCGCCGCAAATGGCTTGGCGCGCTGGGATTTGGGTCAAAACCACGTTCAAGGGCCGGCAGTTCGTCGCGTTGAACCCAGGCAATTGCAACAAAGACGCGATTAAGCCCTTCACATTCACCGTGAATCGTCCTAAGTACCCCCTGCTTGGGTCGCTGCGGGTAACGCTGCGACCTTTGCGATTCGTCCAAGACGGCCGGTGTAGGGCAAAAACCCGTACATAAATCCGACCTGAGACGGGAATGGAACAATATATCCCTGGGCGTTGAACCCTTGGGCGAGATTGCGAAGGACCCGTAAGGACCCGATTGTCGGGCACTTGCCCGGCAAAATACGAGCCGGAGGGTCAAACCTCCATTACTAGGAGCAAAACTGTGGATAGAGCCCAAAAAGAAGCAGTGGTCGGTGAACTCGGCCAAATCTTCGCGGACTCTGGCGTTATTGTGGTTGCACATTACGCAGGTCTTACGGTTGCTGAGATGCAGGATTTCCGGGGTCGCATGCGCGAAGCCGGTGGGTCCGTACGTGTCGCCAAGAACAGGCTCGCCAAAATCGCCCTCGAGGGAACCCCATGCGCAAGCATTGCAGGGCTGCTGACAGGAATGACCGTTCTCGCCTATTCTCAGGACCCGGTTGCCGCAGCGAAAGTTGCGGAAGCCTTTGCCAAAGACAACAGCAAGCTTGTTGTCCTTGGGGGTGCTATGGGCGATGTCGCTCTGGATGCCGCTGGTGTTAAAGCCGTGGCCGCAATGCCGTCGCGTGAAGAGCTGATCAGCTCGATCGTTGGTTGTATCGCTGCCCCTGCCGCAAACATCGCCGGTGCGATTGGCGCGCCTGCCGCAAACATTGCGTCGATACTGTCGACCATCGAAGAGCGGGCCGAGGCTGCATAAGCATACGCAATTGTAAGGCGTGCGGATGTCATCCGAAATCGCGCTGGAACAGAAACAACTGAAACGGAAAGCAATCAAATGGCTGATCTGAACAAACTAGCAGAAGAGATCGTGGGTCTGACCCTTCTCCAAGCTCAAGAACTGAAAACCATCCTGAAAGACAAATACGGTATCGAACCTGCCGCTGGCGGCGCCGCCATGGCGGCTGGTCCGGCTGCAGCAGCAGAAGCTGTTGAAGAAAAGACCGAATTTGACGTTATTCTGAAAGCCGCTGGCGAAAAGAAAATCAACGTCATCAAAGAAGTCCGCGCCATCACCGGCCTGGGCCTGAAAGAAGCTAAAGATCTGGTTGAAGCCGGTGGCAAAGCTGTCAAAGAAGGCGTTTCCAAAGCCGAAGCTGAAAAGATCAAAGCACAGCTGGTTGAAGTCGGCGCTGACGTCGAAATCAAGTAATCCTGACGGATTGCGCCTTTCGGGGCGAGAAAACATGGCTGGACCGGCAAAATGCGGGTCCAGCCGAACCTGTCTTTCAAGGGGCCCTGGCCTCAGGACTTCTTGAAAGGCGTGGTTGAAGGTTCGGGTGTGTGGCTTTGGGATGCCACGCAAGAATAGGACCTAAACCCCCCTCAGTGAGCATGTCACGCCCGGTGCCCAACGGATGTGACGTGCGAACATTAGAAAAGGTTATCACGAGCATGGCTCAGACCCATTCCGGCCACAAACGTATCCGCAAACATTTTGGCAAAATCCGCGAAATTCTGGATATGCCAAACCTCATTCAGGTTCAGAAATCCAGCTACGAGCTGTTTCTGAAATCCGGCGATCAGCCGGTGCCCAATGACGGCGAAGGTATCAAAGGGGTTTTCCAGTCGGTTTTCCCGATCAAGGATTTCAACGAGACCGCCATTCTGGAATTCGTGAAATACGAGTTGGAGAAACCTAAATACGATGTCGAGGAATGTCAGCAACGCGACATGACCTATGCGGCGCCGTTAAAGGTGACTTTGCGTCTGATCGTGTTTGATGTAGACGAAGATACCGGCGCGCGTTCGGTTAAGGACATCAAAGAACAAGACGTGTTTATGGGCGATATGCCCCTGATGACCCATAACGGTACCTTCGTTGTGAACGGCACCGAGCGGGTCATCGTATCCCAGATGCACCGTTCGCCGGGTGTGTTCTTTGACCACGACAAGGGCAAAACCCATTCTAGCGGCAAATTGCTGTTCACTAGCCGGATCATTCCGTATCGCGGCTCGTGGCTCGATTTTGAATTTGACGCCAAAGACATCGTGTTTGCCCGCATCGACCGTCGCCGCAAACTGCCTGTGACCACGCTGCTTTATGCGCTGGGCATGGATCAGGAAGGCATCATGGATGCCTATTACGACACCGTCATGTTCAAGCTGAACAAGAAGAAAAAGGTATGGACGACCCCGTTTTTCCCTGATCGTATCCGTGGCACCAAGCCGACCTTTGACATTATCGACGCCAAAACCGGTGAAGTGATTGCTAAAGCCGGTGAAAAAGTCACACCGCGCACCGTGAAAAAACTGAAAGACGAAGGCAAGGTCAAGGAAATCCTTGTGCCTTATGAACATATCCTCGGCCGTTTTGCTGCCAAGGACATGATCAACGAACAGACCGGCGAAATCTGGGTTGAAGCCGGTGATGAACTGACTTTGGATTACGATGCCAAGACCAGTGAATTGGTCGGCGGCACGCTGAAAACCCTGATCGACAATGGCGTCACCGATATCCCGACGCTGGACATCGATAACATCAATGTCGGTCCCTACATCCGCAACACCATGCAGGTCGATAAAAATATCGGCCGTGACGGTGCCTTGATGGACATCTACCGGGTTATGCGTCCGGGCGAGCCGCCAACCGTTGACGCGGCGTCGGCTTTGTTTGACACGCTGTTTTTTGACAGCGAGCGTTACGATCTGTCCGCCGTTGGCCGGGTTAAGATGAATATGCGTCTGTCACTCGACGCGCCTGACACCCTGCGCACGCTGCGCCGCGAAGATATCGTGGCTGTGGTCAAGGCATTGGTGGAATTGCGCGACGGTAAGGGCGATATCGACGATATCGACCACCTTGGAAACCGCCGGGTTCGCTCGGTTGGCGAACTGATGGAAAACCAGTACCGCATTGGTCTGTTGCGCATGGAGCGCGCAATTCGCGAACGCATGTCGTCTGTTGAAATCGACACGATCATGCCGCAAGACCTGATCAACGCCAAACCGGCTGCGGCTGCTGTGCGAGAATTCTTTGGCTCCTCGCAGCTTTCGCAGTTCATGGACCAGACCAATCCACTTTCCGAGGTCACTCACAAGCGTCGCCTTTCGGCCCTTGGGCCCGGCGGTCTGACCCGCGAACGCGCTGGCTTTGAAGTGCGCGACGTGCATCCGACCCATTATGGCCGGATGTGCCCGATTGAAACACCGGAGGGCCCGAATATTGGCCTGATCAACTCGCTTGCGACATTCGCCCGCGTGAATCGGTACGGGTTCATCGAAACGCCTTACCGCAAGGTTGTCGACAGTCAGGTTACTGACGAAATTCAATACATGTCGGCCACCGAAGAAATGCGCCACACCATCGCGCAGGCCAACGCGCAACTCGACAGCGAAGGGCGGTTCGTTAACGATCTGGCCTCGTCGCGTAAATCGGGTGAATACGTGCTCAGCGCGCCGGAAAACATCGATTATATCGACGTTTCGCCAAAGCAGTTGGTGTCGGTTGCGGCTTCGCTTATTCCGTTCCTGGAAAACGACGACGCTAACCGCGCGTTGATGGGTTCGAACATGCAGCGTCAGGCTGTGCCGTTGCTTAAGGCCGAAGCGCCTTTTGTCGGCACCGGCATTGAATCGATTGTTGCCCGGGATTCCGGTGCAGCCATCGTGGCCAAGCGTGGCGGTATCATCGATCAGGTTGATGCGATGCGTATCGTTGTGCGGGTCACTGACGATCTGGAACCCAGCGATCCGGGTGTTGATATCTATCGTCTGCGCAAATTCCAGCGGTCAAACCAGAACACCTGCATCAACCAGCGTCCGCTGGTGAAGGTGGGTGACCGGGTGACCAAAGGTGAAGTTGTGGCCGACGGTCCGTCAACTGATCTGGGCGAATTGGCCTTGGGCAAGAACGTGCTCGTCGCGTTTATGCCTTGGATGGGTTACAACTACGAAGACTCGATCCTGATCAGCGAACGCATCGTGAAAGATGACGTGTTCACTTCGATCCATATCGAGGAATTCGAAGTTGCTGCCCGCGACACCAAGCTTGGGCCAGAAGAAATCACCCGCGATATTCCGAACGTCGGCGAGGAAGCCCTGCGCAACCTCGACGAAGCCGGTATCGTTTATATCGGGGCCGAAGTCGGGCCTGCGGATATTCTGGTTGGCAAAATCACCCCCAAAGGCGAAAGCCCGATGACGCCGGAAGAAAAACTTCTGCGTGCCATCTTTGGTGAAAAAGCGTCTGACGTTCGTGACACCTCTATGCGCCTGCCGCCGGGGGATTACGGTACCGTTGTAGAAGTTCGGGTTTTCAACCGCCACGGCGTTGAAAAAGACGAACGCGCCTTGCAGATCGAACGCGAAGAAGTTGAACAGCTTTCGCGCGACCGTGACGACGAAATGGCGATTTTGGACCGGAACACTTATTCCCGCCTGAAAACCGCCATTCTGGGCAAAATCGCTGTCAAAGGCCCTAAAAACATCAAGCCGAAATCGGTCATTGACGAGGAAATGCTGGAAGGTCTCAGCCGCGGTCAGTGGTGGCAGTTGGCGTTGAACGACGACAAAGAAGCCGCTGCAATCGAAGCTTTGAACGCACAATACGAGGCCCAGAAGCGGGCGTTAGATGCGCGGTTTGAAGACAAGGTTGAAAAGGTCCGTCGCGGCGACGATCTGATGCCGGGTGTGATGAAGATGGTCAAAGTCTTCATCGCGGTAAAGCGCAAGCTGCAGCCGGGTGATAAAATGGCTGGTCGTCACGGCAACAAGGGCGTTATTTCCCGCGTTGTTCCGATCGAAGACATGCCGTTCCTTGCTGATGGTACGCCGGTTGATTTCTGTCTGAACCCGCTTGGTGTTCCGTCACGGATGAACGTCGGTCAGATCCTTGAAACCCATATGGGTTGGGCCGCACGCGGTCTGGGCCAGTCGATTGGTGAAGCGCTGAAGGAATTTGGCCGTTCCGGTGATCTGACTCCGGTGCAGGAAACAGTCAAGCACGCTTACGGCGAAGCGCTTTATAACGAAGTCTTCACCGAGATGTCGCAGGACGAGTTCCTCGAGGCAGCCGGTAACGTCACAAGCGGTGTGCCGATTGCAACGCCGGTTTTTGACGGCGCGAAAGAGGCCGATGTTGACGACGCGCTGATCCGTGCAGGCTTTGCCACGTCAGGTCAGTCGATCTTGTTTGACGGTCGTTCAGGCGAGCAGTTTGCCCGCCCTGTGACGGTCGGCGTCAAGTATCTGCTGAAACTGCATCACCTGGTGGACGACAAAATCCACGCCCGTTCGACCGGTCCTTACAGCCTTGTGACCCAGCAGCCGCTGGGTGGTAAAGCCCAGTTCGGCGGTCAGCGTTTCGGGGAAATGGAGGTCTGGGCTCTGGAAGCTTACGGTGCCGCCTATACCCTGCAGGAAATGTTGACGGTCAAGTCGGATGACGTTGCTGGACGGACGAAAGTCTATGAAAGCATCGTCAAGGGCGAGGACAATTTCGAAGCCGGTATTCCGGAATCGTTCAACGTTCTCATCAAGGAAATCCGCTCGCTCGGTTTGAATATCGAGCTTCTGGACGCGGAAAACGAGTGAAGCGCCGCAGCGCTTCACTCAACCGAAATCGAGATTAGGATCAAAAAATGAACCAGGAAATCACGAATAACCCTTTCGCCCCCGTCCAGGCTCCCAAGTCGTTTGACGAGATTAAAATCTCGCTGGCAAGTCCTGAGCGAATTCTCAGCTGGTCTTTCGGCGAGATTAAGAAACCAGAAACCATCAACTATCGTACGTTCAAACCAGAACGCGACGGCCTGTTCTGCGCGCGTATCTTTGGCCCGATCAAAGATTACGAATGTCTGTGCGGCAAATATAAGCGGATGAAATACCGCGGCGTGACCTGCGAAAAATGTGGTGTTGAAGTTACGCTGCAAAAAGTGCGCCGCGAACGCATGGGCCATATTGAACTGGCCGCACCCGTAGCCCACATCTGGTTCCTGAAATCGCTTCCCAGCCGCATCGGTCTGATGCTGGACATGACGCTGCGCGATCTGGAACGCATTCTGTACTTTGAACAGTATGTCGTCATCGAACCCGGCCTGACCGATCTGGTCCACGGCCAGTTGATGACCGAAGAAGAGTTTCTGGATGCCGAAGATCAATACGGTGCCGACGCGTTCAACGCCGGTATTGGTGCCGAAGCGATCCGCGAAATGCTGTCGCAAATCGACCTTGAAGCCGAAGCCGATCAACTGCGTGCCGATCTGGCCGAAGCTACCGGTGAATTGAAGCCGAAAAAGATCATCAAGCGTCTGAAGGTCGTTGAAAACTTCCTTGATTCCGGCAACCGTCCGGAATGGATGGTGATGACGGTGATCCCGGTTATCCCGCCCGAGCTGCGCCCGCTGGTGCCTCTGGATGGTGGCCGGTTTGCCACGTCCGATCTGAACGACCTTTACCGTCGGGTGATCAACCGCAACAACCGTCTGAAGCGTCTGATTGAGCTGCGCGCGCCTGATATTATCGTGCGCAACGAAAAGCGGATGTTGCAGGAATCGGTTGATGCACTGTTTGATAACGGCCGTCGCGGCCGGGTTATCACCGGATCCAACAAGCGCCCGCTGAAATCGCTGTCGGACATGCTGAAAGGCAAACAAGGCCGTTTCCGTCAGAACCTTTTGGGCAAACGCGTCGACTTTTCCGGTCGTTCGGTCATTGTGACTGGCCCGGAACTGCACCTGCATCAATGCGGTCTGCCGAAAAAGATGGCGCTCGAACTGTTCAAGCCGTTCATCTATTCGCGCCTTGAAGCCAAGGGCCTGTCGTCAACCGTCAAGCAAGCCAAGAAACTGGTGGAAAAAGAACGTCCCGAGATTTGGGATATTCTGGATGAAGTTATCCGCGAACATCCGGTGATGCTGAACCGCGCACCAACTCTGCACCGTCTGGGCATCCAGGCCTTTGAGCCGGTGCTGATCGAAGGCAAAGCGATCCAGCTGCATCCGCTGGTTTGTTCGGCCTTTAACGCTGACTTTGACGGCGACCAGATGGCGGTACACGTACCGTTGTCACTGGAAGCACAGCTGGAAGCCCGCGTTCTGATGATGTCGACAAACAACGTTCTGTCGCCAGCCAACGGTAAGCCGATCATTGTTCCGTCACAGGATATGATCCTAGGCATCTATTATATCACGCTGGAACGCGAAGGCCAAAAAGGCGAAGGCATGACCTTCTCGTCGATGGACGAGGTCAACCATGCGCTGAACGCCGGTCTTGTGCACCTGCACACCAAGATCAACTGCCGCATCCGTCAGGTTGACGAAGAAGGTAACGAGATCGTGCAGCGTTACGAAACAACCCCCGGCCGCGTTCGTCTGGGCGCGCTGCTGCCGATGAATTACAAAGCACCGTTTGACATCGTCAACCGTCTGCTGCGCAAGAAAGAGGTCGGCGAGGTCATCGACACCGTTTACCGTTATTGCGGCCAGAAGGAATCGGTGATTTTCTGTGACCAGATCATGCGTCTGGGTTTTCAGGAAGCGTTCAAAGCCGGGATTTCCTTTGGCAAGGATGACATGGTCATCCCCGACAGCAAGTGGACCATCGTCAATGGCACCCGCGAGCAGGTCAAGGAATTCGAACAACAGTATATGGACGGCCTGATCACTCAGGGCGAAAAGTACAACAAAGTTGTCGATGCCTGGTCGAAATGTTCCGACACGGTTGCTGACGCGATGATGGGCGAGATTTCGGCCATGAAGCGCGACAGCGAAGGCGCGCAGATGGAACCGAACTCGGTTTACATGATGGCCCATTCCGGGGCGCGTGGATCACCTGCCCAGATGAAACAGTTGGGCGGGATGCGCGGACTGATGGCCAAGCCAAACGGCGAGATCATCGAAACGCCGATCATCTCGAACTTTAAGGAAGGTCTGACCGTTCTTGAATACTTCAACTCGACTCACGGCGCCCGCAAAGGTCTGGCCGATACCGCGCTTAAAACCGCGAACTCGGGCTATCTGACACGGCGTCTGGTTGACGTGGCGCAGGACTGTATCGTTCGTCAGGACGATTGCGGCACTGACCGCCGGATCACCGCCCGCGCGGCGGTTAACGATGGTGAAGTTGTGGCGTCTCTGTCCGAACGGATCCTTGGTCGTGTTGCTGGCGAAGACGTGTATCGCCCAGCCACCGAGGAATTGCTGTGTCGTGAACACGAACTGATCGACGAACGGATGGCGGACCTTATCGAAGCGGCTGGTGTTCAGTCGTTCCTGATCCGCAGCCCGTTGACCTGTGAAGCCGAAGAAGGCGTTTGCGCCCAATGTTACGGTCGTGACCTGGCCCGTGGTACCCGCGTTAACCTTGGCGAAGCTGTCGGCATCATTGCTGCACAGTCGATCGGCGAGCCGGGCACTCAGCTGACAATGCGGACTTTCCACATTGGCGGGATCGCACAAGGTGGTCAGCAGTCGTTCCAGGATGCGTCGCATGATGGTGTGATCAGCTTGCGCAATGCCAATGTTCTGAAAAACGCTGACGGCGACCAGGTTGTCATGGCGCGGAACATGGAACTGGTCGTGTCCGATAAAGCCGGAACCGAGCTTGCCAGCCATAAAATGGGCTATGGTACGCGCGTATTGGTCAAGGACAAAGCCACGGTTAAACGCGGCGACAAACTGTTTGAATGGGATCCGTACACATTGCCGATTATCGCAAGTGTGGATGGTGTCGCCAAGTTTGTTGACCTGACTGCCGGTATCTCGATCCGCGACGAAACGGATGATGCGACCGGGATCAGCCAGAAGATCGTAACCGATTGGCGTGCAGCGCCGCGCGGTAATGATCTGAAACCTGAGATCATCGTGATGGACGCGGTAACGGGCGAACCGGTTCGCCAGAAGAACGGCAACCCGGAAGTCCACGCCATGTCAGTTGACGCGATTTTGTCTGTCGAAGATGGCCAGACAATCCGTGCCGGTGACGTGCTTGCGCGGATCCCGCGCGAAGGTGCCAAGACCAAGGACATCACCGGGGGTCTTCCTCGTGTGGCTGAATTGTTCGAAGCCCGTCGCCCGAAAGATCACGCGATCATCGCGGAAATCGACGGTTATGTGCAATACGGGCGCGACTATAAGAACAAGCGCCGCCTGTCGATTGTACCGGCTGACGACACGTTGGAACCGGTTGAATACATGGTGCCCAAGGGTAAGCACATTCCTGTTCAGGAAGGTGACTTCATCCAAAAGGGTGAATACATCATGGATGGCAATCCGGCACCGCATGACATTCTGGCGATCATGGGCATTGAGGCTTTGGCCGATTACCTGATCGACGAAGTGCAGGATGTGTATCGTTTGCAAGGCGTTAAGATCAACGACAAGCATATCGAAGTGATCGTGCGCCAGATGCTGCAAAAGTGGGAAATCACTGAAAGTGGCGGCACAACCCTTCTGAAGGGCGAGCATGTGGACAAGTCGGAATTTGACGCGGCCAATGCACGGGCGATTGCCAATGGGATGGAGCCGTGTAAAGGCGGGCCAATCCTGCTTGGGATCACCAAAGCCAGCTTGCAAACACGTTCGTTCATCTCGGCGGCGTCTTTCCAGGAAACCACGCGGGTTCTGACCGAAGCGGCAACGCAAGGCAAACGGGACAAGCTGATCGGTTTGAAGGAAAACGTCATCGTTGGTCGTCTGATCCCGGCCGGTACTGGTGGGGCAACCCAACAGGTCCGCAAGATCGCTGCCCAACGCGATGCAGCCGTGATCGAACAACGCCGTGAAATGGCCGAGGCCGCTGCATTGCTTGCCGCACCTCTGGACACGGATTTCGGTGTGCAGGACATGGAGCCCGACTCGGGCCTCGTTGAAACACCCGACGCGTTCAGTGAACCTCAACCGGAATAATCCCGGCCATACGAAAACATCAAAGCCCCTGCCCGAAACGGCGGGGGCTTTTTGCTTTGGGGCGCCCTGCCATAGCCCACGGTGAAATCAACCCTAAACTCCGGTCATAGAGTCCCTGCGAGTCGGTCTTTTTGTCCAACCTAAACCTATGGCCAATAGGCATCTGTCGGTACGCCATGCAAAGAGATGCGGCGATTGTCGCGATGATTTTAACGGTAAGGATTGCCAAAATGAATTTCACCCAATTGCGCAGACTGTCGATTGCCGCGCTCGCTTTTGTGCTGTCGTTTGGGGCGCAGACACAGGCACAGGTGACCTTGGGTGAATTGCACATCCGCAACGGCCTTTACACATTTTCGGACCGGATGAACACGTATCACGCCAAGATGGAACATGTACTGGGCAACGATTATCAAGGCTT
>ERZ889078.2883-NODE-2883-length-11912-cov-7.182593_pt1 | contig 11912 bp, 8 predicted proteins | sample MGYA00521266_ERZ889078 | MGnify/ENA primary metagenome ERZ889078 (study PRJEB32303, sample SAMEA104408618) | aquatic metagenome | biome: Brackish water; feature: Pelagic; material: water | place: Baltic Sea | collected 2014-06-16T06:34:00 | depth 76,534 m ... | reverse complement strand
TCACAGATTGGCCGACTTCGGCGCGTTGGGCCGTGTGCTGCGCGCCACGCTGATCCCCCGAATGCGCGCCGCGCGGCCTACCGCGGCTGGTGCCGGTCTTGTCTACCGGGAGATGCAGCGTCACCTGGCCACGACCGTCGATGGAGAGGATCGTGACGAAGCTTGGCTGCTGAGCGAAGTAGCCGACCTGCACAAGATCACCAGCGCGCGCGACCGCCCCGTCAGCCAGGGGGCCCGCGCCGTCGGCGTTTTTGAGGAACATCAGCAGCTTCACGGTGCCGGCCGCTCGCCCGGAGACGCCGCCCTTGGCGCGGTCAGTCTGCGCGTTTGCCGGCAGCAGCGCCGGCTCCACATCGCTCGGGCTGGGAGCGTCGGGTAGGGCCACAACAAGCGCGATGGCCAGCGTCGCGACGAGTGGGGCGGCCAGCCAACGCAATGACGACGCGAAGCTCGATGGTGTCGCCATGCCTTGTGGGGCGTCCGAGGCATGCGCGCCACGCACGGCGGCGAGGTGCTGTCGTCGCGTGATCTCGGCGGCGACCTCTGCGGGCGGAAACGCAGCAAATACGGCCGAATCGCTCTCTCCGAGGGCGGCGAGACGCGTCAGACCATCGGGCTCAGCGGCCAAGCGCGCGCGCACGTTGGTCGCGGTCGCCGCGTCCAGCTCATGGAGATGCAGCTGCTCCAGGAGCAGATCAGGGACGCGCGAGGCGGGTTGTTGGGGCGAAGACGGTCTCAAGACATCCTCCCGTGATGCGCTGCCGGCGCCTGGGCCTCGGCTTCCATCGTGTGTAGGCGCGCCCGGAGGACACGCAGTCGCTTTCGAACACCGGAGACGCTCATCCCCACCGCGTCCGCCACCTCTTGGTGGGTCATCCCGTCGAGCAAGTGCATCACCGCGATCGTCGCCGTGCTCTCCTGTTCGCGGCGAAACAGCTTCGCCAGCACCAACCGCGCCGCCGTCCGGTCTTCGGCGTCGTCGAGCACCGCGATGCGCAGCAGCAGCTCACCGTCCAGCACCTCGGGCCGCCGTCGCTTGGTCCGCAGCACATTGAGGCAGGTGTTGGTGGCCATCCGGTACAGCAGACTCGACGGCGCCTCGGCCGTCAGCACATCCTGGCGCGCGATGACCTTGACGAAGACGTCATGCATCGCATCCACAGCCGCCTCCTCATGGCCCAACAACCTACGGCATCGTCGATAGACCATGGGCCCAAATCGACGATACAGCGCCTCGGGATCGACCCCGCTGGCTGCGGCTGTGGTGTGCGTCACGTGTTCCTCCCGCGTCTCCACCAAGTTCAACACCGGCGCAGAGACGAAGTGTCACCCACTTTTTTCATGGCTCCGCTTCACATGGGTCAGCTTCAGGCGGCTCAGCTTCACATGGGTCGAACGCGCTGTGCCCTAGGTCCGGGCTTCGACTACGAGGCCGGTTTCATCGCGGATTCGCTGGGCGAACGCCTCAAGCCACGGGCTGGGGAGCGCGGAGAGCTGCGACGCCTCGGGTTGAAAGCTCTGCCGCGCGATGCCGTACAGATACACGCCGGCTAGGGGCGTACCGAGCGCGACCTCTTCCGCGACCACCGCCAGCCACGCCGCCAAGTCAGCCTCAGCTGGGGGCGCGTTGTGCCAGGCGAATACACAGGTCTGCAGCCACGTCGGGCAGCGGTTGGCCACCTCACGCAGGTTTCGGCGTTGTCGCGCGACGCCGCCGGGATAGTTGTTGATCTTCTCCAGCGCCGCGTCGGTGCCCGCGTCGAACTTGAACCACACCTCGCCGTTGCGCTCGGCCATGCGGGCGATCCCGCGCTGCACGTGATCCTTGTTGCCGAGCGAGCCGTTGGTGATCAACCGCAGCTTCACCCCAGGGTCCACGCCGGCGTCGTCCATCGTGTGCACCACGAGGTCGACCACCGCCGCGAAGTCCGCCACGCTGGTGGGTTCGCCGTTGCCTGAAAACGCGACATCGCAGAGCCGACGCGCCTCCGCTGGCACGCGCCGCGCCATGAAGTCGCCGTGCAGCACGTGGTCCAAAAAGCCGGACAGCTCGGCTTCGAGCAGGTCGAGGTCGATGTCAGGCGCCTTGCCGTAGACGAGCCCCGGGACCTGGCAATAGACGCACCGGAAGTTGCAGGCGTGGTTCGGGTTGAGGTTGATCCCGATCGAGACCCCACCGGCGCGCCGCGAGACGACGGGGTACACATACGTCATCCCGGCGCCGTCTCGTGCATGATCCTGCCGATCTAGGATGCGTCCGCTCTTCATGGCTTCTCCATAGTCCTGCGATCCTGTGTCACCCGCGCCGCCCACCTGTATCATGCGCCTATCACCTGCGTCGTCTCTGCGGCCAGGCCTCGTGGGCGCCTCGTCGCGCTGGAGAGAGGTATGCACATCCGCCCTCGACTGTCCCGTGTCAATCCTGCTCTGACCACAACGCGCCCGCCTCGTGGATTGGCGCTGCCCCTCGCCACCTCGCTCCTGGCGCTGCTCTGTCTCCCTACCTGGGCCCGCGCGCAGTGCGCAGTCTGCGGAAATCCAGCGTTTACGTCGGACGACAACGACATCGCGCGCACGTTTGGCGGCACCACGCCCCGCGCGCTGCGACTGAGCGGGGGGCTGGCCTACAGCTACGCGCACATGGCCGATCTCTATGCCGGCACGACGCGGCAGCCGGTCGGGGAGAAGTCGGCCCGACTGAACACGCGCGAGTGGGCGCTCGACGCGCACCTGCTGACGCTGATGGCGGGGGTTGAGCTGTCGAGCGGGACGGCGCTCGCGCTCCTGGTGCCCATGGGTCGCACGGGCAGCACACGCGCCGTGGCGTCGAGTCCAACCATCGACGCCGACGCGATCCCCTACGCCGATTTCAGCGACTTCGGCGTCGCCGACATCGAGCTGCGCGTGCGCCAGCGACTCAACCGCGTACGCGGCCGCCAGGCGTCGTGGCTGCCGCAGCTGGTGGCCTCCGTCGGCGTGGTCGCGCCAACCGGCAACTTCACCGTCAAAGATTCGACGAGCGCTAACTCCGACCCGCACGTCTCGCTCGGCCGTGGCGCGTGGTGGGCGCTGGCTGGGCTCGATCTGTACGGCCGCGTCAGCGACCGCGTCGGCTGGGCGCTCCACAACCAGCTGCGCCATGCGCTGCACGACAACCTCGACTCAGGCTACCGCTTCCGCTGGGGCACCGAGGTCAGCTCAGACCTGTCGGCCACCTTCGTCATCGTGCCGGGTGTGCTCAACGCCGCCCTCACCGGCGCGCTGCAATGGCGTGATTCCGGGCAGGAGCGCGCCTCGGAGACCGACCCGGTCGCAGACTTTGCCAACGGCGGTGGTCTGTGGTTCGGCATCAACCCGACGGTGCAGGCCGTGATCGGCGGCGGCGTCTCGGTCACGGCGGCGGTGCGTGTGCCGGTGGCTCGCGACGTCAACGGCTGTCAGCCTGTCCCCGGCGTCGGCGTCGTGTTGGCGCTGAGCTGGGCGTGGGACATCGCGCCAGCCAACGAAGGCCCGCAGCCCGCGTTGACCCCGGGCGACGCCCCCACTGAGGCGGCCGTCGTGCAGCTCCTGGTGCCCGGCAAGGTGACGCTGGTCGCCTACGAGGCGGCGTGGTGCGTGGTGTGCAAACGACTCCGCCCTTGGCTCACAGACTTCGCTAGCAGTCGCGAGGACGTGGTGCTGAGACGCGTTGACGTGACGGGTTGGCCGGCGGCGCGGATGAAGCGCGTGCTGCCCGCTCAGCCTGGTCTGCCGGTGCTCGACATCTATGGTCCAGACGGCCGCCTGATTGCGCGGGTGTGGGGTGCGCAGACGTTTCAGTTCGCCAGCCTCGTCCCTGCCGCCAAGAAGTAGCCCAGGCGCGCAGGCGATAGGATACCTGGGCCGCGAGCGCGCTAGAACTCGCCGCGTACCCCGAGGCTCGGGATGATCGGCAGCAGCGACTGGTAGGCCTTCTGCGTGTAGTCGTAGTTGTAGTTGATGCCTTCCGGGTTGGCGCGGTTGTAGACGTTCTGCACGTCCAAGTAGACCCCGAGCATCCAGCGCTTGAAGATGAACTTCTTGTCGACGCGCAGGTCGAGCTGATGGAAGGGCGGAAACCGGTCGCAGTTGACACAGGCTGAGCGGATGCTGCTCCAGTTGTCGTTGTTCTCCTTGTAGACCGCCGCTGTGACCGCCGTGATCGGGTTGCCGGAGACGAGCCGGAAGCGCGCGCTCACCTCCCAGTTGGCCGGCAGCTTGTAGGAGCCAACCGCCGTCAGGATGTGGGTCTGGTCCCAATCGAGCAGGCGTTCGTCCATGTCGGGGTGCGGCGTGATGGTGCCGCGCATGAGCGTGTAGGCGATCCAGCCGAAGAACTGGCCGACAGGTGGGTGGCGCAGCAGCACTTCTAGCCCGTAAATCCGGCCTCTACCGGCGTTGACGCTGCCAAATCCCTCCCACGGCGTGCGGGGCGGGACGATCATGTCCCACAGCCGCTTGTGAAAGACCTGCACGTCGAGGTTGACGCGCGCGTGCGGCTTCCACTCGGCGCCAAACGCCGTCTCCCAGGACCGGAAGGGCAGCAGCTCCGGGTTACCAAAACGCTCCACCACGTCTTGCACAGCCGGCGGTTGGCTCAAGATGCCGGTCGCCGCCTTGAGCGTCAGCGCCTCGCTGTGGATGTAGCGCGCGTTGATGCGCGGCAGCATGGTCTGGCCCTTGTTCTGGCCGCGAAAGAGATCCAGGCGGATGCCGGGCACGACCTCGAGGTCTCTCCTGAGGTTGAACACCGCGTCAAACCACACCGCCGGCTGCACACCCGTCGCCTTCATCTTGAGCAGCCGGCTGCCTGCCTCCGCGTCGGCCCCCTCGCCCAGGTCCGCGGCTTGTGGCGGCAGCAGCACCTCAGCGTCGAAGGGATCGACGAAGACGTCGAGGCCCGTTCGCAGCTGCAGCGGCCCGCTGCCAAACACGAAGTCTTGCCGCAGCGTCGTCTGCCATGAGGTGACGTCGATGCGGAAGTCGTTGAGGATGTTCACGTTGGCCGAGGTGCGCACCACGCCGAGGGTGGTGCGGCCCTTCCAGTCGTCGCCGCGCATCCGCAGCAGCGCGATCGCGCCGTGAAAGCCGGAGGTGGTGCTGATCTCCGCGTTGGCGTCGCCAAATCCGGGTGGTGGCCGGTCGAGGATGGCGCGCAGGGCGTCTGAGCTGCCGAGCATCAGCAGTGTGGCGTCCATCTTGGCGTTGATACGCCAGTCCACTTTCGCCTGATAATCCCAGTACCGCGGCGCCAGCGTGAAGGGCAGCACGCCGTCGGGCACCACCGCAGCGAGGATCGCGTCGATGTAGCTGCGCCGCGCCGAGAGGGTCACCTGCACGTCGTCGGAGATGGGCCCGCTGACCAGGAATCCGGCGTGGAAGACGTTGGCTTCGACGTAGCCTTTCCAGTGCGCGTCGTCCTTGGGCAACTTCAGCCTCGCCTGCAACAAACCGCCGGTTTTACGGCCGTATCGCACCGCGTAGCCGCCCGGGTAGAAGTCGATCCCCTCCAAAATATCCGTGTTCACGACCGAGTACAGGCCGCCAAAGTGGTAGAGCAGCGGCACCCGCACCCCCTCGATGTTGACCTGTGTGTCGTTCGGCGCTGAGCCACGCACGATGATGGCGCCGCTGATCGCCGGAGGACGCGCCACCCCAGGCAGGTTCTGCACGACCTTGAAGGCGTCGCCGTACACGCCCGGGATGCGCTGGATCTCTTCGGCCGAGATGGATCGGCGCGACATCTCACCCGGTTCTGGCGGCGCCGTCGCCGTGGCGCGGTAGATGACGTACGAGCGCCGGTTGACCCGGAACGTCTGGCCCGTGGTGCGGCCGTCTTTCACCACCACCTTGAACCGTCGATCCTTGTGCTCCGCGCCGCTGACGAGCACGCCGTGTGTGCCGGCCTTCAGCAGCCCAAACGAGAAGCGACCGCCAACGTCCGTCAACGTCTCCTGTTTCAGCGCGGGGATCAGCACCGTCGCCGCCGCCACGGGCCGCCCTGTGCCGCGCTCCAGCACCCGGCCGTTCAGGCTCTCAAACCCAGCGGGTGCCCGCTCCCAGGCGCGCCGATCGTAGCGTCCCAGCCCGCGCGCACGGCCGCGACGGTTGATTTGAAGCGCTGGCGCAAAGCGATAGCGAAAACGGATGCGCACCGGGATCGGCTTGCCATCACGCGTGGCCGCGGTGAACACGAGCTTCATGGCGGCGGCCGTAGCAGCGGCGTCGAAATCTGGACCGGCCGAAGCCACGACCTTGGCTTTCTTCACCGCCCCGTCCGCGCCAATGTCGAGCTCAAGCTCCACCGTGCCGCGCAGGCTCTGCTTGCGCAGCGCCTCTGGGTACACCGGCGTTACGTACGTGACCATCTTGGGAGGCACGATGATCGGGGCCGGCGCGCCGACCTGCTTCGCTGCACCGTGGGCCAAGGTGAGCGGGCCGAGCGCGAGCAGCGCCGCGGCCGTACAGAGGACACGAGTGAGCCGCCTCATGGGCCCACCTCGTCGCACTTGGGTAGGCTTGGATCATCGCCACAGAGCGGATGGCGGCCCGCTGGTGTGGTTGGATCGACGAGGAGCTGCCGCGTCGTCCAATCCGATCCACCACGACCGTCGCGCACCACCACCCACAGCGTCACGAGCTGGGTCGCCGCCTTTTTGGCCGGTCTCTCGGCCTGATAGCCGTTGTCCGGCACCTGAAACCCGGTTCTGCGGTACTGGAACGTGCCGGCATCCGAAAAGAAGCTGAAGATCAGCCGCTCCGTCGTGTCGGGGACCCCCGCCTCCGTGCTCTTTGAGATCAGCTCGATGCTGCCAGGCGACCAAACCGGCCGCACCTCAAGGCCCTGCGTCGTGTTGAGTTGGGTCAGGTCATCAGCTGGAGGCGCCTTGTAGACCGCGACCGTGGGCGTCACATCGGCCGGCCACGGCACGCCATTGAGCGTCAGCAGCTCGAGGCGCGGGTTCGCGTGCACGTCTTTGGACGGCGCGCCCTTGTCGTTTGGGACCACCACCCTGAGGCCTTTGTCGCCAAACATGCAGCCATCCCGCGTTGGGCAGGGTTTGGCCAGCATCTTCGTGGTGTCGTTTGGGCAGGTGCCGCCCCAGATGCGCGCTTCGGAGATCTGAAACAGCAGCCTCACCTCGAATCCGGCGTCAACCGCGACGTCTGATGGCTTGTCCGTCGCGCCGTCCACGGCGACGTCTTTGGGCGGTTGCAGACCTTTCGCGGCCAGCACCGCGGGCAGCTTCTCCAGCACCGTCAGCAGCGCAAGCAGGCTCGCGTTGGCGGTTGGAGCGTTGCCGAGATCCACCTGCAGCGACGGATCGAGGCACGCGTAGTTGCCATCCTCTTCCCACGCGAAGGGGCAGAGCGCCCAGGCGTAACACAGGGTTTCGCCGGGGGTCTGGCCGACGACAAATGCCGAGACCCGCGTCGGCGCGAGCCCGATATACGGCGGATCCGCGCGCACGGCGAGCACGCGCATGGTCTTGATCAGCGTCGGTGGATCGTAGTTGGCGTCGTCGCAGCCCAGCGTCGACAGGCAGCCCAGCGCAGTCAGGCAGCCGAGCACGACCACGCAGCACCGTGCGGCCAGAAACGTTCGAGTCTTCACCTCGCTCTCCTACAGCCGAGGCGACAGGTCGGTCGCGCCAGCCAGCAAGCGTTCGCCGGCAGCCTAGCTGCAAGCGCGCCACCTCGCGACCGATGCGACGTAAAGTTTAGTCTAGGCGCGCTGCCCTTCACCGGCGCGGCGTTCAGGCGTGCCAGGGCTCGGTGCCGTCCGGCTCAGGCGCGGCGCCGCGGGTGATGCTGCTGTCACGATAGGCGTGGTTGCGCGCGCGCTGCATGGCGCCTAGCGGCCGGAACGCCTCGGGGGCATGCCAAGTATCGAAGACCAGTGACGCGATGAACGCACCCAGGCCCTCCGACTCGTCTGCGCTCAGCGTCTGCGCTGGGATCTCGAGCCGGGCCACCGTCACCCAAGGCGCGTCGGCGGCGAGCCACTCGACGGTGCTGTCTTCGATCGGTGTCTTCGTCTCGTCCACAAATCCCTGAATGCGCAGATCGAAGGTCAGGCCGCGGCTTTGCAGGTGGCTCTGTAGGTCGTCGCGATAGCCGTCGGCCGTGTCGATCGTGGCTCCGGGCGGCCCCGCGACCGGCTCAAAGCTGTATTTTACGGCGTAATCGCCCCAGCGAATCGGCAGCGCGGAGTAGTACGTCGCGCCAGCCATGGTGTCGACGCGGGTGTCGAGCCCGGCCTTCAGCTTGCCCAGCACGCTGCCGAGCCGTAGCCGGAACAGGCCCAGCAAGCGGGGCAGGGCGAGCAGTTTGTTGCCCGAGACCGCGCTGACGAGCCCGACAAACTCCTCCGGCGTCGCGAAGGGTACGGCGGGCGAGAGGATGGCCAGGAAGTCCTGAGTTGTGGCGTCTGGATGGATGATCTTCTCACCAGGGACGCCGACGAGCTTGACGGCAATGCCACGCACGTCGGGCTCAGTGTCGGGCTGACGGGAGCCGGAGCCGCTGGAGAAGCGCACGTACGCCGGAAAAGTTCCGGGCTGGCCAAAAATGCCTACCTGGGCCCAGGCTGGCAGATCGCCCTGCACGGCGAAGGTCGCCAGCACGCCGCCGTGGGATTTGTAGTGCAGCGCCCGGCCCATGGGATGCCGCTCGGCGCGTTTTTTCTGTAAGTCGGCGAGCGTCGCCGCGAGTTTGTCGAAACGCGCGGTCTCGTCGTCGGCGACGCGCTCTTGCCATTCGGTGCTCGGGATCATGCGTTGCTCCTGCGTCGGGGGATCGGACGCCCGGCCGGAACCGGTGGTGTGACGCGACGTTACTGCCCAGAGCCCAAGGACTGCAACATGGCGACACACAGCGGTGGCGGGGTGGCGCCGCTGGTGCTAGAAGGGCGCCGCTACCCTGTTCGTAGTTCGAACCCGTCGCGCGGCCCGAGATCCCGGGGCTTTTGCGCGCCAGTGCCCACTCGGAGTCCCTATGCGCCGCTCATCCGCCCTGATTTTGTCGCTGTCTGTTTGTGCTCTGCTCCCGACCGGCTGCGGCAAGGTCGGCGAGATCGTTGGCGGTGTCCGCGACAAGATCGCGGGCACCAAGGTCCCGGAGGTCGCGACCAAGGCCGTCAAAGAGGTCGCTGCGAAGGTGGAGGCCGGCGCAAAGACGGCAAAACGACAGGCTAAGAAGGCCATCGATGTGGTCGCTGAAGCATCGGACGAGGCAAAAGAAGCGGCGGCGCCGGCGCGACACTTCACAGGAGATCCAGCGACGAAGAAGGTAGCGCAGAAGTACAAGGCGTGGGGCGTCGTGCACGCCTTCCTCGGTTCATCGGTGGTGCAGGGGCAGGTCATCAGTGGCAAGGAGGCCATCGCCCTCACCAAGGACAACCACGTCGGCGTGACGCTCAATGGCGGCGCCTCCTGGGGCTTCTCACGGCTGGTCAACGGCAGCGTGCGCGCGATCGCCGGAGCGCCGGGCGGCCCCTTCGTCGTCTCCGGAAAGGCTGGTTTCATGGCGTTTTCGCAGCGCGGCGGCAACTGGCGTGACCTGCCTCGCTACACCGACGTCGACCTCAACAGCCTCGCCATGGGGCCAACGCACTTCGTCGCGATCGGTGGCAAGGGCGCCTTTGTCGCCTTCACCAAAGACGGCAGCGACGCCAAGGCCGGTATCCTGCCGGACAAGTTCAAGCCGGGCAGCCTGCGGGTCTACAAAGACGGCTTCCTCGCGCTGGACCGCAAGAAGGCCTACTTCTCCAAGAACGGCAGCGATTGGAACCAGCTCCCCGAGCGACCGAGCTTCGCGAAGGGCGGCACCGCCGCGACGAGCCACGGCAGCTGCGCCATCGGCAAGGTCGGCAAGTCCAAGGGCGTGGTCTGCCAGGTCGTTGGCACCGGCTACGGTTTGGGCGACAACCATGCGTTCGTGGTGAGCAAGTCCGGTGTCAACTTCAGCGCCAACGGCGGCAAGACGTGGGCGCCGTCGACCCTGCCGTTCAAGGGCGGCGTCACCATCGTTGGCCCGGCCGCCGGTCCCTACTGGGCGCTCGGCGGCAAGGGCAACCTCGCCGTGTCGACCGACGGCGCGTCGTGGACCGCGAAGAACCTCAACGCCTCCAAGACACTGCAGACGGCGCTCTTCGACGGACAGACGATCGTCATGGTCGGCGACGGCGGCACCATCGCCCGCTCGACCGACGGTGGCGAGTCGTGGTCGGTGCTGCCTCCGCTGATGAAGGCGGGCTTTCGGGTGATCGTCAAACGGGGCGGCAAATACATCGCGTCGGACGGCAACAAGAAACACATCGAGAGCTCGGACAAGGGCGCGACCTGGGTGGAGTTGATGGATCCGGCCGACGCCGAGGGCCTGCCGACGCGCGCCAAGCCCGGCAAATGTGGCGTGGTGCTGCCGGCCGCTGGGCAGGTGTGCAGCTACGCGAGCAAAGTCACGACCGCGTTGGGCCTACCGAACGTGCGCTCGTTCAGCTTCGTGGACGACGTCGGCCTCGCCGTCGGAGACGCCGGATTGGTGGCCTTTACGAGCGATGGCGGCGGCCTGTGGCAAGCGCAGAGCGGCCACGCGCTGAAGGGGCTGCAGACCTTCGAGATGAAGGGCAACACGGTCGTGGCCGTCGGCAAATCGAGCGTGGTGTTCTCCGTCGACGGCGGCAAGACCTTTGGGGAGGCGCAGCTGCCCAAGAAGATCGGCAAGATCTTGACCGCGCTCATCGCCAAGGATGGCGCGGTGTTCTTGGCGGGCAGCAGCGGCACCATCCTCAAGAGCACGCCGCCGCTGACGACCTGGTCGCAGATGGACACCGGACCCAAAAACAAGACGAGCTATCGCTACTTGCACGAGGTCAACGGCGTCTTCTATGCCGCAGGGACGGGCGGACAGCTCTATCGCTCGGCTACGCAGGGCCAGATGTGGCTGCCGCTCGCGACGGGTGTGCGCGCGCCGATTCAGAAGATGGCGGGGCAGGGCAAGACGGTCGTGGCGGTGACGCACGAGGCCAAGAACGGCGGTAATCTGCTGCTGCGCTCCGATGACTCCGGCCTGCATTTCTACGTGCAACGCGAGATCTCGCATCAGGGGCACGTGCCTGAGTTCGCGTTCTCTGGCGGCCGCATCTTCTATCGCGACCGTGTCACCAGCGACTACGGCGCGACGTGGACCAGCTACGTGCGACCCTACTGGCCGGGCGCTGTGGGTCTGGCGGACGGATCGGGCTTTCAGATCGCGGCGAGCCGTCGCTACCGGGCGAAGGACGCGGTCTACATCGTGGGCAAGTCGTCGAGCGATTGGACCGTCATCGACTCGTTCTACAGCAACGACGCGTGGTTCCGATGTACCAAAACGACCGGCTGCTGGATGGTGGCCGGCGGTCAGGTCTATCGACCGATCTAGGGGAAGGCGGATATTACCACGTTACACTTTATTAAAGTGTAACGTGGTAATAGTTGGCCCTCCTGCCTCATCCAAGTCATGGCGATGAAAGAGAAAAAATCCGGCGCGAACAGCTATTTTTCCAAGCGTCCGGCCGAAAATGTCATTGTCACCCGCTGGGACCAGACCCCGCAGCAAACCCGCTTGCGCTCTGATCCAGCGCCCATCAGTTGGCCTTTTGGCGACGATGTGGCTGAGGTGTTCGAGACGCTCGATGACGCTCACTTTGAGGCATACTGCAACGCGGTGGAGCGGCTCTGCGAGGCCCACGCGCGCAATCTTCCGCGCCAGCAGCGGGGACGCTTCATGGCTGAGCAACATCAGCGAATCGACGGCTACCGGCGCGCGCGTGGGTACGGGTAGATGCAGTTGGTGGGGGTCACAGGGCCTTGGTCATCGTTTCGTCCACCACGAAAAAAACAGCGACCGAACAG
>ERZ889078.2882-NODE-2882-length-11912-cov-9.281184_pt1 | contig 11912 bp, 8 predicted proteins | sample MGYA00521266_ERZ889078 | MGnify/ENA primary metagenome ERZ889078 (study PRJEB32303, sample SAMEA104408618) | aquatic metagenome | biome: Brackish water; feature: Pelagic; material: water | place: Baltic Sea | collected 2014-06-16T06:34:00 | depth 76,534 m ... | reverse complement strand
ACTACATGCTAGAATGGCCTTTACTCAAGCGCTGGGACCGAAAACTAGCCTTGCGTGCTGACCGAACCTTCTTAGTGACGGAATATTTTGCCCGCATGTTGGCTCGCCGGCTCAATGGTGGCGCCAAAGGCCGCAAAGTAGTGGCTATCGAAAATGGGATCAATATTCAGCTTCAGCCCGCAAGTGCGGCAGGCCGATTTGGTTACTATTTTTTGGGTCCCTTGAGCTACAAACCCAACTACGATGCCGTGATTTGGTTTTTAGACAATGTCCATCCCTATATCCCCAAAGAATTTAGAGGGAAAGTCATTGGGGCCCATGCCCCTGGTGGTCTAGTCCAACGAATGACGGAGGCAGGAATCACCTACGTGCCTTTTGTGGAGCATCTTGATGTAGAATTGCAAGACTATGGCATCTGCCTAGCGCCCATGATAAGTGGCGGGGGACTGCTCAATAAATGCTTAGAGGCCTTTCATAGTGGTCGAATCGTGATGCTAAGTCCTCGTGCCTCAACGGGATTCACGAACATCCAAAACGGCGTACATGCTATTGTCTGTGACAAGGCAGAAGCATGGCTTCAAGCTTTTGATGATGTGGCGTCAGAAAAGTTCCACTGGCATCCGGAGCAAATCAAATCCTTGGTCGAAGGATACAGTTGGAGCCGCTTCAACCAAGAAGCGGACGACTTCCTTCAATAGTTCTACCTTAGTTTTATGAAACAGCGCTTTCACATCGTTTTTGGATGCATCACTGCGGTGTTGTTTATACTCGCTTCAGAGCAAGCCCATGCTCAAGGTGTTCTCAACCGCAGAACACTGGGCAACCTCAACGTGCCTCAGCTGCAAAGGGGGAGCATTACACCCTTAGGCTCCTCGTTGGAGCAATCACAGCTCAACCTAAGCCGGGAACAACAACTGCAATTGTCTCTCTTAAACTCAGAACGTTTTCAGGATGCAAAAAGTCGTTTACCAGAGGCGATTTCAAAAGATTCGCTCGGTCTTAAAGACTATGTGAAGCGAAGCATTTTCCGTGATACGCTCATTTTTGGTTCAGAACTCTTTCGCGAAGGCACGCTAGACTTTGCCCCAAATATCCAGCTCGCCAATGCGCCAAACTACATCGTTGGGGTTGGTGATAAACTATCTCTAACCATTTACGGCCTTCAAGAAGCGGCGTATGACCTAGAAGTTGCCCCGAATGGAACCATTGTAGTTCCCTATGCTGGGGTGATTTCAGTTTCAGGCACGACGCTTAAGTCTGTCGAAGCGCGTTTGCGCCAAAAACTTATTTCTGCGGGTTTCAAAGCCTTGTCGGGCGGTCAAACACAAATTTCGATTGCCTTGGCAGAAGTTCGCAGTATCCGCGTGTCCGTACTTGGTGCCCGGAAGCCGGGAAGCTATGTGATGCCAAGTGTGGCAACCGTTTTCCATGCCCTTTATCAATCTGGAGGGCCTGGCGAGCTAGGTTCATACCGAAACATTGAGTTAGTCCGCAATGGAGAGGTGATACAAACGATCGATCTCTACCGCTTTATTGCGACCGGGGATGTATTGGATAACGCCATTTTGCAAGAAGGGGATGTCATCCGTATCCCCGTGTATCAAAACAGGGTCAATTTGATGGGTGAATTTAAACGCCCTGGTTTGTTTGAAGTGCGAGAAGGGGAGAGCTTGGAAGATATAAAAGCCTACGCAGGGGATTTCAGTGAAGGGGCTTATCGTGGACAAGTATTGATCTTCTCCACGGGTGCTACCGAACTGCACATTGCAGATGTTAATGCAGATGAGTTTTCTGCCATTAATCTCACTTCCGGCGATGTGATCCTTGCATTGCCTTTGCGCAATCGTTATGACAACCGCATTGCGTTAACGGGTGGCGTAGTGCGCCCTGGCTATTATGGATGGATGGAAGGCATGACCTTTCAGGATGTCTTGCTCCGCGCGCAAGGTCTAGACCGAGAGGCCTTATCCACCAAGGCCTTGATGATACGTCGCCCAGACAAAGCGCAAGGAAGCTACATGGAGTTTAACCCTTCATCTGACAATTTTGCCTTAGAGGTAAATGATTCTATTTATGTGGCCATGCAGTCCGACTTGTGGCCCTATGACTCCATTTCAGTGCGCGGAATGGTGAATATGCCGGGCCGCTGGGTCTACTACCCTGGTATAACAGCGGAACAGGCCATTTTGCTTGCGGGAGGCCTCCAGAGTACTGCCAATAGTCGACTCATAGAAGTTGCACGTCCTGTTGTAGATGAGAATGGAGACTTCACAGGAAATCAAGAGATTGTCTTATATCAACCAAATTTTGACGGTGAAGGGTTGCTACTTGTGCCAGGCTCAACGGTCAGTGTGCGCCAGAGAGTGAATATGGAAACCTCCATAGTGGTATACTTTATGGGTGCAGTGCGCCAGAAAGGGGGGTACGCCTTAATGACGGAAGGGGAGTCCTTGGAAGGCGTATTTCAACGTGTTGGAGGATTGTCCGAAGGGGCTATGCCAAAATTTGGTCTAGTAGTACGTCTAAACCCAGAAAAAGCCCTACAAACCACTGAATTATTTACCCGAACCTTGCAGAAGGGCCTTACGCCTGACAGTATGGCGTATGCGGAAGAATATTTTGACCCCGTCAAAATTCACCCGAAAGACACCATCTCTATTGACTTTACCAATCAGGCTCAACTCAAGCGTTTTGGCTTGCAGGATGGCGATACTATCTACATACCGCGTGAGCTAAATGTGGTCTATGTCCGAGGCGTAGTGAAGAACAAAGGAGGGCACACGTTTGTCCCTGGGCGTCGAGCAAAATATTACCTCAATCAGGCAGGTGGATTGGCTTCTGGAGGCAGAATACGGGATATCGTAGTAGAATACGCCAATGGTCGAAGTGCACCCATTAAGCGCTTTCTTGGGGTGGTCCCTATTTACCCAAGGGTATATTCCAATACCACCTTGAAGGTGCTTGTGCGAGAAAAGAAAAGCCGTGGCATGGATGCAGGTCAGATTGCCGCCATCTCGTCTAGTATAGCTTCTATTTCTAGTATCACATTGGGCATTATTCTCCTTCTCAGACCCTAAGCATGGCATCATTCTTCTCATGGCTAAACGGGGATATTGGTCCCAAAGAAGCAAAAGATTTAGTAGGCAAAATGGCCGCAAAAATTTGGGGTTATAAGCTGAAGATTTTCCTTTTTGCCCTTTTGGGCGGAGGTTTGTTGGTCAATGGAGTATGGCTTCGCCCGTCAAAATACAGTGCGGAGCTCATGTTAGCGGTAGAAGAGGGGGAATCCTCGGGTTGGCAAAATTTATTAGCCCAGTTTGGTTTGGATGTTGGGGGCCTCAACCCAGGCGGCATTTTTGAGGGCGAAAGCTTAGTCAAGCTTTTCAAAACCCGCTACATGGTCGAGCGCACGTTACTGCAGCCGATGGCTACTGATGGAGATTCGGTCTTATTGGTAAATTTTTTATATCCCTATACGGATTGGGCCAAAGAGGAAGGTCTTACAGATCTGCGCTTTCCAGCGGATCGATCCACCTATACACCGTTGCAAGATTCCATGCTGTATGAGATTCATCATATGGTCAACAAGGAGATATTGGATGTATACAAGCCGGATAAAAAGCTCAGCTTGATCTTTGTGAATACGGTCCATGAGAACAAGCACTTTGCGCGTGATTTTACCGAAGCTATTGTAGCCAATACGATGGAGTTCTTTTTGGAGTCCATCACCTCAAAGGCAAGGGTGAACCTTCAAGTTCTTCAAAATCAACGTGATTCAGCAGCAGCGCATTTAAAGTCGGCCATTGTGCGCAATGCGGAAGCTCAAGACAACACCGTCAACAGTATCTTTCAAAGAAACCAAGTCGATAAATATGCCAGTTATGTGGATTTGGAGATTGCCAATGCGCTCTTTATTGAGATTACCAAAAACCTCACCTTAGCTGAAATTGGCTTGCGGAAGCAAACGCCTTTGATCCAAGTTGTTGAGCGCCCTAGTTTTCCCTTACCCAAAACGGGACTTAAGTGGTGGGAGTGGATGCTCCTCGGTGCGGGGATGGGTGCTGGATTTGGGGTCTACCGCGCACTGGTCCAGACAACCGAGCCATAAGATGGAGGTCATTGGTGTCAGCCATGGGCTCACCCAATCCGAATACCGCCAATGGCAATCCTTTGCCCAAAGGGTTGGGGCTTCAAATTGGCACATCCTAGATACCGGCAACCCGGCCCATGATGCCAAACATGACCGCGTTCATGGCGCAGAAAATACTTATTATGAGTTTGGCGCCTATGCTCAAGTAGCGGCGGTGGTTCAGACCCAGGGCCCCTATTTAATTCTCAACAATACGCTATTCAAAACCAGAGCTGTCTGGGCGTGGGGAAATAGGTTGCATGCGTTACCTCAAAAGCTAACATTCCCGATCTATGGGGATGCAACCCCGTCGCCAAATAGCCAAATCCCGGAGATTCCGTCCCCTTATTATGCTAGTTGGCTCTTTTTGGTCAGAGACAAGGACAGCCTTGCCGGATTCTGTGCAGCCGTTCAACGCGCAACGCAGCAGGCAATCACAGAAGAGAGTCCTGCGTACAAGGCCTATCTCGCGGAATGGCTCATGCCCAAAAACAGATGGTATGGCTGGCATGGCGCCAAAACGCCCGAAAATCTTGCGCGCAAGGGCAAGACCATACGTTGGGAGCATCGCTTAAGTATAGAATTAGCTACCTTAAACATCCACTCATTTGCGCGCCTTGGCCCATGGCACATAGCGGTGCAAACATTGGATAAAATCAAACGTCATTGGGCTTCCTTCGTAAAATATTAGCCTTCCTCATTTTTGTGCCCAACATCACGTTGGGCACCAATACACCGGGATTAGGACGTCCCGAGATTTTTCCATGGGCGGGCTTTTATGCGGTCCGTAAGGATATCCGACTGACCATTCGTTACACCTTATTCCTGGGCTATATCACCCTGTCTGCGGCCCTCTTCTTCTTGCAAGGCAATCCCTTTATTATCCCCTTGCGGTCATTGATGGCCCTGGTGAATGCTTCCGTGATCTTTTTTACCATCATCCGAGTCCAGGACGAAGAATTTGACTACATCAACAAGGCCTTTTTGTGGGTCTTTGCCGCCAATGTCTTTGTCAGTTTGCTGCAAACCTTTCACCTCTTTCCGCCCTCCTTGGTGCGGACCATGAATTTTTTTATTGAACGTTGGGAGCCTACCGCCTGGGAAAATGGTCGCGGATCGGGTGGCCTCTTTGCCGAACCTTCCTATTATGCCTTTGGCGTACACCATTACTTTGCGTACGCGCTCCTGCTCTTTAAGGTCGACCAAAGGTCGCGCCTTGGCCTCATCCTCACTGCGGCTATGGCGGTCTATGATTTGACCGTCATCCGTTCCCTCACGGGGCTCATCATCATGGTCATCTATGTTATCTCCCATCAGGATTGGCGCAAAGCGTGGAAGGGCGCCTTGGCCATCCTCATGACGGGTTTGGCAGCGCTGTATTTTTATGGTCAGTCCAATGACCTTCCGCGTGGCTTAGAATTTGTCTACAATGTTTTTTTTGAGCAGCGTTACAAAGACCTCTTCACTTATGTCACGTGGGAAGGGGGTATTCGGACCGTCTCGCTGTTGGCCTCTTATCCGTTTGGGATCTTTCATCCCTTTGGATGGGGCATAGGCTCTTGGCCAGCAGCCAGTATCACCGCATTGTTAGACATGGGCTTATCCGAAATTGAAGTAGCCTTTTTTGAACAATACACCCCCTATGACGGATTCAGGCCAACGGCCTACAGTGCTGATCTATTCTTGGAGGCAGGCGTGGTCGGATGGTTGCTCTTTGCCGGGGCCATGTACCCGTATGTGATCAACGCTGCCATGTGGAAAAACCCTAACACAAGGGCCGTTGTTGTGCTATTTCTCTTCAATATGCTCATTTTGGGAACCATAGGCGATCCGCTCCCTTTCCTTTTTTTAGCTTTAGCGTACCGAAGTATTCATCCACCCCCGCTTATCACCAAGCCGATAGACCCTACACCTCATGACACGGATTCTCCTCTTCCTTAGCCTAGTCTCTGCCTCTATGGTAGCATGGGCGCAGTCTATTCCAGTGGGCATGACCTACTATGAGACGCTTTTGCGTACCGCCCAACTGACAGGCGAGGACACCAGCATTATCAGTTATTGCATCCGTCCGGTGCACCACCCCTATGCTACGGCCGCCAAATACCCATTTGCGACAAATAATCCACTCTTGGGCAAAGACCAGGACTTTGGTCGATGGGGACTCTTACTCGACAGCAGCAAAGGGACCTGGGCCTTTCAAGACGGTAGTCTGGCTCCGCTCAGCACCCCTTCGACGGCATTGCCCAACTTTCCATCTGCGGTCTCTTACGCTAAAGGGACCCTCCAAGCCACCCTATTGCCTATAGAGGTGCGCACGCGGTACAACACCCACCACCCTTATGGATGGGGAGATGGTCCCATGGTCCCCAACGTAGGATTGCAAACCTTCATCAGTTATGGTGCGTATGTCAAGGTAGGTCCTATCGAGGCACAGCTGCGTCCCGAGCGGGTCCGCGCCCAAAATCTCCCCTTTGAACAACCGCCCATTCGTCAATCCAATATTGACATGCCTGACCAATTTGGCCAAGACCCCTATGTCTATCAGGGCTGGGGACAGAGTTATATTAAGGCCAACCTCAAGGGGATCGGGGCAGGGGTGTCCACAGAGAACTTATGGTGGGGCCCCGGCTATTACAACAGCTTGGTCATGACCAACAACGCCCCGGGTTTTTTGCACCTTGGGGTGCATAGCAACAAGCCCCTGCAGACCGCCTTGGGCAGTATCGAATTTCAGGCAGTATCGGGTTTATTAAAGTATTCGGGCTATTACCCCTATGGGACCGCGACCATTCAGCCTTGGCCCTGGGTCACGGCACCCATTGAACGCAATACCTCCTTTGACAACCAACGGAAGAGTTTTACGGGACTGGCCTTTAGCTTTCAGCCCAAAGTACTCCCTGGTCTGTATGTTGGGTTCAACCGGGGCGTCATGACCTCGGCGGATTCGCTCACCATTGGGAGCTTGGCAGAAATTTTCAGACCCATCTTAAAGGATGCCTCAGGCGAAGATGGCGGCGGCCGCAACCAGATTATGTCTGCCTACTTCCGCTATATCTTCCCAGAATCTCATGCCGAGATTTATGCGGAATATGGCCGTGAGGACGCAGCCTGGGACCTGGAGGACTTGCTCAGTGACATCACCCACACCAAGGCCTATATGCTGGGCTTCCGCAAGCTCACACCGCTAAAAAAGAAAGGCACCTGGCTTATGTTAGATTATGAAATGACCGAAATAGCCCAGGGCTTGTCCAGTCTTAGTCGTGCCTACAACTACAGTTGGTATACCCATTCTCTTAATGGAGGTTGGACCCATATGGGCCAAGTGATGGGCGCGGGCATGGGGCCAGGCGGATCCATGCAAATGGGGGGATTGACCTGGATGGGAAAGGATGACCAACAACTGGGCTTCCGTCTTGAGCGCTATGAACACAATAAGGAAACCTATTACTATCGCTTGCCCTATATCCAATACGTGGGACCTGCCACAAGCCCCATTTGGCCCGACATCTCTAAGCGGTGGGTGGATCTTTCCGGCTTTTTGACCTACCAGCGTAGGGTCTATGGCTTTATTGTGCAGGCCCAGTTTCAGGTCATGCGCACGTGGAACTTTAACTGGCAATTTGACTTTGAACAGCCCGGCAATGCCTTCCGTCAGCCGGGCCAAAACAGTACCAATCCGCAATTCTATTTGAATGCCCTCTACCGCTTCTAAGTCGCTCCTGCAGGGCCTGCGTATGTACGCCACTGGGGCCTTTTATCTTGCCTTGCGTTGGGTGAGCTACGTGCCGTCTATGCATGTGCGCAATGCCTTTTTACGCCATGTATTTGGAGTCAAATTGGCCAAGGGTGCCGTGGTAATGGGGCACTTTAGAATGCGTCGTCCTTCCCGCATTCATATTGGCCAAGGGACGGTCGTAGGCGATAGGGTAGAGCTGGATGGCCGTGCCTCCTTATTTATCGGGAATCATGTCAACATCAGCTCAGAGGTCATGATTTACACCTTGCAACATGCCTTCAATCAACCCGGGTTTGAAAACGTCGGCGCCCCTGTGGTCGTAGAAGACCATGTGTGGCTCAGTACCCGATGCATCCTCTTGCCAGGGGTCCGCATAGGACAAGGTGCCGTGGTGGCCGCAGGCGCCGTGGTCACCAAGGATGTACCTGCCTTGGCTGTCGTGGCCGGCATCCCCGCCAAGGTCATAGGTCAACGGTCTGCGGATGTGTTAGACTATTCCCCTGCGGATTACCGAATTCCCTTCTTATGACCGGATGGCTGGGTAATTTTACGGCATTGACGGCCTTGCGTGCCCTCAATGTATTGCTGCCTCTTGCCTTGTATCCTTGGCTCATGGCCCAATTGGGCGCAGAAACCTTAGGCTTGGTCATCTTTGCGCAAGCCGTTGCCACCTACTTTATGGTCATCCCCAACTACAGCATGGAGACCTTCGGCACAAAGGCCATAGCCGATGCCGCTCAACAACCCGAACATCTTTGGACGACAACCAACAGCCTCTATGCGCTCAAGGGTCTCCTTTTTTTGGCGAGTGGGTTGGCGTATGCTTTGCTGTGTTGGCTTTGGCCATTTGCGCGCGAGAATGCCCTACTCTTTCTCCTCTCCCTTCATGTGGTGGTCCTTGAGGCTTTTTTACCCACTTGGTTTTATCAAGGCATTCAAGATATAAAGCAGGCCTCCTACCTCAATGGTATGGCCAAAGCCATCGCCGTCGTTTGGCTGCTCTTTACGGTCCGACATCCGCACGATGCCTTCCATGTCCCCTTGGGGTATCTCATAGGAAGTCTCTTCGCCTCTGGGATGGGTTATCTCTGGGTGCAAGGGCATACAGGTCCATTAAAACCATGGGCCAGTCCATGGCGCGCATCTCAAAAATATCTAAAGCTGGGCTGGCCCTTCTTTTTGACCAGCCTCAACGGGGTCCTCTATGTCTACGCCAACCGCATCCTGATGGGCTACTTTGGCATGGCGCAGGTGGCCTATTATGATCTCGCAGAGAAATGGGTACAAATAGCCAAAGCGCCGCAGCAAATCTTGGGCTTGACCTTGTTTCCAAAAATCACCCAAGATGCCCATCCCAAGGCATTGATTCGTCGCTTTGCCTATCCCAGTATGGCGTTTAATGTGCTTCTCTTTCTGGGTATTTTGTGGGTGGCACCATGGCTGGTCCAATGGATGGCGCCCGGTGTGTCTGCGCAAGGGCAGGCGACAACCATCGCTTTGATGCGGATTCTCTCCTTCAATATTGTCATAATCGGCCTCAATAATATCGTGGTTGTGCAGCGCATGCTGGCCTTGGGGCATGAGCACCGCATCGTGCGCTTCACTTTAGAGACCTTACTCGTCTTTGTTGCTATGGGGGTCTTCCTCTATGCCTCTGGCTACTATTCCATGCAAGGATTAACCTGGATAGCCGTGTTGACCGAAACCTATTTGTTGTTGCGCTCATGGTTTTACCTACGCCGTCATGGTTGATCCGATAAACTACAAGCACCAGGTGATGGCTGTGGTGGTGGTGCACCAGCCCGATTGGCAAGATGTCTTAGCCAATATAGACACCTACCTATCCGCCGTAGATACCCTTTGTGTGGTGGCCAATTCCCCCTTGACCGATACCCAGACAGCAGATCTTGCAGACCGCCAGTTGCATCTGATCCAAAACAGGGACAACCTTGGGGTAGCCTCCGCCCTAAATCAAGCGGCCGAAAGGGCAGAATCCATGGGATACCGATGGTTGTTAACCATGGACCAGGATTCGAGCTTTTTACCCTTGCAAGCCCAAGAATTGATTGCCTCTATACGTTTGGCTCCTCCGCGCGCGGCGGCCATTGGGGCGGATAGCTTACATCGTCCAGAACCTGTTCCGCGCTTTCATTCAGTGCCCTACTTAATCCAATCGGGCACGCTGTTTCACCTGCCTGCTTGGAGGGCCATTCAGGGCTTTAACGAGCTCTTGTTTATTGACGCCGTAGACCATGAATTTTGTTTGCGTGCCAGGGATGCGGGCTGGCAGGTCTATGTCTACCCAAGTGTTCACTTGGTTCATCGTTTAGGACGTATAAAAAAAATGCCTCAGTGGCTCTTTATTTTTCATCGTCACCCAAAGACCGGGATAACCTACCACGATCCGTATAGGGAGCGTTTTGTCTTCCGCAATAATTTTTGGTTGACGCGCCGTTATGCTAAGCGCTTTCCAGGATGGGCGACACGACGTATAGGTTATTTGCTTCTGCGCTTACTCTATGCACTGATCCTCTTACCAGAAAAGCGAAGCCGTTTACGGAACATAGCAAAAGGCATAGGACAATCCTATTCTTTCCATCCGCGCTCTTAAGAGGACACGTCTTCAGATTGCCGCAAAAGGAGGGTGGCTATTTGCAAAATCTAGCTACAGGATAGGTAGAATGCCCAATATCCTGCTTCTTCTGCACAAGATGGCGTATATACTTGTGCGCCTAGGCGGGCACACGTAAATCCAAATAGCGGTATCTTTACCCCTGCATAACCAAGCCACACCCTATCATGAAGCGCATTCTCTTTCTTATTGTACTCCTTGTCACCACGGTCCTTTCGGCCCAAAATTTGAGCGGCATCAAAGTGGATGACCTCAGCGACGCCCAGATCCGCAGTATTTTGGCGCAGGGAAAAGAGCGCGGCTTGGACATCAATGAAGGGGAGAACGTCGCCCTCAGTATGGGTTTGTCTAAAACAGAAGCAGCAAAATTCCGTGCAAGAGTAGAGGCCCTCAATGGCCCATCAAAGCCCAACACGGCGCAGGGAACGGGTGCAGCAGTCAATGAAGTCGCGGGCACCGTAGCCAGTGGAGAGACCCTTGGCAATACAGCCAATGTTGAAACAGAAGTGCTTGAGCAAGCAGAGATTAAATCTGAAGCGGCCGTAGCCATTGCGGGAACGGAAGAAACGGTGGCGGCGCCAGGCGAAGACCTCCCCGTCAACATCTTTGGTCAGCAGCTCTTTCGTGGTGCAAACCTCAAAATCTATGAGCGAAGCCTGGATGCCAAGGCCCCGGACCATTACATCCTTGGAATGGGGGATGAACTAGGTGTGTCGGTGTATGGTACGGCTTTTTTTAATGAAGTTTATAAGGTGGATAGCCGTGGTTACATCGCAATCAACAATGTAGGCAATGTGGCCGTACGTGGACTAACCTTTGCAGAGGCGCGCAACGTCATCAAAGGCCGAATGGCCCCGTACTTCAATCTGAGCAGCAACACATTTGCCTTTAACCTAGCCTATAGCCGCACGGTAACTGTCAACATCGTGGGCGAGGTGATCAATCCGGGCTCCTACAAACTTCCCGCAATCAATACCGCTTTTAATGCGTTGATGGCGGCCGGGGGGCCAAGTGATATTGGAACCCTTCGGGATATCAAGGTGATTCGGGGTGGAAAGGTCGTCAAGACCTTGGACGTCTATGCCTTTCTTCTGAACCCAGTAGCGGACAATGACTACTATTTGCAAGAGAACGACTATATCTCCGTAGGCACCCACCATCATTTTGTCACCATTGCAGGTGCTGTCAAACGCCCGATGCGTTATGAGTTGCTCCCAGGTGAAAGTCTAGCGCAAGCCATTCAGTTTGCAGGTGGCTTTGCTTCCAATGCCTACACCGATGCGATCCAAATCCAGCGTCAAGCGGCTGAAGAACAGATTCTCATGGATGTAGCGTCAGACCAAATGGGGATGGCTATGAATGCTTTAGACATTGTGCGCGTCAAGACCAAAAATAATGAACTCAAACAAGTAGTG
>ERZ889078.2881-NODE-2881-length-11912-cov-20.063422_pt1 | contig 11912 bp, 12 predicted proteins | sample MGYA00521266_ERZ889078 | MGnify/ENA primary metagenome ERZ889078 (study PRJEB32303, sample SAMEA104408618) | aquatic metagenome | biome: Brackish water; feature: Pelagic; material: water | place: Baltic Sea | collected 2014-06-16T06:34:00 | depth 76,534 m ... | reverse complement strand
CGAAACTGCGAGGTTGGAAACTCAGTACGTCATCTTATTCCATGTCGCCTTTCAACGTTCGATACAGCCCTCGGAACTGGTGATAACTTAACCCCAGGATGTCGGATGCCTTTTTCTGGTTGTGGCGGGCCGAATTGAGCGCCCGGTTCATCATGCGAACCTTTAATTCCCGAACCGCTTCTTGAAGCGGCATTTTAAAAAGATCATCGGTTTGGGGGAGTGCAAATTCAATCGGGGTATTCGGGACATCCGGCAGGTCTCTGCTGGGGTTAAAATTCACAAAAGGGTCAAAAATAATTTCATTGATGATCACATCATCGGTTCGATACACGGCCCGCTCCACTACATTTTTGAGTTCGCGGATATTTCCCGGCCATGGGTAACTTTCCAGAAGGGCCATGGCTTCCGGGGAAAATACCGGCGTGTCAACACGTTCCATCTCAAAGGCCATTCTGGATGCAAAATGATTGGCTAGAAGGGGAATGTCTTCTGCTCTTTCCCGCAAGGGGGGCAGGAAAACCACATCAAAGGAGAGGCGGTCCAAGAGGTCGGCCTTAAAATGTCCTTCTCTCGTCCGTTTAACCAGGTCCACATTGGTGGCCGCTATAATGCGGACATCCACTTCGATGCTTTTGGCGCTGCCCACCCGTTCAAAGGTGCCGTATTCCACCAGCCGGAGTGTTTTTTCCTGCACCTCAAAGGGCATGTTGCCGATTTCATCCAGGAATAGGGTGCCATCGTGGGCCGCTTCAAACCGGCCGATTCTCCGCCGTTCCGCTCCCGTGAAAGCCCCTTTTTCATATCCGAAAAGCTCGGATTCGATCAGGGATGGTGCCAGAGCCGAGCAGTTCAAAGCCACCAGAGGGCCTCGCCAGCGTTTGGACAAAAAGTGGATTCGAGAGGCAGCCAACTCCTTGCCCGTTCCTCTTTCCCCCAGAAGGAGCACCGGCCGGTCGATGGGGGCCACCCTGGAGAGCTGTTCCTGCAGGTTCAAAAAAGGTTCGGATTGTCCCAGCGCTTCATGGGTTCTGGAAACGGACTCAGGAGAAATAGAGGTTCGTGGGGCTCCCTGGTCTTGATGCATGGCAAAATATCCTATAAAAAAGTGAAAAATCTTAATATTTGGCTATTATCGCCACTATGTGTTGATTTGTCAATCTGCTAAATGCCTGAATTTTTTTGAAATTGGAAAAACTTGAGAATTGGCACGATTTCTGCTCATTAGATCTGGCAGAATTTGCAGAATCGAGATATTTTTCTAAACTGGAGGAATGAATATGGGAATTTTTACACGCTTTCGGGATATCGTCAGTTCAAATATCAATGTCATGCTGGAAGGGGCGGAAGATCCTGAAAAACTGATTAAGCTCATGATCCGTGAAATGGAAGACACCCTGGTGGAGCTGAAGTCATCCTGCGCCGGTGTGATTGCCAGGGCCGCGAAGACCCGTCGTCAACGGGAAGAAGTTAATGATCGTGTCAAAATATGGGAGGGGAGGGCCCAATTGGCGGTCAACAAGGGGCGCGACGACCTGGCACGAGAGGCATTAATGGAAAAGCGGAAAATCACCGGTCGGGCCGAGGATCTGGAAAAGGAGCTTTCCGAACTGGATGGTCTGGTGGGACATTACCATGCGGATATTCAGCAGTTGGAGGAAAAACTGCAAAAAGCCAGGGAAAAGCAACGGATCCTGGTTCATCGCCATATTCATGCCGTTCGGAAGCGACGTGCCCAGGAGGATATTCGCCGGATTGAAAGCACGGATGCGGTGATGAAATTTGAGGCTCTGGAAAACCGTATCGAACGGATGGAGGCGGAAGCGGACCTGGTGAACTACGGAAAAAAACCGAGTCTAGAGGCGGAATTCGATGGATTGATGATGGATGATGACATTGAAAGTGACCTTCAACGTCTCAAGACGTCCATGAACCAGGTGGCAGAAAGGGTGTCTCAGTAATGCATGGCGTATTGATTGTTGCAATCATATTTGGTGGATTGATCCTGTGCCTGGCCATTATCGGCGGTACGATCCTCATGGGCATCAAGGTCAAAAAGGGCGGCCTGTCTCGCAAGAATCAGCGGTCCCAGATGGAAGACACCAAAATGATCCAGGAAATTTATCAGGGCCTTGAAGGTATGGAAAAGAGGATGGAAGCCCTGGAAACCATTATTTTAAAAGGCCGAAGAAAGGATAGTAAGCCATGAAATTTATGAACCGGAGTTTTCGAAGGGGTCTTTATCGGTCACGAAACGGAATGATTCTGGGGGTAATTCGCGGAGTAGCGGAATATTTTGATTTTTCCGTCTTCTGGGCAAGGACCATCGCCATAATTCTGTTGCTGGTAAGTGGTTTCTGGCCCATCACCGGGCTCTATTTCCTGGCGGCTCTGATCATGAAACCGGCCCCCGTTCTTCGTATCGACAGCGATGACGCCCACGATTTTTACGATAGTTACGTTCATTCCAGGCCCCGTGCCGTCGATCGGCTTAAACGCAGGTATGATAATGTTGAGCAACGCATCCGAAGAATGGAGGATGCCGTAACATCCCGCGATTATAATTGGGAACGTCGTTTCAATGGCTGATTTAGAATTGATCAGGAGTGAGGTGCAAAAAAACCGATCCCCTTTTGCGCCCTGGCATCTTGATGAATGTGTAGGAGATTGCCGTTGGTAGAAGCGGGCACATGGATCAGATGCACCACGGTTGCGTGTGGTGCATGATCCGGGAAGGCAGCCGGGAGCTGGTTGGCGCTATTTAATAGAAATCCTTCATCAATACTGGTCCTGGTTCCCTTTTGATCCGGGTAAATGGCGATGGGGATAATATTCGCTTCCACCAGGTCGTTAAAAAAATGCGTACCGTACGACACTTCCGGTGTTGAACCGTCCGTTTCAAAGGCAACCTCACCTAAAATGAGTGTGTTGTTGATATCTTCATAACCAACCCTGACACCCAGGTTGAGGTCGTTACTCCCCCATCGCCCCGGACCGAAAAGGGCGTAGCGTTTTCCCTCCAGATGTCTGTTAATGTTTCCCACGGCGTGACCGATTTCCACTTTTTCATCGTAGCTGATGATTTGGTGGTAGGCCCTGGGATTCACATAGACCACGTATTCAATGTCCTTGATGAGGCCGTTGGTGATACCGTGGTTATTCGTGAAAAGGATTTGGTTTGGGGGAATATCCTCAGGCAGAGAAACCGGTTCAGCGTTTGTTCTCATGGACAGGGTACGGCACTGAAGAAGGTAAAGCTTTCCGTCATCCCAGGCAAATTCCACATCCACCGGTCGACCGTAAGCGCCCTCCAGCTTGTGAAGGATCTTTTTCATGGCGCCTGGAAAGGGGGTTTGAGTCAGAAAATTTTGGAATGTAATGCAGCTTTGTTTCCGGTCAATTTCCTGCCCCTTAAACATGGGAGCAGCCAAATTCCCTTCCTGATTCACCGATACGGCATAATATAGATCCGGATGATCAATCTGACGCATCAAATCCAGGAACGCGATGGGTTCCAAGCGGCCTGTTTTCATATTAAACACATCCACCGTTTTCTGGGAGTATTTCCGGATCTGCCCCGCATCGACTTCGGGCCTTAACAGGGGATGGCTCACCGGAATCATCCTGGGGTAATCGTCTCCCACCCGGTCAACGGCACGGGTTCCCATACCGAAAACGAGCCGAATGAGCCCGTCATCCTGATTGATGCGTGAGCTCCATGCGTAGGAATTGAAAGAAAAAGCAACCCCGGCCGCAAAGGGGAAGAAATAATCTCCGAATCGACGGCCCACTACCTTCTGGGCCAGAACGCTCATCCGTTCGTCAAAATCGAGCAGTTCACGCTTTCGGCGGTAAAAGATGGGGGCCGGTGCAAAGGTGCTCATGAGAACCGATTTCAAGCCCCGGATGAATTCTTCGAGCCGGTCTTCCGGATCCCCATGGTTGGCAATAAAAACAGAATCATATTTCCCTGAAAAAGCATGGCCCACGTTGTCTTCCAGGAGACTGGATGAACGGAGAATGAGGGGGTGTTCTCCCACTTCCTCAAGGAACTTTCGAAATGTATCCACCATATCGGATGGAAAGGAAGCTTTTTCCATGATGACCGGAATTTTTTGATAGGTTTTCTCGATATGCTCCCGATCCCTGTATTTGTGGGTATGAAATTCATTGAGGTCATTATAATCCATGAAGTCGGAAAAAATTCCCGAGTTGAAATAATAGGATTCGGGAATGGCCAGATACCGCTCCAACTCGGGGTCCCGCTCCGTGAGCCGGGGCAGGATGACCCGGTATGCCAAAACCAGTCCCGCCGCTTTGCCCCCGATTCTTCCCGGATAACGGGGACTCCAGTAGGAGTGCTCTACGATTTCATCAATATCCCGAATGGTGATGTGATGCTTGGCGATGCCCATGAAGGGAAGCTGGTTGGAGATGAAATGATGAATCAGTGCCACCCGAACCCCTTCCGCTTCACTGGGGGGCACAAAGGTGTTGCCTTCAGGGATCTCACAGAATTCCCTCAGTGCCCGTTTGATCCGAAGCGATGTGGCCCCTTCCGTGTTGACCACCTTGATCAGATTTTGTAGTCGGTCCTCTTTTCGGGCAAGGTTGATATACTGGTCGATCTCCTCGTCGTCAAAGTGCCGTACCAGTGCAAGATCAACGGTGGTATCCATATATTCACGGAGATTTTCCAGGGTGGGGTCCATGTGCTCCGTTTGAATGGCCTTTTCCGCATCCTTACGGATCTGTTCTGCGTCCAGGGATGACTTTTCAAGCAGAACGGATCGGAAAATTTCCCGCATGGCTTCCGTCAGGTGGGGATGGCGCATCATCTTCTGATACATCCGGTAGGCACGGATCAGAACTGTTTGATTTTGTTCAATGGTGTTTTGCATGATCGATATCAGACCCAACCTCTCAGTTTGCAGGCCTCAGCCACCCGTGCCACGGCCACCAGGTAGGCGGCATTTCGCATGTGAACCGTATTGCTGCGGCTCATCTCGTAAACAGCTTTAAAAGCGCGGCGCATGGTATCTTTTAAGCGAAAATGAATTTCCTCCAGGTTCCAGTAGAGATTGTATGTATTTTGGACCTGCTCAAGGTACGATACGGTGACGCCGCCGGCGTTGGCCAGGAAATCGGGTAGCACAAAAATGTTGTTATCATTAAGAATATCATCGGCCTCAGGGGTCGTGGGACCGTTGGCCAGTTCGCAGAGCATGGTACAGTGGATTTTTGAGGCATTTTTCCGGGTAATGACGTTTTCAAGGGCCGACGGGAAAAGAACCGCAGTCTCAAGTTCCAGCAATTCTTCGTTGGTAACGGCGTCGGAATCAGCGAATCCGTTCACCTGTCCGGTTCGGATTTTATGGTCTATGAGTGCTTCCACATCAAGGCCTTTGGGGTTGTAAACACCTCCTTTGGAATCTGAGGCCGCCAACAGTTTCATGCCGAGCAGGGACTGGCCGAGGCGGGCCGCATGCTGGCCGGCATTGCCGAACCCCTGAATCACCATTGATGCATCCTTAAGATCGATTTCCAGGGCTTTAGCGGCCTCCCGAACCACATAAATGCCCCCTCTGGCCGTGGCATCCCCCCGACCTTGCGACCCCCCCAGGGGGATCGGTTTTCCGGTGATGACGCCGGGATGGTGTTCGCCGGTGATGGTTTCATATTCGTCCATCATCCAGGCCATGATCTGGGGGGTGGTGTAGACATCCGGTGCCGGCACATCTTTTGTAACCCCCAGCGTTCTACCCACAGCGCGGACGTAGGCGCGGGCCAGTCGTTCTTTTTCAGTTTCGGTCAATTCCTTGGGGTTGCAGACCACGCCCCCCTTCCCACCGCCAAGAGGGATATCCACCACCGATGTCTTCCAGGTCATCCATGCGGCCAGTGCCCTCACTGTGTTCACGGTTTCATCAGGATGCCAGCGTATGCCCCCCTTTGCCGGCCCTCGAGCGGTGTTGTACTGAATGCGAAACCCGTGAAATACCCGTGTGGTTCCATCGTCCATCTTGACGGGCATGGTCACTTTCAATTCATGCATGGGCCAGCGAAGGAGTTCATGGGTGGCGTCATCCAGTCCCAGCTTTTCCGCTGCGGTATCCAGCTGTTTCTGAGCAATTCGAAATGGATTTAACATCTCTGTCATGTTTCGCTCCTTTTGGGTCAATGTCAGGGGGGGAAGGGCCTACCTAAGAACCGATTTAGGGGTTGCTTCAAGCAGGGTGTTGATGATGCTTTCACGATCCAGCATCTCTCCCGATTGCGGTTTGATTTCATTGATCCAGAAATCGCTTTCATAGATCTCTTGGTACAGTCGTTTTCTTTCCGCCTCGTTTTCGAAACGACGGATCCATACATAAAGATCGTCTTCTTCCGGGGCGATAAAACTGCCCACCACCACAACGCCCTTGGACGTTTGAAAAGGGATGATCTGTTCTTCCATCAGCTTGACCCACTGATCGCGTTTTCCATCTTTGATCCGGTATTGCCGCAGTTCAAAAAGCATGGGTATCTCCTCATTGTTTGTATGTTATAAATTTGGAATTAGGGAAATAAGATTTTCATCATACACCGTAAAGGGATGCCGTTGCAAGGGGCGAACCGACGACTTTTCCCTTGACATGAAAGGAGCATATAATTATATAAAATGGGTTTAAACAGATTGGGATTGGAACGAATCTTTTTGAGAAACAGGAGGTTTGATTTATGGCGACGGGAACCGTAAAATGGTTTAGTGATCAAAAGGGATTTGGTTTTATTGAGCAGGAAGGTGGCGCTGATGTTTTTGTTCATCATTCTGCCATTAATGGGTCAGGCTTCAAAACCCTTCAGGAAGGTGAAACGGTAACCTTTGACATCGAAGAGGGCCAGAAAGGCCTTTCCGCGTCCAACGTGACACGGATTTAAACCTTCTGAAATTCACTTGCTACCTGTGGTGTTGGGGATTCTAACGTCACAGATCAAAATTTATGGGTCCCGGAAGGATATACGCAAGATGGCTACCATGCCAAGAGGAAGGATTGTTGGAACCGGTTCAACCGCGCCGAAAAAGATATTGTCTAATGTGGACCTTGAGGGGATTGTCGATACCAATAATGAATGGATTGTACGGCGAAGCGGTATCGAAGAGCGCCGTATTTCATCCAAATACCTGAATGAGACCACCACCGATCTGGCGACCCAGGCCTCCAGGAATGCCCTGGATATGGCGAGCATTTCACCGGATAAGCTGGATATGATCGTGGCGGGAACAGTCACGCCGGATCGACAGTTTCCCTCTGCCGCTTGTATGGTTCAGGAATCACTGGATGCGAAAAATGCAGCGGCTTTTGATGTTTCAGCGGGTTGTTCCGGGTTTCTGTACGCTCTTTCCATGGCCAACAATGCCATCCAATGCGGGACCTGTAAAACGGCTCTCGTTTTGGGAGTGGAGCGGCTTTCCACCATCTTGGACTGGGAAGACCGTGGGACCTGCGTACTGCTTGGGGACGGTGCCGGCGCCGTGGTGTTGACGGCGGAAAAAGGCGACAACGGGATATTATCGACCCATTTGAAGTCTGACGGCAGTCTTGGCGATCTACTGTATTCATCGGAAGGTAAAAAGAGTCTTCCGGAAATCCTCGGTTGTGTCGAACAAAAATCCTTTCACTTGAAAATGGAGGGGAACCGGCTTTTTAAGCGGGCCATCAATTGTCTGACGTCCATTGCCAGGGAGGCACTCACCCACAATGCCATGAGTGCAGCGGACATTGACAGTATGATTCCCCATCAGGCCAACCTTCGAATTATTCAGGCTACGGCGAAAAACTTGAAGATTTCCATGGATAAGGTCTATACCAATATCCATCGATACGGCAATACGTCTTCAGCCTCCATTCCCCTTGCCATGGATGAGGCCAATCGAGATGGGCATTTGGCAACCGGTGCAAATGTTCTTTTGGTAAGTTTCGGAGCGGGTTTGACTTGGGGCTCGTCCCTGTTGAAGTGGGCCTTATAACTGACTGATCACAGTTGACTGAAAGCTGAAAAGGACGATTCATTTCAAGAGGAAACAGTTCTTTTCGGCTTTTTTTTGGTTTTTTTATGGGCAGACAATAGTGCAAAACCCATGGCGCCAAGGGCCAGGAATCCGGATATGAGAAGCACCTCCTGATAAGCGGGCGGAATGGAACGTCTGATCGCTTGGGCAGCATTCCATCCTTCAAGGCGTAATATATCCTGATAAATGGTTTGCCTGGTGGAAAAAATGGCTCCCGACAATGCCATTCCAAGAGAAATGCCCACCTGTCGTTCGGTGGCAATAAGGGCTGATGCTGAACCGAGTCGTTTTCGTTCCACCGCGCCCATGATGGTACTGTTGTTGGGCGGTTGAAAAGCGCCCACGCCCAGTCCCAGCAGTATCAAAATAAGAATGATGGTCGGAATTTCCGTTTGAAGGTCAAAGCCAAGCATGCAGAAAAAGGCGGCGGCAGTGGCGCCCGCGCCAAATACCGAGGGCCAGACCGGCCCGAAACGATCGGAAAGGGCACCACTGATGGGGCTGGTGATCATGGTGACCATGGAGACAACGGCGAGCAGCATCCCCGATTCCAGGGGAGAGAGATTGATGCCTTCCATAAGGTAAAAGGGCATGATCAGAATGTAGGGGGGAACGGCCAGGAAAAAGAGAAGAAGGCCGCCCATGGCGTATGAAAAAGTACGATTCTTAAAAAGTGCCAGATCGATAATGGGATCCGTTGCCCGTCGTTCCACCAGGATGAAGAGGAACAGAATCACAAATCCGCTTCCCACGAACAGGAGAACGACGGGTGATTTAAAACCATGGCTTTTGATATGGGCCATGCCGAAGATCAGGCAGAAGAGACCGGCTGAAGAGGTGACAGTTCCCATGATATCGAGTTTGATTTTTCCGGATCGGCCAACATCTTTTTCAAGCAGGGCGATCGCCATCAAAAAAGTGCAGATGCCGATGGGGGTTCTCATGTAAAACAGGGAACGCCAATCCAGCCAGTCCAGCAGGAAACCGCCGATAATGGGACCCAGTATAAAGCCTGCAGAGACAGACATGCTGAGCATCCCCAGCCCTTTTCCGGTTTCAGTGGCGGGAAAGGCTTCGGTGACAATGGCTGTTCCGCACGAAATGGACATGGCTGCTCCCAGGGCCTGAATAATCCTGAAGATAATGATCTGCTCCACATTCTGGGCCAGCGCGCAGGCAGCCATGCCAAGGGTAAAGACCGCCATGCCGACCGTATAAATCCGGGTTCTGCCGATGAAATCGCTTATTTTTCCAAAGATGAGCATCAAACTGCTGCTCACCAGGATATAGGCTACGGCGATCCACATGACCGTGGCAAGGTCGGTTTGAAATACACGGGTCAGTTCGGGGAAAGCAATGGTGGTAATGCTGGCGTCCATGGTGGCCATCATGGTTCCCATGGCCACGGTGATGAGGGCTTTCCATTTGTAGGGTAGGGCTGGCATGGGACCTCATTATGGATCATTTTAAGAAAACATGGACGGTTGCAACAGTACTGTATATTCAAAAGAGATGTCAATCATCGCCATGGCCGCTTTTATAAGGAGGTTTTGATGGGAAGGGAAAATCTACTGGAAGATTCTTCCCGGTTGATGGTCCATATTCAGGAAGTCCTCCAGGATCGCAGCATTGGGGAATCCCTTTTTCCCCAAGGGGTGTCCGAATCCGCTGGTGCATCCGCAGTCTTATTTCCACTCAGCCGGAAATGCCCCAATTCGCGTTCCCATGACAACCCTTGCCTCGTACTCAATAAGCGTTCCCAGGTGGTCAAACAACCGGGTGATCTGTGTTTTCCCGGCGGGGCCATTTCCCATGGGCTGGACCCGAAACTGGCACAATTCATGAGACTTCCCTTTTTCCCCCTTTTCCGCTGGCCCTATTGGCAAAAATGGCAGAAGGAAAGGCCCCGGCAAGCCAGGCGATTAGCGCTACTTTTTGCCACCAGCATGAGGGAGAGTTTTGAGGAGATGGCGCTGAACCCACTGGGAGTTCAATTTCTGGGGCCTTTACCACCCCAGCGCCTGGTGATGTTCAAGCGGGAGATCTTTCCGTTTGTGGGCTGGATTCGCAACCAGGGGCGCTTTTTTATTAACCGGGAAGTTGAAAAAATTGTCCACATTCCCTTAAGGGAACTTCTGGACGGAAGCAATTACGCACGATATAAACTGCTTTTCAATGTGCCGAAAGGTCCGGTTGAAAGCGGGGCGTTTCAATATTTCCCCTGTTTCCTGCATCGGACCATGATGGGTACGGATGTTCTATGGGGCGCAACCTACCGGATTGTAATGATTTTTTTAGATTTGATATTTGGGTTCAAAGAGCCCGAGATGGGTGGGTTGGAGGTAGTGGATGGGGTTATTGATGAAACGTATTACCGGAATGATTCTTAAGGTGAGACCCTGGCCAAAGATATTTGAAGTTTTAGAAAAGACAAATATCGAATATCGATGGGAAATTTAGCATTTGACCTCGAAGACCGTTTTATTAATAAGGCTTTCATTATCGTTTCGGCCATGTTGTGCTATGTGTACAACTGTAGGTGCGGATTTATCCGCACAGGTGGAGTGATTGTTGAAGTTGCTCTCCTTCAGGGAAAACATTTCGACACAAAACCTATTAAAAGAGTGATTCGAAGCTCAGAGGGGCATAGTGGCCGAAAGACCCGCTCTGCAGCACAAACCCAATATAGGGAATATCTCATGGCGTACCTGACGATTAACGGACTCAACATCTACTACGAAATGCACGGCGAGGGGGAAACCATCCTTCTCCTGCACCACGGATTCGGCTGCACGAGGATGTGGAAGACCATCTACCCCGGCCTGGTAAAGGGAGGATATTGTGCGGTCATGTACGACCGACGGGGATATGGTCGCTCTGAGGAGGGTCCGGATTTCGACCGGTTCTACACAAGCCCAAGCTTCCGCGCCGAGGGAATCAAGGAACTGGAGACCGTCCGGAAGATGCTGGGCCTGGAATCATTTCATTTAGTGGGGCAGTGCGAGGGAGGCGTGGTGTCTGTGGATTACGCAACCCGATACCCGAAACAGGTTCAGTCCATCACCATCTCAAGCACCCAGTGCTACAACGACATCCCCATACCTGAATTGAACCGGAAGATGTTTCCGAAGCCTTTACGGGAGTTGGACCCCGGGCTTCAGGAAAAGATGGCCGAGTGGCACGGAAGAGAACGCGCTGGTCGTTTTTTCGACATGTTCCGCGATCGCGGCGGATCCTACGGGACCGGCGTCTTCGATATGAGACCGATTCTCCCCGCTGTTACCTGCCCGGTCCTTGTGCTCTACCCGGACCGCAGCGCCCTGTTCGATGTGGAGCAGGGGGTTGCTTTTTACCACCATCTGCCCAACAGTGAATTGGCAGTGTTGCCCAAGTGCGGCCACAACACCTACGAAAACCAGCCAGTTGAATACGTGCGTAACGTTCTTTCCTTCCTGGAACGGCAGAAGACTTATGTTCCACCGGAATACTTCAATGCCACATGTGTAGCGCCGGAGTGCTAAGTGAACCTCCCTTTCGCCTGTTTTAATCTTTTCCAGTGTTGAGAGTGCCTGGCTCCCCAAATCGGCTCTTGACTCTTTTTCTCGCAGTTGAAATATGAACATTACTGATGTTTCTTCCCTTGTGGAGCTGATGCATTAATAAAGACTCAATCATCGCTGCTTCCGCAACTGAAAAGTAACAAATGAAAAGTCGACGGCATCTATAGAGGTGGCGGGTCTACCTGCTATCTCTACCAACTGAAGCAAATGCTGTGATACCATAATTTCAAACGACCAAAATCTCTATTGTGGCCTATGCCGATTTTACGATTTTTTTGTGAAAACAAATCTGTGAATATTTC
>ERZ889078.2879-NODE-2879-length-11917-cov-7.307790_pt1 | contig 11917 bp, 8 predicted proteins | sample MGYA00521266_ERZ889078 | MGnify/ENA primary metagenome ERZ889078 (study PRJEB32303, sample SAMEA104408618) | aquatic metagenome | biome: Brackish water; feature: Pelagic; material: water | place: Baltic Sea | collected 2014-06-16T06:34:00 | depth 76,534 m ... | reverse complement strand
TAACACTCTTTGTAGATTAATATTACTGGCCTTCTATTCTTTGTCGATCTTACGTTGCCAGAATCGTGATATTGTAATCTTTTGTCTAAATTTGAAGTACAACCTATATAAAGATTGCAATCTTTCAGACTTTTTAATACATAAATAAAATATACACCCTCGCTTTTCTTCATATATTTTATGTCCTACCCATTAGCCTTGCCCGTAGGGCGTTGCCCACCGGGCTACGGCCGAGGGACGATCCCCGAATACGGTTAACAGCTTACTTTATACTACTTCTCCCCCAAAAGTGTCAAGAATGTCCCCTACCTCTTTATCATTTTTACCTTTAAAGGTTTGATGATTTTCACTGTAGTTTTGATCTATATTGATATTCACTTTGATAGTCTGGCCCAAAGCATCAGATAAAACTTTGGTTAAATAATTTTTGACATTGGGTTTCTCCATTTGCTGAAGACTAAAATCAAATTCCACCCCAATGGTAATAATATCATTACTGACAGAAACTGGATGAGCAATTTGCAATAAAGCAGATAAAGAATGATTAAAAGCCTTGGTCTGATCGATAATCTTTGACCAATTGGCCTGTAAACTCTTGATTATATCATTAGTGCCTAGGTTTTTTTCAGTTTTTTTTTCCGCTGAGGTAGGTACTTCAACTGGCTTATCCTCTGCTGGCTCAAGCGGTTTTTGGTCTAGGAGAAATTCGACACAAGCTAGTTCTAATGGTAGCTGTTCGATCAAGGTTTCTTTGATGGTCAATTTGTCTAGAATAATATTTAGGAAGTGGGATAAATCAGCCAAAGGAAACTCTTGAGCATGTTTTTTGATAGAATCAATCAAGTCCTCGGGGAAATCTAGGGTGTAGCTAGGGCCAATGCTTTGATACAGTAGTATCTGCCGCAAATAATCTATCAGGTCTAGATTAAAACTCTGTAGATCAATGCCTTCGCCCACTAGCTTATTTATTTGATTGAGAGCTGTAGAGAGATTATGTACCCTCAGAGCCTCTACTAAGACATCGATATCTTGCCAATTGCTAGTTGGTAGTACTAGCGAGGCTAGTTCATCAGTAACTTTACCCTGGCTGAGAGATATCACTTGCCCTAGAAGTGATTCGGCGTCTCTGAGACAGCCTTCAGAACGACGAGCAATCTCAGACAAAATATGGTCTGGTACAGTGACATTTTCCCACTCAATGATCTCGGTCATTCTTTTGACAATATCGACCTGTGGTATTTTCTTGAAGTCAAAACGCTGACAACGAGAAATAATTGTTTCTGGAACTTTGTGTATCTCGGTAGTAGCTAGGATAAAAATAATATGTTTTGGTGGTTCTTCTAGAGTTTTAAGCAAAGCATTAAAGGCAGACTTGGACAGCATATGTACTTCATCGATGACAAAGATTTTGTAGCCACCTTTTTTAAATGGCGGTACTTGAGAACTAGCAATAATATTTTCCCGGACATTATCAACGCCAGTATTAGAAGCGGCGTCAATCTCCATGACATCCATAAATCTACCAGAAATAATTTGTTCACAAACATCGCAAGTGTTGCAAGGCTCAGATTCAACATCTTTTCTATTGAGACAGTTTAAAGACCTAGCAAATAATCTTGCTAGGGTTGTCTTGCCTGTACCACGAGGACCAACAAAAAGATAAGCATGAGCTGCATTGCCAGAGGCAATCTCATTTTGTAGTGTCAGCTTGATAGGCTTTTGACCAACAACTTCTTTAAAAGTCTTTGGCCTGTATTTTCTATATAAAACTTCCGGCATAGTAAAACTAAAAACTAATATCAAATTCTTCAGTAGAAGCCGCGTTGTTTTTTGGTTTTTTAATAATGTTTTCTACAGCTGCCCAATTACTATCAGAGTCTTTTGGTACCAAGACGACGACTTCGTCACCTTCTTCGCCCTTGAAATATGTAATTGAGGCCATAAGTGTGCGATATACTTTGTCTTGAGACAATACCACAAACTGATCCAGCTCTTTGTCTTTTACCAAATGTCCAACAACTCTAGCTCTTTCTACTGGTAATATTTGTTTGAAAATAAACGATCCATCTCTAGCTATAGTCAATTTTAGGATATCGCCTTCAACTAGTTTAGATTTGGAAGCATAGTTGGCTGGTACTGAATATTTCTTGCCATCAGGGCCAATCATTAGCTGTCCATCAAAGATTCCCTCAACCACTGCACCTTCATCGGATTGACTCTCACTACCCTCTTGAGACGCCTTCAAAGAAAAGTCTACAGCATCCTGAGATTTCCGTCCTGATAATTCTCCTAGTATTAACTTGGTCTTCTGGAGTTCTAATTCTAAATTATATACTAAAGACTCTAGTTCTTCTATTTTTTTGGCTTTTGGCATTTTTGTTTTTATTTATGAAGAGATGTACCCTCCAAGAGACTTTTGAGGTCTCTACATCCATAAATTTATCATAAAACGGACTGCTTGGCAATCCGTATATTTGTAACTAATATTAGATAAAATATGGCCTAAAAAGTCAACCTACTTTTGATTTCATTTTCTACTACATTTCTGTCTTTACCATACTTCAAACGAGATAGTTCTTTTATGGCTTTGGCTAGCTCATAATTGCCTTTTTCTGGAAAGAGAGGCTGAAAGTTAAAGGCTGGTGGATTTTGGTTGTCGATCAAAAGTTTGGCATAACAAGTATACTTGGGCATGTTGATCAAGTCATAATCAGAAACCACTGGAGCCATTTGCTTGGCCATTATCTCGGCGTCTTCGACACCAATACGATATGAAATCAACGTACCGACATTACCAAAGATAGCGTCACGGACTGAAGTATCACCATTTTTTACCAATTGAGCTATGAACTGATGAGCCAAGATTAAGTTTAATTTATATTTTCTAGCTTCTGACAAAATAATAGAAATACTATCAGTCAAAAAGTTTTGGAACTCATCAATGTAGAGATAAAAATCATTTCGCTCTTCTTCTGGTATATCTACTCGACTCATGGCGGCATAAAGAAGTTTACCAATCACTACCATGCCCAGCAGATTACTGTTCATCTCACCAATCTTACCTTTGGATAGATTGAGTAAGATAATTTTGTTTTCATCCATAGCTTTCCTAAAATTGAAAGCAGATTTTTGTTGAGCTATAATCGGTCGGACGATGTCGTTGGTAATAAAGGGTGTCAACTTAGAGGTGATATAGGGAACCATATTGGCCAAGGATGCTTCACCGCCAGCTTTTTGAGCTTCTTTTTCCCAAAAATCTTTGACCAACTGACTCTTGGCTTTGAGTAATTTTTGTTTTCTGAAATTTTCGTCAGATAGTACTTTTGGTATTTCTAACAAAGTAGCGCCAGAGTCTGGATCATCCATGATCAGCAACATAGCATTTCTCATGTACTGTTCAAACATCGGACCACCAGTTGCCTTGAGGTCATACAATTTATCAAAAATACCTATCATCTCATTGATGACAAAAGTTTTTTGTTCCTGAGTTTCAAACTCCAGCATGTTCATGCCCATGGGACGCGCAGTATCGACTGGATCAAAAACAATCACATCTTCGGCTCGTTCTTTTGGTACATGCGTCAATATTTTCTCTACCAAATCACCATGAGGATCAACTACACAGACTCCATGACCAGCTTCGATGTCTTGCTTGATCAAGGATTCCATAAAAACTGACTTACCAGTACCAGTTTGACCGATCTCATACATATGGCGGCGCCTATCCTCCGGTTTGATACGAATGTAGGTATTTTTGCCTCGATAGGTATTTATACCTAAAATGATACCATCTAAGGACATATTGGCTGGTGGAGCCGCTTTGACGGCCTCTAGCCAGTCTATATTAGGGGTCTCAGTGGTTGGTAGGGCCATATGGACCAAAGATACCATTTCTTCAGAATTTAAGACTAAACGATAGCCAGCATCATAGCTTCGATAGATAAAGTCATTGATTAACTTGTTTGGTTTTTTGGGTAAAATTGCCTTGAAACTATTGCCAAATTCATAGATATTGTATTGAGTGTAACTATTGATGATGTCTGACAAATAAGCCTTGGCCCGGACTGGATCTTTGCTAGAAACAATAATACGGATATTAGCTTCAACTCCAGACTTGGAAGTTTTTTGCTCCAGCCCCTTGGCTCGTTCTAGCTCCATAGCCGACATACCTTGTTGCTGTTGTTGAATTTTTTCTGGTTCAGCTTTTTTGGGTGAAATAAAACTAAAAATAAAACTAAAAATCTTGCCAATACCTACTCCGCCACTAACCTTAGCTAGAGCTTCTTGGAAAGATTCACCTTTTTGCATAGATCGAGCAATATTCTTGCCACGCTGATGCCATTTTTTTGGGGCTGATCTAAAGACGTATTGAATACCAGCTGACTCCTCTTCAGTCAGCTTGCTCATACTATTGGTTATTGCCTCTAGCGGATCTGTCTCAAAAGTCTTGTAGGTTTTTATCGGTAAACTAAAATCTCCAGTAAATTTCAAAGCCCCAGCAGAAATATGACTATTGGATTGAAATAGATTATAATCTGAGGCATCTTCAAAATATACCTTGGGGTAAACTGATTGAAGCTGTTGAATGAAATATTCTTTGAGGTGCGGTGGTACAGCGGCATAAAAGTTTATAAAACCATTACGAGAAACTATCTCCAAAGAAAATGTCTCACTAGAGCCCTTGGCTTGTAGGCCGGCAATAGAAGTAAATAAATTTTCTATCTTACCCAAGGAGTTTTGAATATACTCTTTGGTTAGTTCTTCTTTTTCTTGTTTGGTATACTTGGGTATTTTGATCAAAATAATATCCAATTTTATACCCTTGTTTGTCTGGCGACTGATCTTGCGGACATAAAACCAGATCCCAACTATTAGGACTAGGATAAATACTGCCAGACTACCAAAAATCAAAAAATTTTGCTCCATAGAATTTTAATCTTTGCCTTCATAAACTCGCATAATGCGATCGGCTTTTATCTTGGCCTCTTGTTCTAAATAAAATTTATTAACTCCTGGTATAATTCTCAACCAGTTTAAAATTAATTCAATAACTTGTTTGCTTTTGACTTTAGTTTTTTGCAATAAAGTCATTATCTCTCTAGTAGTCTGCTCGCCCTGGGCTTTGAATTTTGCCTGACTAGCAACATCCATAGTCAAAAATACCTTATCCATACCATCGGCCAAAATAGCCTCTACCTTTTTAAAGACAATTTCTTGATTGGGTACTAGCGGAGCAGCCTGAGGTGAGTCATCGGGTAAGATAACTTGAGGTTGAGCGCTTTCTGACTGTGCTTGGGCGGCTTGTTCTGAACTTTGCTCGGCCTGTTGTTCTACCTTTTGTTCTGAACCAGAAACTTGTTCCGGACTTGAGACCGGTTTTTCAGCTTGAGGTATATTTTCCAAATTTTGTTCTGGCATGAATATATTATAACAGATTTTACTTATTTAAGTAAGTTTCTAGCTTAGAGAAAACTTTATCTCGACGATTGATATTTTGTAAGTAAATTTTGCGTCCAGAGGCTAATAGATATATACTAGCTCTACCATGAAAACCAATTTCCTCTAGTTCTGACAAACGAATGGCGCCAACTACGGCAAAATTCTTTTTATTTAGGGCCCGCAGATGAATGATTCGTTTGTTGGTCAATAAATATCTATCATTGACCGACAGAAGCTGTCTAGTTAAAGAAAAAATCAAGGTAATTAGAGCCACAAACCATAAAAAGACCCCCATCTCACCGGCTCGCCAGGCCGGAAACATCAAAAAAAACATCAATAATATGAGGATTAAAACAAAATAAAACTTAAAAGTCGCCTTTTTTGGAACTATCTCCAAACGAAGCACTTCCTTGTTTTTTAAAAATTTGTTAAAATTAGACATATATGAAGAGAAAAACCCAAAAAATAGCTTGGTTTATAATGGCCATATTTATAATACTCTCTATGATTATGTGGACAATAGGTCTAGGTAGTCTTTAGCGTTTTAGAACCGCTAAATAAGCCTCCTGAGGAATATCTACTTTGCCTAACTTGGCCATCTTTTTTTTGCCTTTTTTCTGTTTTTCCAGCAACTTTCTTTTTCGAGTAACATCACCACCGTAGAGATTAGCCGTTACATCCTTTCTCATGGCCGCCATCTTTTCTCCAGCAATGATTTTACCACCAACAGCGGCTTGAAGTTTTACGGCAAATTGTTGACGTGGTAAAACTTCTTTCAATTTTAAGACAATTTTTTTACCGACTGAAAAAGCTTGATCTTTGTAAACCAAAGTAGTCAGAGCTTCGATCGGATGCTCGGCTACCAAAATATCCATCTTGACTAACTGACAAGGTCTATAGTCAGCAAAATCATAATTGAGTGAAGCATAGCCCGAGGATATGCTTTTTAAATTGTCATAAAAATCAACCAATATACTCGCCAAAGGAATATAATAATTTAGCACCACTCTATCTTCATCCAAATATTGAGTGTCTTTGGAGATTCCTTTTTGTTCTGCTATATAGGACATCAGACCACCAATATAGTCCTTAGGGGTGACCACTTCAATACTCATGTATGGTTCTTCTACTCTGGAAATTTTTGATTGATCAGGAAATTCTAGTGGCGTGGTCAAAATAGTTTCCTCGCCATTGCTCAAAAATAAATTGTAGGCAACTGTTGGGGTGGTTACGATCAAATCAAGGTTATGTTCTCGTTTTAATCTTTCCTGAAATATTTCTAGGTGCAGCATCCCCAAAAAACCACAACGAAAACCAAAACCCAAGGCTTGAGAACTAGCCGGTTCAAATTCTAGACTGGCATCGCTAAGTTTTAATTTCAAAATAGCTTCTCTAAGTTTTTGGTAATCATTACCCTCTTTAGGAAAAATACCCGCATAGACCATTGGCTTTACCTGCTTATAGCCAGGTAGGGCTTTGGCAGTGCTTTTGACATGGACAATAGTGTCACCAACTTTGGCTTTTTCCAAATCTTTTACGCCAGTTATCAAATAGCCAATATTACCATTGCTCAGCTGACCAGAACTAACCCAATGGGGTTTGAAATAACCAACATCCAAAATTTCTGATTCTTCATCAGTGGCCATAAATTTTATTTTATCGCCTTTGTTGATTTCTCCGGCAAAGATTCTAACATAAATCACGACTCCGCGATATTCATCATAACCAGAATCAAAAATTAGAGCCTGTAAATCTTTACTTTCAGTCTTGGGGGCAGGAATACTTTTTACCACCTCGTCCAATACTTCTTTTACGCCCTGGCCGGTCTTGGCAGATACCTTGAAGATGTCTTCAATCTTACAGCCAAGTAGATTAACAATCTCTTTGCTCACTTTTTCTGGATCAGCGGCTGGTAAATCAATTTTATTTATCACTGGAATAATGATCAAATTTTGTTCTAAGGCTAAATATAAGTTTGCCAAAGTTTGAGCCTCGATTCCCTGGGTAGCATCAACTAGCAAAATAGCCCCTTCAACTGCCGCCAGTGAACGAGAAACTTCGTAGGTAAAGTCCACGTGACCTGGAGTATCAATTAAATTTAAAACCGCCCCCTGCCAATCCATGCGAGCGGGCTGTAGCTTGATGGTGATACCACGCTCTCTTTCTAAATCCATTTGATCTAGGAGCTGTTCTTTCATTTTTCTTTTTTCAACCGTACCGGTTATTTCCAGCATTCGATCGGCCAAAGTGGATTTACCATGGTCTATATGAGCTATAATACAAAAATTTCTAATGTTTTCCATTTACAAATAATAACCAAACTCTTTTTAATAAACGCCTTACTATTTCCATCTCCTCTACCTTGAACAATATACTCAATATTAGATAAGTAATCAAGCCCAATAGGCCAGCACCCACTCCTTGAATGAAAATACCCCAGAAAGTCTGCATATTTACTAGTGGGGCCAATAAATACAAACCAGCATAGGCAATAGCGCCTGCTGAAACAGCATTTATTGATATCATGAGTAAAGACCTGAGTATCTTGTTGTCGTTTATGCCTTTGACTCTAAAATGAAGAGTAATATATAACAAAAGCATATTAACAATGCTAGCAATAGAAAATGCCATTGCTAGTCCTATGACTCCAAACGATTGAGCCAAGTACCAAGACAATAAGACATTTAAAGCAATTGAAAAGATACTGATCATCATCGGAGTTTTGGTATCTTCATGCGCATAAAATGAACGTGCCAAAAGTGGAATCAAGCCTTGAGCAAACATTGATATAGCAAATATTCCCAAAGTCTGGGCGGTAGCATAAGTATTTTCCCAACTAAAAGCACCTGTGCCCAGTATAACTCTAACTATCTGAGCCCTCAACACTAAAATTAAAATCGAAGTCGGAATAACTAAAAACAATATACGTCTAAGGCTGACGGAAAAATTTTCTGAAAATAATCTTTTGTTGTTTTCATTGACTGCTTGAGTAAAGGTAGGAAAAACAGCAATCGCCAAAGAAACAGCAAATATACTAATTGGTAAAGACTGTAGATTGTTGGCTAGATTAAAAACGGCGATACTACCAGCAGTCAAAGTAGAAGCAATCATGGTAATAACTACCAAATTTACTTGCCCGGCGGCCAAGCCCATAGTCCGAGGTAACATTAACTTTAAAATTTGTTTTAGTTCTTTATCAAACTTAAGGACAAATTTATAACGCCAGCCATTTTTGATAGCTTCTGGCAATTGAACCAATAAGTGAAAGATAGCCCCCAAAAATACACCCCAGGCCAGACCAACCAAACCGTAAGTGGGATAGAAAAACATAATGCCGATAATAATACCGATATTATAGAAACTGGCAGCCAAAGAAAAACTAAAGAATCTTTTCCAAGAATTCAAGACACCACCGAGTACATTAGAAGCAACAAAAAATATAATAGCCAACAGCATCACTCTAGTGAGGGCAACTGTTTGATCTAATTGCCAATCTGAAAAACCAGGAGTAAATAATGGTACTAGTTGTGGTGCAAATATAAATACAACTATTACCAAAAAACTAATAAACACCAAAAAGAAATTCATTACCGAGCTAGCCAAGACCAAGCCTTGGTCTTTATTTTTGTGCCAAACTTTTTGAAAGATTGGTATAAAGGCCGAAGTTAGAGCACCTAACACCAGAGTATTAAATATTAAGTCTGGTAAACGAAAAGCCGCATAATAAATATCCGACATTTCACTGGCCCCAAAATTGTGAGCAATCAATCGTTCTCTAAACAAAGCAAATAATTTTGACAAAAATGAAAAGAAGGCGATTAGAAATGCACCCCCCGTGACTGTATTATTAACTTTGTGCCACAATCTTTGCCACATTTTATCTATTGTTGGATATAATAAATCCCAAATACTGATCTTGCTCTAAACTTTGACTATAAGTTACGACCGTTTCATTTACACTCATACTATCTTTATCACTAGCATTATTCCAAACTACTTTAAAATTAGGTGGTAATACAATCGTAGCATTATAAGTTGTATTTTGAGCGCCTGACTGTGATTGGATAACAAGATTATAATTATCTAAGTTAAGATTATCCATAAGAATCTTGTCCCACCAGTTGGTTACCAGGGGATTTCCTAATTCCAATTTTGTAGGAAGTTTGTATTTGACCATGACAGTTTTTGATTCTCCTGGAGCTAAAGTCATCCAATTGGCAAAAACTGTTTTATCAAGACTTTGATATATTTCAGTATTTGAGTCACCATCGATCAACATCCCATCCTCCTCACGAGCGATATCTGGGTCAGAGTCAGCTTTTACTTCAGCTGTTCTAAAATATACCTCAGGGATCTTGTCAAAGCCGATTGATTCAATAAATTTTGAACCCAGGGGAGTATATATGCGCATATAAGAAACATTGCCACCATCGATTCCTGCCAAAGGATTGTCTTGGCTACCCTGATTGGTCCTAGTTATTTTAACTGTAGCCACCATCTCACCGTTACTAGCAATCTCTACCTTATGGTCAATAGCTTGAAAAATGTCGTTATCGGTTTTACCACCGGCAATATTGGTTGAAATTACATTCAAATAATCCTTGTCGTAGGAAGCCATTTTGCCTGCCCAGCCAAAATCACCAAGTTTTTTTTGGGTAGCCGAATCGTCGCTATAAATTTGGATTTGTTTATTGGCCAACATTTTAGCCAGAGTTGTCATCATGGCTGGTTGTTTTTCAGTACCAGATAATAATTGTTCCAAAACCTTTGGTACTAAATCAGCAATAATAGCCTTGGGTTTGTTTTCGTCCTTGTCGTAATTTAATTCAACTTCTTGTTGTAATATAGTAAATAAATTTTCAGCTGTAATAGTAACCTGGTATTCTTCTAATTCAATTGGGCCAATCACTTCTAGTAGATTTTTGAGCACACTAGCATTGATTGCTATCACACCGTCGATAGATGACTGACTAGCATCTTCATACATTCCCTCAATTTTTTTGGCAGATGTAGGATAGTCAGGCCACCAATTTGCGTCCCAAATATTAAAATATTGATTGATCAACGATAAGGCCTTTGGTGCTTTGGCCAATTTTTTTTGCCCAGCATCTAAGTCATAGGTACCGCCACCAGGAGTCTCCAGTCCAACAATTTTACCCTGATAGACATCTAGCAATGAAAAACTACCAATAAAACCACCGGTTGCCCGAAGTTCGTTATTGTTTTGAAATAAAATCAAATATCTTTTTTCACTATCGTGACCAAGTAGACCAACTAAAAGTGAAAAAGTTTCATCCAGACTCTCTAAGTCTTCTGTAACTGTTGGTAAATAATTTTTCAAACCATCAAAGTGTGGGCGCAACTCTAAAGGAAGATCAGATATAGAAATATTTTGTAGATCATTTTGAGCAGCCTTAAGGTAAGGTAGTGTATCTTTGACTTGGTTATGGACAATAGATAAATATTCAGTAAGATTGGTGTCTTCTTGTACGCTTTGATTTAAAATACTACCAGCCTGAGAGATATTATTGGCTACGGTTAACATGTTTCTACTCAAGGACAATTGTTTTCCCACCACTGGCACAGTACCAGCTGCTTCTAACATCCATTCTTGATAATTATCTAGAGTCCTCTGAGCTTGATCAAAACTAAGTAAGGCGTCTTCAAAACCAATTTGAGCGTCTTCATATGAATTTTCAGAAGCTGAAATTACACCAGCTTGAAGTTTTACTAAACCTTGTTTTCCAAATTGAAGTAATTTATCTTTATCATCCTGAAGCTTGCCAAAAAAGACCAATCCCCTAATCGGCAACAAAATGACTGCCATCACCAAAGCAAATATTAGCATCTTGCTAGCAAAATACTTTAATTTTAGTGGTTCTAAATTTATATCAACATAAAAATATTTTTCGAGACTCAAAGTTGGCAATTTTGGCAAATGGTAGGTCGGCTCTTGCTTTTGTTTTTTAATATCTTTTTTAGCGGTTAACTTTTCCTTGCCTTGTTGCCAGGCTGACTTATACTTATCCAAGGTAGCTCTTTTCTGAACTCTTTGAGTTTGTCTGAGGTCCAAAACATGACTTGAACGTGAGGTCACTTCATTGACCGACTCAATATATACTGCTTGAGGCTCAGGTTGTTTTTCAGGTACTTTTATCTCCTCTTGAGCGACAGCAATGATATCCTTCTTGGCTTTATCCAGAATATGATCATAGGACAGTTCTTGTTTAATCAACTTATCTAACTTAGCTAAAGCTTTTTCCTTTTCTTCCCTGGCCTTTTGGGCATCAAGAACATCTTCTTCAGCAAACAAAAATTGATCCAAGTCATCGACTAGATCCTTCTTTATCTCTTTGATATTAAGCTTATCTATCTTTTTTATAGTCTGCTTTTTTGGAGCAGCCTTTTTCTTTATTAGCATCTAGTATATTATACCAAATTTTGGAAAATATCCAAAATGTTTTTGGCCATGCTTGAC
>ERZ889078.2877-NODE-2877-length-11919-cov-5.973702_pt1 | contig 11919 bp, 8 predicted proteins | sample MGYA00521266_ERZ889078 | MGnify/ENA primary metagenome ERZ889078 (study PRJEB32303, sample SAMEA104408618) | aquatic metagenome | biome: Brackish water; feature: Pelagic; material: water | place: Baltic Sea | collected 2014-06-16T06:34:00 | depth 76,534 m ... | reverse complement strand
GGTGATCTCTCCTCCCCCGGAGATTTCCTCTCCTCGCAGGGTTCCGGAAATTTCCCTGATGTAGAGTGAGCCCTCAAGACCATTCTTTCCCTGTTTTCCCTTTCCTTCAAATTCGCCGTTAATACTCCCTGGAAATTCGGAATACAACCAAGATGGATCAAAATGATCCAGCCTTATTTGGGCGGACCAGCTCGGTTCCTTGGCCCATGAGAATGATCCATTTTCAATAGAAGCCAGGCCAGCCACCTCACCACTGCGGATGTTCAAACCATCGGTATACACCTCGGTCTCAGTAAGAAAAACATTACCAACTGCCGAAACATTATGATCTTGCAATACACCATCTAGATGAAGAATTTCAAAAGAGGCAATAACTCCATTGTCCTTAACATCACCTGCACTCACCAGCTCAGTGGTGAGTTGTCCCTGCAGTTCTGGAACAATGACTGAAGGATCGAAGTTTTTGAACAGAAACCGTCCTTCCCAGGCAAAGATGTCCTGCCAGGAAATTTTTGCCCCTATAGCCTCGGCAGAGCTGTCTTGGTTATCAATGAGCAGTGATTGAAAGTCAATACCCATAAAATTCCCGGCAAGATCACTCACAAGATGCAGCCCTTTTAACGTGTCCCAGGTTCCATCAGCCACTACCCGTCCATGGTAGTTCTCGAAGCTACCGGCAAGATCACCTTGGACGGTGGCCAGCTCAATCTTCGGACAGTCGACTATAAGATTTGACAGATCAACATCTTTTGCCTCAAGTTTCGCTGTCCACTGCGGATTCTCCAGAAGATTGACGAAATCAGCCCCGATCCGAATATCAGCAGGGCTCTGTACCCCTAGCTCCAGATGGGGGTCCGTAAGCGGTCCGGTAGCCGCAACGCTACCGGTCATAGGATGAAATTCGAACCCAGCCAAGCGCCAATTGCCCTGCAGATCCATGGTCCAGTTGCTGTCAATTTGGATATTTCCGTGCAACCCCAGACCAATTTCCGGACTTTGTAGATCAAATTTACTGACCGTCAATCGTTTGTCATTGGTCTCCACACTGGCAATAACCTTGTCGACCACGAAGAGGTCTAGCCCATCACTGTCTATTATTCTAATCTTGCTTACCTCAAAACTCTCAAGCAAAACAGCAAAGGGCAGTAAAACCGCAGGCAGCTCAGTAGCATCGCTTGCCGGTTTTTTTTCCGGACCATCTATTAAGGTAACATCAACCCCATTCACGAAAATTTTTGCAATATTGAGTTGAGCCTTGAGAAGGCTTCCCGGTCGCCAGGAGTATTCCAACCGATCCACACCGACATCGACGTCTGCACTTGCAAACCTAATATCGGTCAAAGTTCCACTACCCAGCAACCTGCCCTGCACTTGACCAATGGACAACACACCACCGGCTAATCTATTGACACCCTTTTGTATGAGACCCAGGCCGGACTCTGTAGTGAGCAGGAATACCAAACAAACAAACAGGAGAAAAAAAAGGCTCGCTAGAAATAATGAGATTCGTTTCATCACAAATCGCCCCCTACTGTCAGGTGCATGCGGATAGGGTTGCCGTCCTCAGTTATAGCGGAGGCCATATCCACCTTGATCTGACCAAAGGGTAAGCGATAGCGAACACCACCACCCACCCCCTGACTGAAATCAAGCGACAGATCATCCGTTGCGGTCCCGACATCCCAGAAAGAGGCAAGGCTCCAGCTTTCAGTAAGAACACGCTCCAACTCAATGCTTCCCACCACCAGATACCGGCCACCAATGACCTTACCGGCCGAATCTTCGGTACCTATTGATTTATATTTATAGCCACGGACAGTGCTATCGCCACCGGTGTAAAAGCGTAAAGATGGCGGCAGGGAATCAATAGAATTAGCGAGAGTTGTCCCGAGCGACCCTCTGCCTAACACCCTCCAACTTTTAAGCGGCGTGATGATCGCTTTGCCGTTTATCGTACCCTGCAAGAAAGTGGCATCGGAAACCACCCCCTTCACAGCACCAAGGAAACCTACCGACGTCAGCAATCCGTTTTTGGTATTCAGAACATCGTCGGCAAAAACCATTCCGGCTCTGAGAGAAGGCACCAAAAGTGTCGAGTCACCATTGGTATTGCCAATATCGTACACCTCATCTCGCAGTTCAAGGCCGCCACTGAGGTTAAAACGGGGTCCTGAATATTCGTGAATCACCGAGGCAGTAAAGAGTTGAGTGGTCGTATCGTCCCATTCTTTATCCTGATAGGCGAGACTATTCACCAGCTTGTTGTAGCGTGGATCACTGCGCGGGATTTCGTAGCGCAGGGCCGCAGCCGTTTCATATTCCGCCAGCATGAAGGACGCACTCATTTTATGCCCCCGGGAATTCCACAACCTGTTGGACCAGTCCACCTTGCCCCTCATACCGGTATCGGTGGCATAGCCTAAACCCAGAGTATATTTATTCAGATGTTTTGGAGGAGTCAGGTCAATATCTACCGGAACGCTGATGTCCTCAGCGTCTTCGGTCTGCCCTTGCACCATTACCTGTCTAAAATAGTCCGTCCGGTAGAGAATAGATTGCAGTTCGAAGAGTTTTGCCTGGTTATACGGATCGCCTTCTTTATAAGGCAAATATCGGTAGAGTAGATCATCGTCGAGAATCTGCTGGCTGCTGGTTGTTTCACCTAAAAGATATTGACGCCCACTCTCCAAAACCAGATGAACAGAGGCACTATTTGTCTCTTTATTTATACGCAAGGCCCGTTCAGTAAAGACCGAATCGATAAAACCCTCGCTGATAGCAGCATAAACCAGTTTCTTTTTTCCCTGCTCATAAGAATACTGATCAAGAATAGCACCTTGCTTGACCGGGAACCTTGACATGGCCTTCAACAACTTTTTATTACTCCTGCCGGCACCAGTCACCGCCATATCTATGTCTTTAACAATAACGGGGGGGCCCTTTTCAACCGTGTATTCAGCAATAAAAGTTTCACCATCCTTTTTCAGGCTGCTCTTGATGACCGGATTATAATAGCCAAACGGAGCCAAGGCCGATCGAATATCCTTTTCCGCTTGTCTATGCAGGCTTCTTATCGCTTTTGGCTGTAATTTTTCGTTGTCTTTCTGTAAGTTAATGGTAAGACGTGCCATAATATTATCATATAAGGCCTTATCCACACCTGTTACTTTTATATCAACCTTAACAGAGGCTGAAGCGGCCACTGAACAAAGCAAGAGAAACACCAGGACAACTGATATTATTCGAAAAGACAAGAATGGTTTATTAAGAGAAAGTGAACGTTCAGGATCAAATCGCTGCACCAGTAAAGCCCATTTCATACGCATGGATATTGCACCTTGCCGGCAAGGAATTGAATGACGAAACTTGAGACCCTAAACATATTAAAAATAGTCAACGGAGGTTACGGTTTTGCCCATCTTTCCACTGGGCAGGTTACTCTCGTCCGGCATGTACTACCGAATGAGACCGTTATCATAACCACAGAAGAAGCGAAAAAAAACCATCTTTTTGGTAAAGTACAGCAAATCCTGCAAGAACATCCGGCCAGAATAATTCCGCCCTGCAAATATTACGGCCAGTGTGGGGGCTGTGACCTGCAACATTGCAACTACGAGACTCAATTAACTATAAAGAACGGGATCGTTGAAGATCTTCTTTGCCGACAGGCCCAGACTGCAATTCGCGATTCGATTCATCTCCTGGCATCTACCCTACCCTCACCTTCCGCTTTTGCTTACCGGCAGCGAATCCGAGTCCAGGTTGGCGAGCGCGGTGTTGTCGGCTTCCACCGATTTCACTCCCATGACATCATCCCCATTGACGCCTGCCTGCTTGCCGGAAAATCCATAAACAATACCCTAAGAGGACTCCAAGACAATGACGACGGACGCAAGCTTTGCGAACTTTCAACGGAGGTAGAACTACACCTGGACCCACAGACTGGCAAGACTGTCTGCATTTTCCATTTTTCCAGAAAAGTCCGACCCGCCGATGCAAAATCAGCCAAAATATTTTGCCGAGACGTGAGCGAGGTGGAGCGGATTTTTTTCATTGGTGCAGATTTCCCGATCACAGGGCCATATTGTGATGAAGGGAAAATGGACAATATCTTCTCTGTTCATTACCCGACAATTGCCAAAGTGAACAGTCCAATCGACCTTTCCTGGGAAGCAGGTGGTTTCTGCCAGGTCAATCTGGAGCAGAACAGAAGACTCATTGAGACCGTTCTTTCATTTTGCCAAGTAGAAAAAACTGATACGGTTCTAGATCTTTACTGCGGCATGGGTAACTTTTCCATCCCCCTGGCCATGGAGGCAAAAAATATTTTCGGTATTGAAGGCCAAGCTTCAGCCATCCGTAGTGCTAAAACTAATGCGACAAATGCTGGCTTGGTCAATACCCGTTTTTTGAAAAGTCCGGTACATAATGCTTGTATAGAACTTGCTAAAAAGGGTGAACAGTTTGACTGCGTACTCATCGATCCTCCCCGACAGGGAGTCCCCGGTCTGGCAAGATGTCTGGCAAGAATGACTACCAAACGTCTGGTCTATGTTTCCTGCGATCCTGCCACACTCTGCCGTGACCTGGCAGATCTTACCGGCGAAGGTTTTACCATCAGAAAAATCCAGCCTGTTGATATGTTTCCCCAAACTCACCATATTGAAACCGTGGTTTTCCTGGAAAAATAAAACCCCGAATTAACCGTTTTTCTCAATCCAACTGCCTCACTAGGAGCTTGTCCGAGAATAGGCATTTTGTTCAAAGTCGAGAAATTTTTTAAAAATATGCACAGTCATATATTTGATATTGCGAGCATTATTTTTTGGGAATTCCGATGAGTTTGGGTAAAAGGGCATTCTCGGACAGGCTCCTAGGAACACCTCTGTTTTCCGACACCTTTCATCAGTCTTTTGTCATTATTGATCACTGAACTATTTCTCTGCGCAGGCTACAGTAACCTGATAGAATTTTCCTTGACACAAAATCACACAATACTGTATTAATACTGTATCAATACACAACAAGGAGAACAGAGTGCCAAAGTATACCATCGACAAAGAATCTGACATCCCACTGTACATGCAGATACGAACCAATATCGAAAACGCAATTCTGACCGGAAAATTAAGCCCAGGCGACAAGTTACCATCGGTCACCAGTCTGGCAAAAGATATAGGGGTGACCCAGGCCACTGTTCGTCGTGCACTCCAGGATCTAGGCAAGGCGGGACACACCTGTTGTTATGTTGGTCGCGGCACATTCGTTCAGGATGCCAGCAGTGGTTTACAAGAAGGGCAAACTGAGTTTTCTGATGGCCCTCGTAACTCCGAAATACACAAAGGGAACAAGCGACCATCCATCGGCCATTCCCGTAAGTTTGCTACAAGGCGATTGCGAATGGGGATCGGCACAGCCCTCCGCGACATCATGTCGCTCGCGGAACAGCCAGGCATTATTCGCTTTACCAGAGGAGTACCAGATCCTGCTCTGCTGCCCGAGGGATTTTTACCAGAAGTAACCATGGAAACCCTGCAAAATTATGGCAGCGAACTCCTTGAGGCAACGGCGCCACTGGGAAGATATGATTTGAGGCAGGAAATCGCCGACAGATTCAGCAAACGGGGTTCCGCTGTCAGCCCAGACCAGGTGCTCATCACCAACGGCTCAATGCAAGCCATCACCTTAATTGCCCAGGCAAATCTGGAAGCAGGTCATAAGGTGGTCTGCGAGACCCCTTGTTTCAAGGGAATTACTGAAATCTTTGCGGCCTTGGGCCAATGGGTTGAGACCATCACCCGCGACGCGCAGGGCCCTATGCCTGAATTGCCAGCTGGTCTACCTGGGGAGAATCCTTACCTGCTCTACCTCTGTCCCTATGCTCACAATCCCATGGGAACCAGTCTCAGCCAGGATCGATACAAGATGATAGTTGAATGGGCAAAAAGAACCGGCAGCCTCATTTTAGCCGACGAGATCTTCAGAGACCTCTGTTTTGATGATACCCCACAGCCAAGTCTCATGCAGGAACTGGGAGCGGAACAGACTGTGGTCGTCAGCTCTTTATCAAAATCAGTTATGACCGGCCTGCGACTGGGTTGGCTGATAAGCTCTCCTGGCCGCGTGCAGCAGCTGGCAGAACTCAAACGACTCATGGACCATTCATCCGCCTCACTTATTCAGGGACTGGCCCTGACTATATTCAAATCAGGCCGCTTCGACACCCATACCAAGAAGATGCAGGCCATATACAAGAGTCGCCGAGATACCCTTATGAAAGCGCTTAATAAATATATGCCAAAGGAAATAACTTGGGCCGAACCAGATGGTGGCTTCTCCCTCCTGCTAGAACTTCCGCGGGGCTATTCCAGTGTCTCGATGTTTTTGGCCGCCATTGAAAAGGGTGTATCTATTCTCCCAGGCCCGCTCTTTGACATAGACCATCGCTTTGTCCACTGCTTTCGTATCAGCTATGCCTGGGTCAACGAAGAAGAGATTAAAGAGGGCATTGAACTCCTTGCCAGTGCGGTGGAAAGCTTTATCAGCCGTCCCCCTGGAGAATCAGGACTCAGCGGGATCGGCAGCTACCAGTAGCGAAACTATAATTTCATCAATATAACATTTTCTTATACTTAAGGTGATACAATGAATCCGCTCTTACTGGAAGTAATGCTCAAGGAAAAGCGCAGGGATTTACTGCAGGAGGCTGATCGACAACGACTGGTCGCCATCTACAATGCCAATAATCCCGGTTTAAGGGCAAGAGTAGAACTCGCCCTGGGTGATTTTCTCATTCGACTTGGAGAAAAGATCAAACGCCGCTATGCCCGACCATTAGAACTGGGTGAAGATCTCTGCCACGACTAAACAAGATCCTGGTTTACGTCCCTTTTACCGAGATCTGTTGGCACACGGATTAGTTGCAAACCTTTGCAAGATAGCCTATCTTGTTGGCGTGACGCGGGAGCTCGGTAAAACCGGGCTGAGAGGGGTTTCATAGACAACCCGACCGCTTGACCTGATCCGGATAATGCCGGCGGAGGGAACAGTATGGCGCATTTAGCCGTCTCCTGACCGGAGGCGGCTTTTTTTTGTGGTCACACCATCCCATCAAAAAGAGATAGAGAATATTTATCATTTTGGAGACTTGTATGAAGAGATTATTATTTTTTGCAGGGTGCCTGAGTCTGTCAATAGGAGTGTTTCTGACCAACACAGTTCAGGCAGAGAAAACCATCACCCTCATGACCCATGACAGTTTCAATATAGGCAAAGAGGTGATGGCAAGCTTTGAAAAGGAAAACAAGGTTAAGGTCCGCTTCTTAAAATCAGGAGACGCCGGAGCTGCATTGATACAGGCCATTCTCTCCAAGGACAATCCTCTGGCCGATGTCTTTTTTGGGGTCGATAACACCTTCTTTTCTCGGGCGATTGATGCCGATATTTTTATCCCCTATGCTTCACCGCTGCTCACCCAAATCCCCGCTACCCTGCAACTGGATAAACAGAACCGACTGTTGCCGGTCGACTACGGCGATGTCTGCCTCAACTTCGACAAAGAGTGGTTCAAGAAAAACAAACTGACTCCTCCAGCAGATCTGGCCGACCTGATCAAACCAGAATACAAAGGGCTTACAGTGGTTGAAAATCCGGCCACCTCCTCTCCTGGGATGGCCTTTCTTCTTGCCACCATTGGCAGATTCGGCGAGTCTGGCTACCTCGACTTTTGGAAAAAAATGCGAGAAAACAAAGTTATCATCGCCAATGGTTGGGAGGATGCCTATTACGGCCATTTCACTTCTGCCTCAAAGGGCGACCGGCCAATCGTTGTCAGCTACGCCTCCAGTCCGGCAGCAGTCGTCTATTATGCCGAAAAACCGCTGAGCGAGGCGCCCACCGCCGCACTGATTGCAGGCGATACTGCTTTTCGTCAGATCGAATTCGTTGGTATCCTCAAAGGAACCAAAGAGCTTGATCTTGCCAAAAAACTAGTCGACTTCATGCTGAGCAAGAGTTTCCAGGAGGATATCCCACTGCAGATGTTTGTCTTCCCGGCCAACGCTACAGCCCAGCTGCCGGATGTTTTTGTCAAACACGCGGTAATTGCCGACAAACCGTTAAGTATCAGCCCATCGGCCATCGAAACCAACCGGGATAGTTGGATTGAAGCCTGGACAAATGTGGTCCTCCGCTGATAAATAATCTGACATATTGGCATCAAGGGGAGAATAGTTTGTGAAACGGTCTACGCCTCTGTTCCGCTGGTTACTGTTCTCCCTGCCCCTCATATTCCTGATACTTTTCTATTTTTATCCACTTATAAAAATAGTTCTTTTAAGCTTTTTACCTGAGGGCTCCTGGGAGCCTGGCGGGCTCAGCAAGTTGGTTCATTCACCCATCTACGGTCGAATCCTCTGGTTTACCTGCTGGCAGGCCGTTTTATCTACCATCATTACCTTGGTGCTGGCCCTGCCTGGGGCATATGTCTTTGCCCGCTATCGTTTTTTTGGGAAAAACCTCTTCCAGGCCCTGATGACAGTCCCCTTTGTGCTGCCAACCGTCGTCACAGCTGCGGCGTTTAGGGCACTGCTCGGGCCAAACGGTTTGCTCAACAACTGGTTGATGACCGGCTTTGACCTCACTCAGCCTCCGATCAGAATCGATCAAACAGTAAGTTTTTTTCTCCTAGCCCATGTGTTTTACAACTACACCCTGGTGCTGAGGATCGTGGGAAGTTTTTGGGCCGGACTCGATCCTGATCTACGGGCGGCAGCCAGAATGCTTGGCGCCTCGCCCTGGCAGACCTTTCGCAGGATCACCCTGCCCCTTTTAATGCCGGCAATTGGCTCCGCGGCACTTCTGGTTTTTATTTTTTGTTTCACCAGCTTCGGAGTGGTTCTCATCCTGGGGGGCCCTGGTTATGCAACCCTTGAGGTGGAAATTTACCGGCAATCGGTGCAACTCTTTAATTTACCCGTTGCCGCTGCCCTTTCCCTGATCCAGATCGCTGTCAATTTCCTGCTGATGTGGTTCCACGCACTGCTCAGCAAAAAATCGAGGGTCGCCTTCTATACAGACTCGTCAACAGCAACAGCTATAAAGGTGGAAACAATCGGCCAGAAGATATTCATCGGCACCAACCTCATGTTCATGGCGCTCCTCCTGGTCACCCCCCTTCTCGCCCTGGTGCTCCGTTCGGTAACCGGAGAAGACGGCCTGACACTTGCCTACTACTCGGCACTCTTTACCACTCAAGCAAGATCTGTCTTTTTTGTCGAACCGATTTCGGCTGTGGCCAACAGTGTCGGTTTTGGCCTTGCTGCCATGACGCTTGCGGTTATCCTTGGCCTGCTTGCCTCAACCTTTCTGGCATCAGCCCGGGGCCGAGGCGCATCCTTTTGGGACGCTGTTATCATGCTGCCCCTTGCCACTTCGGCGGTAACGCTCGGCTTCGGCTATATCATTACCCTTAACAGGCCACCTCTTAATCTGCGCGACTCCTTGGCACTCGTCCCCATCGCCCATGCACTGGTGGCATTTCCCTTTGTGGTGCGCTGTATCCTGCCAAGTCTTCGACAGATCCCACAGACTCTGCGGGAGGCAGCCGCCCTGCTCGGCGCCTCCCCCTATCAGGTATGGCGCCGGGTAGATATCCCAATTATCAGTCGGGCAATTCTGGTGGGTGCTGTTTTTGCCTTCTCCATCAGCATGGGCGAATTCGGAGCCTCTGCTTTTGTCACCCGCCCCCACACTCCGACCATGCCGGTGGCAATCTTTCGATTCCTCGGCCAGCCCGGAGATCTAAACTATGGACAGGCCATGGCCATGAGCAGTATTCTCATGCTGGTTGCCTGCTCCGGATTCTGGCTCATCGGCAGATTGGATAGCTCAAAAAGTTCTCCTAGACCATTGAAGTAAAAAATATGAAAGACGAGCAATTAATGCCAAACCCTAGAAAAATACTCGAAGTGAACCATCTCTCGAACCAATACGAAGGACAGCCACTACTTCAAGACATCAGCTTTTCCCTTTCACAAGGTGAAATCCTCTGCCTCCTTGGCCCCTCCGGCTCCGGCAAGACCACCCTACTGCGTTTACTGGCCGGACTTGAAAAGGAAGAGGCCGGGACGATCATGTTTTGCGGCGAGGACATCCGGGACATCCCACCTCACCTGCGTAATTTCGGTATGATGTTCCAGGAATATGCACTTTTTCCCCATAAATCCGTGCAACAAAATGTCGCTTTCGGCTTAGAGATGCAGCATTGTCCAAGTAATGAGCTAGCCAGACGGGTGCAGACTGTACTGGCAATGGTGGGTCTTTTGGGTTTGGAGCATCGAAAAATCGATGAACTATCGGGTGGCGAACGCCAGCGGGTGGCCCTGGCCAGAAGCCTTGCCCCGGAACCGCAATTGCTCCTTCTGGACGAACCCCTCGGCTCCCTTGATCGAGCACTCAGGGACCGATTGACCGGTGAAATCCGCGCGATACTGAAATCTTTGGACGTCACCGCAGTTTTCGTCACCCATGACCAGGCAGAAGCATTTAGCATTGCCGACAAAGTGGCAATCCTCCACCACGGCATCCTGCAGCAATTCGACACCCCGGAGAACCTTTACCGGAACCCAACAAACAATACCGTTGCCAGGTTTCTGGGTTTTCGCAATCTCGTCACAGGAACTGTCGATGACCACAACATGTTTCATTCCGCTCTTGGCACTTTGCCCTTAGCGAATAAATTAATGGACAAGAATGCTCAAACGGGAACAACAACCCTGCTGATTCGCCCCGAAGGCGCAACCCTCGCCCCTTGCTTAACAACAAATACTAAGGATGTGCAGTTATCTGGAACAATTACTGACCGGCAGTTTCAGGGCAGCACCTACAGACTCACCTTGCAAGTTAGAGAAATTCCCCTCACCTTCGATCTACCCATCGACCCACCTCCACCCAAAATTGGGGAGCAGGTACATCTCTTACTCAACCCTTCCGCTCTCATTCTGATAACCAGCTAAGCCCCGCCCTTACTGAAAGACTTTTTGCAGTAAATCTGTGACCCGGGCAGCCGGGTCAGTTCGAATCTTGGCTTCTTCTTCAGCCAGCCGGATAAACAAGCCGTCAATGGATTTTTCGGTGACATAGCTGTCCAGATCGACCACGTAGTCACCTGCAAACGGAATGGTTTGAATTTGCTGAGATACTGATTTATAATACTGGGTGACTCCGACTTGTTCCATGGATTGTTGGATGATTGGCTCGAGCAGTGTCTGCAATTTATCCGTTGTTTTCTCTTGAAAGTAGACAGTGGCTGCATTATCCCCACCATTGAGAATTTTATCCGCATCTGAAAACGTCATTTCCTTTATGGCATCAACAAACAAGGCCTCTGCCTCCGGGGCTGCTTTTTCCGCCGCACGATTCATACTGAGTTCAAACTCGTTAAGTTGTGAATCATAGCCTGTAGCTCGTAAAATCTTTTCAAATTTCTGCATGGACTCAGGCAAAGGAATTTTCAGCTCTGGATTATTGTAGTATCCATCTGTTTCTGAAAGAGCCCGAACAGTATTGCCAGTACCTATTTCCAAAGCCTCCTTTAAGCCATTGACGATTTCAGTCTGAGATATGCCGGAACTTCCACCAACGGTTTCCTGCACTTTTTTAAAAAGACTCCCGTAATCAGCGCCTACGGATACACAAGGGTTCATGAGCAAAAAAAACAGATAGCTGCCAATAATAAAATTTATTTTTTTCATAGCTTGCTCCTTTTAACTCGAGGGCATTTGCAAATTTATGCTTTCCAACCAAAATGAATGCTTTAGGCAAGATAATATACATCAACAGTCAAACGACAATCCCACAAGAGCTGTTTTAATGTCAGGCGCCCCCCACTCTCACCCTCATTTCCCCCTTTTCTATAAA
>ERZ889078.2875-NODE-2875-length-11920-cov-27.184829_pt1 | contig 11920 bp, 13 predicted proteins | sample MGYA00521266_ERZ889078 | MGnify/ENA primary metagenome ERZ889078 (study PRJEB32303, sample SAMEA104408618) | aquatic metagenome | biome: Brackish water; feature: Pelagic; material: water | place: Baltic Sea | collected 2014-06-16T06:34:00 | depth 76,534 m ... | reverse complement strand
TCTTACAACAAAAAAAGATTACACTCAACTATTGGATATAAAACTCCAAATGAAATTTACTATCAAGCTGATAATAATTTAGATCCTAAAGGAGTGAAACTGTTACCACTGGTATCGTAAAGAGGTGGAATTAGAAAACTTGATTTAGTGGTATTGAAAAAAGGGTTCATTATACTTTCTAATAAGAGGCGATAATCGTATTTAAACTATCTGTATAATTACCTGTAATAAGGGCTTTTACCGTACATTTTTGTTAAATTTCAGGTGCGAAAGTTAAGTTATTAAGTCTATGCGCTTCATAACGACTCCTTTGAAAGGATTATGCCATAAGTGCATTAATTTATATCTCGGCTCCATAGTAAAGCAAATATCAATATGCGAAGACGCCCATTACTCAAAAATTATGGTTTTGTTGTCAATCTTCATAACTCTGTCGCAATACGGGAGCATTCTGTCGTCATGGGTCACCATAACGACGGCCACGTCTTGCTCTCTCGCTATTTTTTTGAGCATTTTCACCACGTCCACAGAGCGTTGCGCGTCCAACGCCGCCGTCGGTTCGTCCGCTAGAATAATTTGGGGGTTGTTCGCCAAGGCTCTCGCGATTGCGACTCTTTGGTTTTGCCCGCCAGAGAGTTGCGAGGGCATGGCCTTTTCTTTATCGGATATCTCAAAATATTTCAACAATTCTCTCGCTTTCGCCTTCGCCGCTTTATCGCTGACTCCGTTCGCTTGCGGAAGCAGCGTGAGGTTGTCGATGATGTTTAAAAATGGAATAAGGTAGTGCGACTGAAAAATAAACCCGATTTTCTCTCTTCTTATCTTTCTCGTTTCCCTTGTGAGCCACTTGTCCTCGTATACTTTTTCATCGCCGAGCCAAATTGCGCCAGAGCTTGGATTTTCAACGCATCCTATCATCAGAAGAAGCGTTGTTTTTCCGGCGCCGCTTGGCGCTACGAGAGCTACGAGCTCCCCTTTGTTTATACTGAACGAAGCGTCTTGTATGACGTCTACGAAACTGTCGCCTTTGCCAAAATGTTTATAAAGATTTTCTACTTTTATAGCTAGTTCGCTCAAAATCAACCGCCTATCGCCGCGGTCGGGTCCGCGTTTATAACTTTTTTCACCCCGATGAACGAAGCGAGGATGGAGGCGATGACGACTATGCCAAAAAGGATCCAAGCGTCCGAAATCTCCAAAACGATTCTTTTTGGAAATTTATCGTCAATGAGATGTGAAAAAATATTTCCAAACACAAAGGCCAAAACGCCAAGCAGCAAGGTCTCCTCGACGATCATTTTGACGATCATGCCGTTTGGAAGTCCCATGAGTTTCATAATGGAAATCTCTTTCATCTTTTCAAGCGTCATCGTATAGATGATGAGGGCTATGATGATGGTTGCGACCGCGATTAAAATAGCGGTGAACATGCCTATCTGCTTCGAGGCTTTTTCTACGACGTTTTTCGTCAAAACCACTTTTTGCTGTTCTCGAGTGTACACGCTTTTGTGTTGCCATTTTCTTATCTCCTCGGCTACGCCCTCAACTGCGTATCCGGCTTTTGTCGTGGCTATTATGGCGTTCGCCATGTGCGCGTCTTTGTTTATTATCCCTCTCGCTCTATCGTTTAGTATCTCTTTGTTCGAGTAGGAAAATTGCAATTCTTGCGCGTCTTTGAGACTGATATAGACAAGCGGATCTCCGCTGGATGAGACGCTGTCGTGGGTGAGTCCCACAACTGTGTAAACGTTTCGTCCCAGCGTTACTTTATCTTGAAGTTTGAACCCTATTTTGTCCGTCGCGACTATCTCGTAATGGTCGGTTTTCAATCCCCGTCCATCTATAAGTCTTGCTGGATTTACAGGGCTGATGTCTCCATAAACGTCAAATCCAATCGCCATGACGCTTATCTTTTTATTTTCAAAGGGCAGTTGCATGTTTTGAAACGTGACGGCCTCGCTTTTGTCTACGCTTTGCATGGATTTTAAAGAGTATTTTAAATCCTCATGCACTCTCGAGGATTCCGCGAAAGGGCCAAGCGTGTCTTCTTGAACTATCCACAAATCAACGTTTAGGTCGTTGAGAAGCGTCTCCGCGTCCGCCATCATGCCGCGATAAACTCCCATCATTATCAGCACGATTCCAAGCAGCATCCCAACGCCCATAGCGGTCACTATGAATTTTCCCAAGGTGTGTCTGATATCCTCTTTGGCTAAATTTATCATAAATTTATTTTCATATTCTCGGAGAGAGGTTTTTTGGCGGTGTCCGGAACTATGATTTGAGCGTTCGCGTCTATGTTCGAGATGGCTATCTCGCTCTCATTTTGAGCGATTTTTTCTATGTTGAGGAAATGAGCGCGATGATCCTTCGCTATCCATATTCCCACTTGCGCGTTTTTTTCCACTACGACTTTTAAGGGTACCTTTAGAGTATTCGCGTATGTCTCAATATATACATTCACCTCCGCCTGTTCGTTTACGTAAAAAGGTTTTGGAATATTTTCAAACGCTACGTATATTTCTCTCTCGAGCGTCACCTCGTCGCTCATGGCGCCAATTTTTTTCACGACCCCCGCATATGTTTTGTCCGGTTGCGAGCGGAGAGTTATGGTCGCTTTTTGGTTTAGCTCTATTCGCGCGCTGACGCGCTCGTCTATTTTTGTCTCAACCCATAGCGTCGTCGGATCGACGATTTTTAAAATAGCGGTTGAGGGAAGAACGTTTTGCGCCGCTTGCGCCTCTTTAGATATGACGTATCCGTCAACCGGCGCGTAAACCTTGAGTCTATCTATTTTCACGAGTAGCGCGTCTATGTTTTTTGACGCGAAGACTACGGCCGCTTTCGCCGACTCGACGCGCGAAGCGGTGGCGCTAACGCTCGCGTCCACGCTCTTTAGCTCCGTATTCGCTTTGTCGTACTCGGACGCGGACGCGAAACCTTGTTCCTTAAGTCTCGCGTAACGCTTATAGGTTATTCGCGATAGCTCTTTTTGCGCTTTTTGGTTGTCCAACTCGCTTCGCAGCGCCAGCACTTCAAATTGCGACTTTTTGAGGCTCGCTTTCGCCGCTTCGAGTTGTTGCGGCAAATCGACTCCGTCCATGACGACAAGCAAATCGCCTTTTTTCACCCAAACGCCATCGTCCGCCAAAATCTCCAATATCCTTCCTCCAGTTTGCGCGGTGATGGAGTATATGTTTAAAGCGCCGACGTTTCCTATCCCTTTTACGCTCACTCGCAGTTCGCCAAGAGCGGGTTTTATCGTTGCGAACGCACTCTTTGGAATATATACTTTTACGTAAAAAACTCCAACTAAGATGGCTATAGCCGCCAGAGCTATACTGTATTTTATAGAAGTTGTCATATGATTTTTCCTTGTAAATATTCCAGTCTATGGATCGCGCCGCTTTTTTCATACCGCGCCTGAAGCAGTCCAAGTTCCGCGTCAAGAGATAGCGCCGCGGCGTCCAAGACTTCTATGTAGGTTGAAAGACCTTCTTTGTACCTTGCGTTCAATAATATTTTTGTTTGATTCGCGGCCTGAAGCTGAGATCTTTTAGCCAGTATGGTCTGTTCGCACCGGTTCAAATCAATCAGCAAACTCTCAAATTCTTCTTTAATCAGCAACTCCTTTGAGTCGTACTCAAGCTCGGCGCTTTGTTTGTCTACAAGGGCTTGTTGCGTCAAAGCGGACGTTCGACCACCGCTGTAGAGCGGAATGGTGAGTGTGATTCCCACCAAAGTGGAGTCATATTCGTTCAAAGCGTCTTGATGGGAGTAAGAGGCGATGGCGTCTAAAGAGCCGTAATGGGAAGCTTTCACGGACTTGTAGCTAAGCTCGCTTTCGCTTATGTTTTTTTTGAGGCTATTTAGCGCTCGTGAATTTTGCAATACGCTTCGCTCGTCCTCTTCGCGCCAATCACTTTGGAAGATAGCGTCTTGAAGCTGGACGTCCGTCCCTATTGGTTCGTTGACGTATAAAGATAGGATGGTTTTAGCTTTGGCGAAGCTCGCCCGCGCGATAGCGAGGTTGTCTTTGGCGATATAAACGGATGACAAGAAACGGGTGGCGTCCGCGTTTGTTTTCATCCCAAGTTTTACGAGAGCTTCGGCTTGTTTAAGCAGTTCTTCTTTTGAACGCAAATCTTTTAGCCTTACTTTTATAGCCTTTTCTTGGAGAACCATAAGCTCGTACTGCAGTTTGACTTTGTAAGCCAGCAGCGCCTTGGCGTCTTCAAGAGTAAATCTTAAAGCCTCTTCGCCAAACTCTCGCGCTTTTATGTTTGAAGTAGTTTTTGAAAAATCCCAAATCTTTTGGTTTAAAGTGACTCCAGTTTGCCAACCGTCGCTATTAATGGCGTTAAAAACTCCATTGGCCGGCAACGCGTACGTTTTAGCGGGGTCGTATTCGGCGTTGAATTGGACTTGAGGAAGATAGTCGGCGCGAGCGACGTCTACGCCGATTTTGCCAGACTCGGCTCGCAGCGCGAACCTTTGAATATCCGGATGAGTTTTTATCGCCTTGGCGATACACTCGGCTAAATTTAACTCTTGCGCGCTCAAGGCGCTAATCGCGATATAGATAAATAAGAAGATTTTTTTCATTTTTTATTTATAACTCCTTGTATTTCAGGAATTGTCGCGTAGTTCGCGTTAACTCATCGTTAAGATAAACGCCGATCCCCTCGCGTTTGATTCCACTTCAATTTTTATATTCATGGCGTTAGCCAATCTCTTGACGATATCGAGACCAATCCCGCTGCCGCGTTCCCCGCTGTATGAGCGTTCAAAAATCTTATCGGGCTCTTTTATCCCTTTGCCTCCGTCTTGTATGTAAAGAGAGCTTTCTTTCGCGTAGATTTTCACATAACCGTTTTGAGAGTTGTATTTGCAAGCGTTTGAGATAATATTTTGGAGTATTTGCTTCATCGCGCGCGGGTTTATCTTGGCTTTGAAGTTTGATCTCTGTATTTTAAAGTCTATATTTGGATAGATTGTATTTTGCATTTGCGCAACGTCTTCGACTAGGTCGAAGACGTTGACAATCTGCGTTTGAAACGTTTCCTCTTGCAATAGTATGGTTAGGTTTTCATGGAGTTCAGAGATGGCGCGCGCGCTTTTATGGAGTCGCGCGAACGCGTTGTTCTCTTTGATGGCCGGGATTTTTTCAAGCAGTTTCAGATTTAATTTTATCGCGGTTACGGGAGTGTTTAGGTCGTGTATCAAATCTTTGGCGAATTTATCAAGAGTTAAAATGCTCTCTTGCAACGGCCTAAGAGCGCTTTTCGCCAAGAGGTGGCTTATGTAAGCGAATATCAGAAGCAGCAGTATCTGAATCGCCACAACTTTTTGCTTAAGAATCCAAAGCTTGCGAGTAAAATCCTTTTTTGATTTAAAGACCTTGAGATAATAGGAATCATTTTTTATAGGAAGGAATTTTATGAACTCGCTCTCCTCCACTGTGAAGTTTATGATATCTATACGCTTGGCGCTCTTTGTTAAAACATGATGATAATCGCTACTGAAGCTCTTTAAATCGTTTTGCATTTTAATATGTCTGGCGTATTCAATCAGCGAAAACTCTTCCGTTTTTAAAAGATTGTTTTTCGTCTCTGAAAAATAGAAAAAACCGGCAAACAAAATAAGCGCGGCCACGCCAACAAAGTAGGTTGCAAAGAACTTTAAAAAAGCCAGTTTTTCATGATGACGCAAGACGGTATCCTATCCCTTTCAAGGTGGCGATTGGCAACCCGACTTTACGAAGTTTGTTGATGTGAACCCGAAGGGAGCCTTCGCTCATCTCTTTGCCTGAATTGAGACTCTCAAGCAAAAGCTCCTTCAAAAGAGTCTTGTTGAGATGTTGAAAAAGAAGTCTGGTTATCCGCAGCTCATAAGGTGAAAGCGGTATAAAAGCGCCGTCAAGATAGAGCTCGTCTTTTTCTATAACGAAGCGGAAATTATCGACTTTGATCTCGTTCGAGTACGTGTGATACGACTTTCTGAGAAGCGCGTGTATACGAACTAAAAGTTCGTCAAAGTCAAATGGCTTTTTGATGTAGTCGTCAGCTCCAATCTCAAAACCATGAGAGAGCGAAGCTACGTCGGTAAGCGCCGTTATAAATATTGCGGGAGTCGCGTCGCCGCTCTCGCGCAAACTTTTAAGGAGTTCGAAACCGTTCAAAAAAGGGACGTTCACGTCTAAAAGCAAAAGGTCGAAGCGTTGCGCGAAACTGGCGTCAAGCGCCATATCGCCATCATCCACGCGTACGACTTCAAACTTTTCACTCTCCAACAATTCAACCAATGTTTCAGATAAGACGGCGTCGTCTTCCAATAGTAATATTTTTGACATGCGAGCAGTATATAAAAACGTGTGTTAACTTATAGTTAAGACGTAGCGAAAATTGTCTTTCTCTCGCTATTTTCTAATTCAAAGCCTATAAACGTTTATTTTTAAACGCAAAATGGGCGAACCGCTCAGAGTGGTATCGACGTATCAGCTCGTTTTTTCCGTAGAAGCCCCTACCACGTCTATCGTGACGTCGCCGCCAACGACCAACGCGTCGCCGGCCACTATCTTGGCTCTTTTTCTAAGTTCCGTTTCGCCGTTGCGCTGGACGTAACCGTCCGCGATTATCATTTTGGCGTGAGCGCCGCTGTCCACCAAATCCAACACTTTTAAAAGTTTATACAACTCTATATAATCGTCTTTTAGTTCAAATTTCATTTTTCGTCCAATTTTTATAATTTTGAAATAATATCCAATTAGCGCTATAATTGAGATTATGCGAATTGGATTAAGCGCGCGTCAAGATATCGGGTTCAATTACACAATTCCTCTTAACGACAAAGAGGTTCTCGTCGTCAAAGAGGACAAGACGAGAGTTCGCCAAAAAAGCGATACCGAAAAAGCCCAAGACGCTCAAAAAAAAGAGCTTGACAAGAAAGAATCCGCCAACAAAACGAACCCGGTTCAAACACTCTCAACAGAAGAAGAACGACTAGTTATCAAACTCCAAAGGAGCTTCCACTCCCGAAGAAGCAATCGCCAACGCGAGACAAGTCATCGCCGCGGCAATGGCGCCAGGAAGTCCGAGCGGTCAAGATTTCGCGGTCGCTTCCTCCGCTAGGATGATGCAAATCAAAGCGGAGCAACAACTCACAAAAGAAAAAAGCCAAGAGCTTTTAGGACAGGAGACGTATAAAAACGCGGCGCAAGACGACAACTCCAAAAAAGAAGAAGCTTCTTTCTTGGATATTCCCGCTTAACAATGTTTGGTTAAAAAACTATTCAACTGATTCGCGAACTCGTGCGCGTCTTTTTGCGAAAAGGGTTTTGGACCTTTCGTCATCTCTCCGCTTTCTCTAATTTTGTCCATCAGATTTCTCATCGCTAAATACTGTTTGATATTGTCGACGCCGTAAAGCTCGCCTCGGTGATCGATCGCATGGGCGTTTTTGGTTATGACCCTATCGGCGAGCGGGATATCCGCCGTTATGACCAAGTCGCCCTCCTCCACCATCTCAACGATTTTGTGGTCGGCTTCGTCCGCTCCGGCTTCGACGATTACGTAGCTTACCTTCTGCGAACGCCCAATGCTAACTTTTTTGTTCGAGACTACGAATGTTTCGATTTTGAGACGCTCGATTGAACGAAGGAGTATTGGTTTTAGAAGGTTTGGAAAAGCGTCCGCGTCCACGAAAATCCTAAGCATTAATCAACTCCAATTTTTTATCTCTCGATAATTTTTTAATCTCGTACTCGCGTTTGGAGGCAGAGCTTCTGTCTTTGGATCCCTCTTGATACGCAAGCTCCACGGGTCGCCTGACTTTCGTGTATTTCGCGCCCTTCTCCGAGTTGTTATGTTCGTCCACTCTGCGGGCGACATCCGTGGTTATCCCTGTGTACAAGGTGCCGTCTTCGCACTTTAAAACGTAAACGAAATAAGACATAGTCCCGCTTATATTAAAAAATAAGACGCGATCGCGATCGCGCTCAATCTAAGCAAGGAGATGAAAGTCGTGCCTATTATGTTGCCTATTTGGCAGCTTACGCACGTAGTGTATCGCTTGCCCTCGTATTGGGCGTAAAAGAAGTACAATACGTTTAATCCCAGCGCCGCCAAAGCGGCGTAAGATTGATATTGCCATATTTTCGCCAGTATCTCTTTGTCGCTTATAAAAAGAGAAACAACCAGCGCCGCGATCATCAAAACCATAGTCGCGTTTGCGGCTTTGAGAACGTAGTCGCGTTTGAAAGTGGTCGGACAATAGTCGCCAACGCCAACGTCGGAGCCAAATTCCAACTTGCCTTCAAACTTCTCTCTTTCCTCTTTCGACATTTTGCGCAAAAACGTCGCTCCAAAAGTGTAGTCCAGTTTTCTCTGCAGCGTTCTCGCCAACTCCCCAGAAAATTTCATGGACTTGTTGGCGCCGTTTCTATCTTCGTAAACGATACTGATATTTTCGTATCTGCTAATCTCGGCGCTAAAACCGGGAAAGTACGTCGTCGTCTCGGATTTTACGGATTGATCGCTGTGAGAGATGAGTCTAGGGTTCGTCATCTCCACGAAATCGCCCTCTTCGTTTTTAAAAACTATGACGTTGTAATAGTTTCCAATTTGAAAAGCCGAGAGCGCGACTAAATTGTTTTCGTTGATAGTGTCTTTAAGATCGTCTATCAAAGCAAACAACTCGTCGTTGAAAAACCTAACGTCGGTGGCGAATTTAACGCTTAAGGGCGTTGGATATTGGATTAACTCTTTTATCATTTTAAAAGCCTTGTGAGTGGGGAAATAGAGAGGGTTGGACTTTGGAGCGAATCCAAAGTCCTTGGCGCTAGTGGCTTTTTTGAACCACTATTATCATTTTAATATTAAGCACGGCGAATCTAAACAACTGCCATAAAACGCAAGTTCTCATCGCTTTTGCGAATTTGCCTGGGATCATTGTTTGAGTGAATTGACTCTGCTCAAAATTTACTTCTTCTTGTTTCATAAAAATTCTCCTATTTTAATTATTCTGGGATTAAAGTCCAGCCTGGGTTAAGTTTAGCTTTGTAGATAAACAAGTGATGCAACACATGCTTGATCCAGTGTCCCGCAAGACCGATCTCGCCAAAGGTGTAATCCGTGTCGCGGCCAGTTCCTGGGTACTTTTCGTAATCTGGAACGACTGGAAAAACGGTCATAGCGGCGGCAGTTCCGGAAAATATACCTTTGCCGGCCGATGCGACGCACGCGGCCCCCATTTCAGCCATAGACGCTTCGTGTAAATGAGCGTTTTCGCCTTCAGTCATAAGCGCGCAAACTGAGTGAGCGACCGCTTTTCCGATGATACCGGAAGGCATACCGGTTCTTGGAGGAGTTGGGTTGATTGGGGTTCCGTTTGGAGAACTCATTGGTTTTGAGATAATGTGCGGCGGAGCGAACGCGATACCAGCCGCGAACATATTTTTATACGTAGGGTTTTGGTACGTTCTTGGCCAATCGCTCGCTTTCCAATCAGCGTAAGCTTTTGGAGCGTAATCCGCGTCGACCTTCATAAAACCGTTTGGAGCGAACACGACGCCAGTTATATCTTCGCCGGCTTTGTCGTAGGCTTTTAGCCCAACGCCCGCGAATGGAGGGATAAGCATAGCGAAATCGAATTCTTCTTCGCCCACAGTTCCATCAAGAAGCTCGTAGCCAACTTTCCCGGCTTCCACTTTGTTCGTGTGAGCTCCGATGAGCCAGTTAACGTTTCTTTCAGCGAAAAGAGATTCCGTGAAGAGTTTCGAGCTAACGACATAACCGCCAACTTTCATGTGAAGTCCGCCCATGCCGAAGTCGCCCATGAAAGACTCGTTTGAAATCCATTTCATATCCGCCATATCGCGAACTCCAGCCTTGTTGAGCTCGTGCTCGACGTTGAACATATACTCAAACGCCGCGCCTTGGCAGGTGCACATACCGTGTCCAGTTCCGATTAGAAACTTTTGACGCTCTCCGCCCTTCATTTTTTGTATAGCTTCTTCAAGTTTGTGAGACGCGTGAACGGCGTGATCGGCGGTGCATACGGAAACGGTATGCTCGCCTAGATTGCTTCCTTCACCCAAACCTGGAGTGGCGCCAAAGTTGAGTTTTGGTCCAGTCGCGTTTACTATGTAGTCATACTCCAAATTTTCGCTTTGACCTTCTCTTCCCGCTTCCGTAAATTCAATAGTTACGAAAGGCTTGTCGCTTGTCGCGCCGCCTTCTGGATTGAGAGAAACCGCTTTCGCTTGTTTATAAGTAATCCCCGCCTTCGCGTAAACCGGCGCCAAATCGAAAGTAACTTCTTCTTTCGTCATGCGACCAACGCCAACCCAAATGTTGGATGGAATCCAATTCCATTTCGCATTTGGAGTCACGACTACGACTTCATGTTCCGAGCCTAACCATTTTGCCGCGAATGTCGCCGTCGTATGCCCCGCAACACCCCCGCCAAGTACAATTAATCTTGCCATTTTCTTTCCTCTTGAAATAAATTCTACCAAGATTCTACCATAAATTTACTGCGCTTTTGTGACGCGGGTCAAGAAAAAAAATCGCGTTCACTGCCTAAAGTAACGTTATTTTTGACGGAATATCCACAAAATAGGTACTTTAAAGTAATATAAAATTAAAAAACTAATCTTTTTTTAGAATTTTACCAATGATCTCGAAAGAGTTTTTTGACAAGGATTGCGTAGAAATTACACGCTCCAACTCCACTTTTATTAAACTTTTATTGAGTTCGTTCATTTTGTCGTAGATTTTAAACGCTCCCGCGAGTCCCGACGCCATCTGCGCGTTTATCTTGTCTATCTCGATTATCTTGTCCGCCACGAACTTATAGCCGCTCGCGTCTTTGGCGTGAAAATGCTTGTAGTTTCTAGCGAAAACTCCCACTACCGAGCGCACGAGGTTTGGAACTTTTTCATCGTAAACCGCGTCCTTTTGCAACTCTACGACGCGAGAAAGCGTTCCATCGCGATGAGAGGCCGATAGAAGAGAGAAGTACTTGTTCATAACCAAGGTTTGGGTTTTGTACTTTTCGTAAAAGTTGGCGAACGCCGCTTTCGCGTCTTCCGTCGCGTTTGTCGCGTTTTCCAAAACGTCCAACGCCGCCACCCTGTCCGTCATCGTTAGAGATTCCCAATACTGCTTATTGGCCAACTCGCTCGCAACGCTGTCTTCATTCGCGGACAAGACTCTCAAAGCTCTATTTTTAATCTCGCGTTTGGACATGCTCAAGCTATCCAACTCAGTCGATTTTGGCTCATGGTTCGCCTTGTAAATCTCCAAAAGCTTCGCTTCGTGGATTGTCGCCAGTTTTTTCTCAACCGCCTCTTTCGCTTTGTATATCTCGTCAAAATCGATGGCGTTTTGTCGTTGCATCAAGCTTGAAACGGATGGAAGCTCCAAAAGCAGCGATTTGTAGGACAAGTCGACGTCCAAATCGAGAATATACCCATAGGCTTCTATAAAGTCCTTGTTTGTCTCGAGGCCATTCATCACGGCCTCAATAGTCTCTATCGCGAAATCTTGGGCGGATTCGTATCTTACGAAACTATTTTTGTCATGTTTCATCAAAAAGGCGAAGTCGTTGTTTTCTCGTTGCACTTTTATTGGCGCGGAAAAGTCTCTATTTATTGATAGAATCGGCTTGTTCGCCAAACTTTCGAAAACGAACTCTTCGCTAGAGCGAGACACGGTTAGCGTCTTTTCCAGCAACTCCTCCCCCTCTTGGGACAAAAGCGCCATCTTCAAAGGAAAGAAATAAGGCTCTTGCTTCGCGCCGCCAACCGCGTCTGGAACGACTTGAGTCAAAACAAACGAGTAGACGCCGTCTTTGAAATTTTCGTTCACGCGCAATTTTGGCGTTCCGCTTTGATGGTACCAGAGCTTAAACGCACTCA
>ERZ889078.2871-NODE-2871-length-11929-cov-10.386390_pt1 | contig 11929 bp, 6 predicted proteins | sample MGYA00521266_ERZ889078 | MGnify/ENA primary metagenome ERZ889078 (study PRJEB32303, sample SAMEA104408618) | aquatic metagenome | biome: Brackish water; feature: Pelagic; material: water | place: Baltic Sea | collected 2014-06-16T06:34:00 | depth 76,534 m ... | reverse complement strand
GTGAATGACAATCCCTGGATTCCCATGGATAACATCTATCTCCATCCTGATTTTGGATATATCCGAGTGGAGGGCTTGGCCAACGATCTTTCTGGAGCGATCTCTTTTTTGAATGCCGAAATGAATGGGTTTATCCCCACACCAGACGAATTCAAAATAGCCCAGGGTAATTTTTCACAATCCATGATGCATGGCGGGAAAGACAAAGCCAAGGATTTGTTTGATGCGTTGGTTGATTCTATTCTCTATGGTTCCAAACCTGAAAAAGCAGAGCAAGAACTCACCTACACCAGTCTGGTGGATTTCGCTTCTGTCTATTTCAAACCAAACAACCGCATCGTCAGTGTGGTTTCGCCTGAATCTGAAGGCAAGCTCTCAAAATTATTGCTGAATTCGAAAACGGAACAGACCTCAAAATCTTTTGCGCTTACAGATAAGGTTTATTTGAGCCCAAAAGTCGCAAGCTCCATTGATGTGACTGGCGGCGGTGAGCGTTCATATCTTTTCTGGGGATTTATCAAGGAGATTGAATCAGGCGATGTGGCTGCGATTAAAGCGCTAGGCTTAATCCTGTCGGACAAGATTATTTTTGATGTTCGCGAAAAGCAGGGTATGGCATATCGGATGACGGCCACGGCCACCGTACGAGACAACAAAGCCTTGTTCTACATGAGTCTGGGAACACGCCCCCAAAACACAGATGTCCTGCTGCCCCAGTTTCCCGCACTCATGAGTAGCAAAACAATCGGGGATCTCAGTGAAACGGATGTCCAGAAAACCATTAATATGTATCTGGGACGTATGATGTTTCGGCGGCTCTCCAGCATAAACCAGGCTTATTATCTGGGCACGTCGTTGTTCTTTGAAAATAATATGAACAGCGACCAGGCAGAGCTGGAAGCCTTGAAAAAGGTGACCCTGGCAGATGTGAATCGCGTAGCCGAAAAATATTTAACAGTTGAAAACCCAATTTCTATTGTGGTTCGATAAGCCAAAAGTCATTCTGAGCAACGCGGAGAATCTCCTCAACAGGTTGAGAGTCTTCGCGTAGCCCTGGGCAGGCTCACTCAGAATGAAACAGTAGAGGACTCAAGAATTGACATTTCAGGAACATTTCGACAAGCTCAATGTGGCGCCTCAATAGTCGCAATCCTGGAGGCTGAGGCGCACGAGGGAAACGGTCCTGAACAGGTTTGTTCAACCCAAGACTAGAAGATTAAGAGGATTAGATGAGTACATTTAAACGAGTATCAATAGGTCTGTTAACAGGTGCCATGTTACTATCATGTCAGCCGACTCAGGTTAATGAAGTGGTCTTCTCAGCCCACAAACTTGATTTTACTATAAACGTTGAAAAACGCCAGGCAATCTTCACAGACAAAGGGCAAATTCAGGTTTATGCAGGGGGAAACCTGCTATATCTGGCACCTAATGCTAAGATATCAAAATTGATGATCGATGATGATGAACCCACTTTCGTGCTGCTGGATTCTGCACGACTCTTTGAGCTAAATTCTGAATTAGCCGCAAAAATTTTACTGTTAGACCCCCCAAAAGAGGCATTGTGGGTTCTTTTTGAGCAAAACACACCGGGGAATAGAACATTTAGTCTTGAATACACAGCAAAATTTGATGCAGATGTGAAGGATGTCAAGTTTTCCAACCAAAATGTGGGTCGCGAAGTCACCGGCACCATCCTGGAAAAGGGTGCCTATCTTAGTCCGGGCTCCTTCTATTACCCCAGAGGAAATGATGGCCTTATGAGTTTTCAAGTAACAGCCAACATACCGGTGAACTGGGAATCCATTGCCGACGGGAACAGTGTTGCCAGTGTGAGTTCAGCCACCAGTAAAATCCAAAGCTGGAACAATCCCTATCAATCGGATGGTCTCATGTTTATGGCGGCCCCCTTTACAGTGAAGCACGCCAAAGCTGGCGAGATTGATATTTATTGCTATTTCTTTGAAGAAGACACCAGTCTATTTGAAACCTATCTCCCTGCAACAGTAGACTATGTAAACATGTATTCCGAGATGATCGGTCCTTATCCCTACAAACGCTTCACCGTAGCAGAAAATTTCTTTCCCACAGGCTATGGAATGCCTGCATGGACCCTGCTGGGACAGAAGGTTATTAGACTGCCCTTTATTGTGATGACGTCATTGGGGCATGAAGTACTGCACAATTGGTGGGGCAATAGCATTTATGTAGATTATGATAAGGGGAACTGGTGCGAAGGCTTGACGGTCTATGGTGCGGACTACCACTATAAGCTGCAGCGTGGCTCGGCCAGCGCCCGGGACTACCGCAAAGACATCCTCAAGCAGTACAAGAGTTATGTAAATAAATCAAATGATTTTCCGGTTCGAGAGTTCATGGCCCGGCACAATGCTGAAACGCGCACCATAGGCTATAACAAGACCATGATGGTCTTTCACATGATTGAAGAAATTGTTGGGAATGAAGCCTTTTTTCAAGCCTGGCGCGATGTGTATGCAGCCCATAAGGGCGAGAAGGTTTCATGGGAGCAGTGGGTTGCAGCTTATGAAAGAGCCTCAGGCGCAGACCTGAGTTTTGTGATTCCTCAATGGGTGGATCGTGTCGGTGCTGCCCAAATCAGGGTTGACCTGCTTGACTCCAAATTCAACGATGGAATGACCACAGTAAAGTTTAAGGTTTCACAAACCGGAGCTGATCTCTACAATTTGAGAATTCCAATTAAATTTATGGGTGTCGAGGATCAAGACGCCCTCGTTGAGCTGTCTGAAACAGAAGCCGTTTTCGAGCTGGGAGTGAAAGGTGAGGCAACTGCCATTGAATTAGATCCGGATTATAATCTTTTTCGACACTTGTACCCTCAGGAGATCGAAGCCACCGTAGCAGCCGCCATGGGTGCTCAAGAAAAGTATTTTAATTACTATGTCCAAGGCGAGATGACAGCAATGAAAGCATTTGGGGACGCACTAACTGAAGGTGATGTCAGCCCGGTTTCGGCCAGCGATAATGTCACAGTTGGGTTGGAGGGTAATTATGCCATCTTTGCTTTAAACCCCAACCGCCTGCCACCAGAACTCTTAAAGCAAATACAAATGGACCAGACCTCAATTACAATAAATGGGGAAACTTTTCCACGGGCCGGACATACTTTTGTCCTCAGTTCCGATGAAGCAGAGATCGCTGCCAAAATGCTGGTGTTGATTTCTGATGATCTTGAGTCTCTACCCCGGATCGGCGAGTTGATCCCACACTATGGCAAATACTCCTATCTGGTATTCAAGGGAACGCAAAATATCGCCAAGGGGCAGTGGCCAGCCCTGACCAGCCCACTTAGAATTACCTTGAGGTAAAAAGTGTTTTTGAAGTCACTGGCAAAATGACTAGGTTCATTCAGAAAAAAGTCGCTTAACATCGTCTGGGTTAGAATAAAGGGATAATAGCTAAACCATGAAAAATACCTACTTTGATTTGATTGAACAAACTTACTACTTCCCCCAAGAAGGTTTTGATGTTCAGGACAAACACCTGACCTTTAACGGTGTTTCATTAAAATATCTGATTGAAAAATATGGAACGCCGTTTCGGTTTATTTATTTACCCAAAATTGGATCCCAGATAAAAAAAGCTCGCAACCTCTTCAAAAAGGCCATCAAGAAGAACAATTATAAGGGAAAATATCATTATTGTTACTGCACAAAGTGCAATCACTTTTATCATGTGGTCAATGCGGCAGTGAAACACGATGTGGATCTGGAAACATCCTCTTCCTTCGATATAGATATCATTTTAACCCTGCTTAAAGAGGAAAAAATCGATAGAGATATTCATATTGTCCATAATGGGTACAAAACCGACGATTATTTAAAAAAAATAATCGATATGCAGCGAATGGGCTTTGAGAACTCCATCATCGTTCTGGATAGTATTAATGAATTAAAACGTCTTGAAGATATATCTGGTGACAATAAAATTAAAATTGGCATCAGAATGGCAATAGATGAAGAACCGCAATCTGCATACTATACCTCAAGGCTGGGGATAAATCATTCGGATATCATCCCATTTTACAAAGAACATATTAAAGGCAAGCCCAACATTGAATTGCAGATGCTTCATTTTTTTGTGGATTCAGGTATCAAAGATGAGCTTTACTACTGGGGTGAATTTCAACGGGCGGTCAAGCTCTACATTGACCTGAAAAGGGAATGTGAATCTCTCACTGCCTTTAATCTAGGGGGCGGGTTTCCCATTCGAAACCACCTTGGTTTTGAGTACCAGTATGAGTATATGATCAATGAAATTATTACAAACATAAAAGATGCCTGTGTCAAGGAAGATATTCTTGAGCCAGACATCTTTACAGAATTTGGCAAATACACTGTGGGCGAATCAGGAGCTATTGTCTTTCAGGTTCTGGAAAGCAAGCAGCAAAACGATACAGAAACCTGGTACATCATTGATAACAGCCTGATGAATACGATTCCCGATGCATGGTCACTTCACGAGAAATTTATCCTTTTGCCTATCAATAAATGGGACAATGAATACCAGCGGGTAAATATCGGCGGTATCAGTTGTGATCGCTCAGACTATTATAACTCAGAAGATTTGAACCAGGAAGTCTTGCTGCCCAAACACAACAATGAAGATAAACAACCCCTCTATCTGGGGTTTTTCCATACAGGCGCTTATCAAGACTCCATCAGTGGATATGGTGGAATCAAGCATTGTTTGATTCCTTCTCCCAAACACGTCATCATTGATCGGGATGAAAAGGGCAACTTTATAGATTATGTCTACAGGGAAGAACAGTCCATTCAAGAAATGTTTAAAATTTTGGGCTATGTTAAAAAATGAAAAATTTTGCCGGAATAGATGATCAATATGCTGGCTATGACTCCGCTTCGGTTTTATTGCAGTCCATCCCTTATGATGGTACCAGCACCTGGGGAAAGGGCGCAGATGCCGGCTTCCACGCTTTTCTTGAAGCTGCGGAAAATATGGAACTATATGATATAGAGACAGATCTGGAAGCCTATAAAGATGGGATACATATTGTGGATGCCATCACTGAAAAAACTTCACCTGAATCCATGTGTGAAGCAGTCTACCAGTCGACCAAAACCTTATTGAAAACCAATAAATTCCTCACTTTTTTTGGGGGTGAACATTCTGTAAGTATTGGAATCTTAAAAGCATTTTATGAGACGTATCCAAACTTAACTGTTGTGCATCTGGATGCCCATGCTGATCTAAGGGAAAGCTATCTGGGATCAAGCTGTAACCATGCCTGTGCTTTACAGGCTGCCAGCAAGCACACCAATCTGATTCAACTGGGTATTCGCAGTATGGATGTCAGCGAAAAAAAATACCTGAATCTGGAACAATGCTATTTTGCTGAAGACATGTATTTCAATGATGCCTGGATAGAGCAATCACTTCGACAAATTAAGGGTCCTGTTTACATCACTATCGATCTTGATGTTTTTGACCCTTCCATAATGCCGGCAACAGGCACGCCTGAACCTGGCGGTCTAGGCTGGAATACGACAATCAATTATCTAAGGCAGGTCTTTCAACACAACACTGTCATTGGCTTTGATATCGTTGAGTTGGCACCCATCCCAGGGCTCCATGCGCCTGAATTCCTGGCGGCGAAACTGTATTATAAACTCCTATCGTATAAGAAGAAATATCATGAAGACTAAAGGTCCTGTCAGCAATTTTATGCTGGAACACTATCGTCATTTCAATTCAGCCGTGGTGGTGGATGCAGCTCAGGCCTATGAGCAACAGCTGGAAAAAGGGAATAAAATGATGATCACCCTTGCCGGGGCTATGAGCACGGCAGAGTTGGGTAAATCCCTGGCTGAGATTATCCGCGCTGATAAAGTCCAGATTATTTCCTGCACAGGAGCCAATCTTGAGGAAGATCTCATGAACCTGGTGGCCCACTCACATTACTCAAGGGTTCCCAATTATCGGGATTTGACACCAGAACAGGAATGGGCTTTATTGGAGCAGGGCTTGAATCGGGTTACAGACACTTGCATTCCCGAAGAGGAAGCATTCAGAAGATTGCAGCGACATATTGTTGATATCTGGAAAGCAGCAGAACAAAACGGTGAACGCTATTTGCCCCATGAATATATGTATAAACTCCTGCTGTCCGGGGTTCTGGAACCTTATTACGAAATTGATCCCAAAAACAGCTGGATGATAGCTGCTGCCGAAAAAAACCTCCCCATCATTGTCCCTGGCTGGGAAGATTCAACCATGGGGAACATCTTCGCATCCTATTGTCTCAAAGGCGAACTTCAGCCTTCCACCATGAAATCTGGAATCGAATACATGACTTATCTGTCAAAGTGGTACATTGAAAACACTCAGGATAATCAGGTGGGCTTTTTTCAAATAGGTGGCGGAATAGCGGGAGATTTTCCCATCTGTGTCGTGCCCATGTTATATCAAGACATGGAATTGACAGGAACTCCTTTCTGGAGCTATTTTTGCCAGATTTCTGATTCTACCACCAGCTATGGCTCATATTCCGGGGCGGTTCCCAATGAAAAGATTACCTGGGGAAAATTGGGAATCGACACCCCAAAGTTCATTATTGAATCAGATGCTACCATCGTCGCGCCACTCATTTTTGCCTATCTTCTGGATTGGTAACTGTAAAAGACCCAAACGGCCAAACTTTCCCCAAAAACCGATAATTCATCAGCAGGAAAGTCGGTCACGCAGATCTTAGGTTAAGTAGTGTGGCATTTCGAAGCCATTTTTTCAGATAGACGCCTCCTAAGGTCTTTATTTATAACAATCCCCAAAAATGGGAATTGGATCAGAATAAAAGATAAAGCAACTTAAGATCAAGCCTCTTCACGAGCAAATAAGCTCTAAATCACGCCTGAAGCCTTTTATATCGACACTTGAAAACCATCAATTCACTCAAAAAGAACTTTTTTCTGGCACCGCTTTTGCTAATATTCGACCGTACGTTCGAATAATCGAACTGAAGGTTAGGGAGCAATGGAAAATACTGCGACTACAGATCGAAAATCAGCTGAAAGAGTTGCTCGTCAAGTGCGAATTCTTCAGGGAGCCCTGGCCGTTTTTAAGGAAAAAGGATTAGAGGGGGCGAAGATCGATGAGATTGCCCGCGTTTCCGGATTTGGAAAAGCGACCCTCTATTATTATTTCACATCTAAAGAAGAGATCTTTAATGCCCTCCTCCTCCATGGATGGCTAAGTCTCTGGCGTGAACTAGAAGATACAATCGCGGGTGGTGACAGCCCTCGACGTACCTTTATCTCCATGTTGAAGAAGATCGCTGAGACCGTGAATACCGACCGCCCCCTCTATGAATTCCTTTTTCAGGCACCAAAATCATTTACTACAGAAGAAAACCAACGGGCTGAATGGAAAGCTTACCAAAACCGTCTTTATAAAGTCCTCATGGAGCTTATTGAACAGGGAATCGCCGAAGGCGAGTTCCCACAAATGGAGCCCCGCCTGATTCTTAAAGCCATGGGTGGTCTTTTCCATGGTCTGGTTTTCTGGGGCGCTGACCGAAATTCTATTACTGAAAATGAAATTGAGGAAATGCTGGGCAGTTTGTTGGGAAAGGCTTGACCTGAAGCCTCAACCCTGGTGGCATAAAAAAACTTTGTACACTTTATACTAACCATAGTTACCTTTAACAACAACTTCATCAGGAGAACACTAAATGAGAAAAAAAGCTACTATTTTTTGCATGAGCCTTTTGGCTTTTACCTTCAGCCTGTCAATTGGCCAGACCTATGGCGAAGATTTTGAAGACAGCGATGTAAGCGAATGGGAACAGTTTCGCGCTGATGAAGAAATGATTCAAGCCATTGAGATGACCAGCGCACCCATGCCTCTCGTCGGTGGCGGTGATATGGTCGGATATATCCAGGATCTGGACGGGAGTTACACCGGCGTAGCTGTGGTACTCACCGGGGACATGCTGGATGCCAACTATACTGTTGAATCAGATGTCTATGTCTATGAAAATGCCAGCTCATCTGCTTATACTGGCATCGTTGCATATGGTGATTCTACTCACCAAGGTCCTCATTCCCACGGCTACTATGTTAAACTGGTAGCAGACTTTGATGGAGACAACCGCTTTCGTCTCTATAACAACCAACTAGACTTCAGTACATTTGCTTATACCTTCAGCCACACTATCGATGCCACTGATGTGGATAAAACGGAAGGCTGGCACCACATGAAAATAGTGGTGTCCACCAATCCAGCAGACAGTACTGTTTCTTACCAGTGTTTCTATGATGAAACCGATCTGGGGACTTATGTAGACGATAGTGAACTGCGCAGTTATCATGGACAAGCTGGACTCTTTTCCTTTGACCAGAGCAGTGGTGTAGGACTACCGGGGTATTTTGATAATTTTATGGTTAATCCAAACCAGACAAGCGGAAGCCTGAACTTCACCGAAGATTTTGAAGACAGCGATGTAAGCGAATGGGAACAGTTTCGCGCTGATGAAGAAATGATTCAAGCCATTGAGATGACCAGCGCACCCATGCCTCTCGTCGGTGGCGGTGATATGGTCGGATATATCCAGGATCTGGACGGGAGTTACACCGGCGTAGCTGTGGTACTCACCGGGGACATGCTGGATGCCAACTATACTGTTGAATCAGATGTCTATGTCTATGAAAATGCCAGCTCATCTGCTTATACTGGCATCGTTGCATATGGTGATTCTACTCACCAAGGTCCTCATTCCCACGGCTACTATGTTAAACTGGTAGCAGACTTTGATGGAGACAACCGCTTTCGTCTCTATAACAACCAACTAGACTTCAGTACATTTGCTTATACCTTCAGCCACACTATCGATGCCACTGATGTGGATAAAACGGAAGGCTGGCACCACATGAAAATAGTGGTGTCCACCAATCCAGCAGACAGTACTGTTTCTTACCAGTGTTTCTATGATGAAACCGATCTGGGGACTTATGTAGACGATAGTGAACTGCGCAGTTATCATGGACAAGCTGGACTCTTTTCCTTTGACCAGAGCAGTGGTGTAGGACTACCAGGATATTTTGATAATTTTTCTGTGGTAGCCAATGGTCTCACTTCAATTGATCGCTCGCTGGAGAATCATCCTGTGACCATGTCCATGCATCAGAACTATCCAAACCCCTTTAACCCCTCCACCACAATCTCCTTTGATATCCATGAAGCAGGTGATGCCTCATTGAGAATTTATAACATCAAAGGCGAGACTGTGACCACCCTGGCCCAGGGTCATATCCAACCCGGCAGCTATCGCTTAATCTGGGATGGAAGAGATAATAACGGTCAGATTGTGGCCACCGGAACCTATGTTGCTGTTCTCAGTCACGGCAACGAACAGGTCAGCCAAAACATGCTCATGCTTAAATAAAAAGACTCTCAGGCCGCCTCCCTCAAGAGGCGGCCTGTCTTTTTCTTACTATGACAAAACACTCCCGCTCTCTGCTGCTTTTTTTAGTGCTTGGCCAAGTCGTTTCTGCCGGTGTCGGCGGAAAACTGGCTGGCACCATTACCTCAGCGGATAAAGTAAAAATGGTCGGAGTGGATGTTCTGATTGAAGGAACGTCAATGGGAACAGCCGCTGATAAAAATGGTGAATATTTTATCATCAATGTTCCCCCCGGCTCTTATACCATAAGGTTTCAGATGATCGGCTACAAAACGGCTGTACATCAGAGCGTACAGGTCGTTTCTGACTTTACCACGCGACTTGACACCAACCTGGAGCCTGTTGCTCTGGATGCCCGGGAAGAGGTCGTCGTGGTGGCAACCAGACCCCTGATTCAACGCGATGCCACGGCAACCATTAGAGTGATCAGCGCGGAAGATATTGTTTCAATGCCCATCAATAATTTTAAGGACGTGCTGGCTACTCAGGCAGGCTTTACCACAGATGAAAGTGGTGGTATTCATGTCCGTGGCGGTCGAACCAAAGAAATTTTGTATATGATTGACGGGGTTATTGTAAGAGATCCCATGGAAGGTGATTTCAGCGGTACGGTTAACCAGAACGCGATTCAGGAAATGACGGTTATCAGCGGGACATTCAACGCCGAATATGGCCAGGCAATGTCCTCGGTTGTAAACATTGTTACCAAAGAAGGTAGTGATAAATTTCACGGCCGCTTAGAGTACACTTCAGATCAACTCAACGAATCGCCCTACCATAAATCCGGAGCTTTTGCCTATCTGGATCCAAATTATGCCGATGAAGATACAGCCTTTCAATACGTGGATTTAAGAGAAGGACTTTTCAGTTATTATAATTCGGCTCCAGCGGATTTTTATCCAAGTGCTTTGATACCGCTCATGGAGATTCCGCTAAATGGAGAGGCTAGCCTGAGTCTGGGTGGCCCATTGTGGAGAAATTTTAGCTACTACTTGTCCAGTCTTTACTCCTCAGAAGCAAGTCCTCTGGCCCATGGTGCAGATATCAACCAGGATGTGCAACTGAGATTGAGCAATCAGATCAGCTCTAAACTGAAGCTGGGAGCCCACCTTCACAGTTCCAGCAAACTCTATCAGAATTATTCTCATAGCTGGAAATACGCCCCCCAGAATCATTCTCACACCTTTAAAAGCAATGACCGTTTATCTCTGAGTTTGACACATACCCTGTCTGAGGCCTGGTTTTATAATATCCACCTTTCAAGTCAGGACGTCGGAACTAAAACAGGGGTGCGAGACCTGGATCCAACTGAATACGAGCGACCCCTGACAGACGCAAGCGTGTATTTTTATGCCTCAGGAAATCAAGGCATTTATAAAGATAATTTGAGCCATACTAAAAGTCTGAACATTAATTCAACGTATGCTACTGGAGACCATCTATTGAAAGGTGGTTTTAACTACTCTCGTCATGTACTGGAAATTTACTCAGAAGAGGATCCTTGGCTGGGCGGTACAAATTTTAAAGATGATACCACCTATACGCCCAACGAAATGTCGTTTTTTTTGCAGGATAAAATTGAGTTTGATTATCTCATTTTGAATCTGGGTTTACGCTATGACCGCATCGACCCCAGGATCGGCATGTGGGAGGATATCAGCAGCTTTGCAGTATGGGATTCCAGTTTACAAAACTGGGTTTCAGCACCGGTAATTGATGCTCCAGTGGAAAGTAAATGGAGTCCCAGAATTGGTCTAGCTTATCCTGTAACAGAGAATACAGTTTTCCACTTTTCTTATGGTCATTTTTTCCAGAGTCCTGACTTCAATGCCATGACATATAATTCTGAAAAGGACATCTCAGCTGCTCTACCACTGGTGGGAAACGCCGGTGTTAAACCCCAGAAAACGGTGGCTTTTGAAGTCGGTGTGAAACAGGCACTTTCACCCATCACCAGATTGACGGCCACCGTGTGGTCCAAAGACATCCGCGATCTCTTGTCAACCCAGTCCTATCGGATTATCTCAATCCCGGTGGTGGTCTACACCAACACCGATTATGCCAGTGTCAAGGGTGTGGATCTTAGTCTTGATCGTCAATTCAGTGGAGCCTTCAGCGCCAATCTCAGCTATACCCTTTCAGTAGCCAGAGGGAATAATTCTTCACCCATTTCCGGATATTTTTCAGCCTATGAAAACGAGGAAATTCCCCACAAAGAGTACTATCTGGACTTTGATCAACGTCATGACCTATCCCTGAATCTCTCCTACCGTGGTGGACCCAAAAGCGGCGGCACCTTGATGGGTCTGAGACCGCTGGCCAATGTCAATGCGAATCTGCTTCTGAATGTCGCCAGTGGCTTGCCTTATACGCCTTTTGTTGATCCGACCATTCAGGTTGAGGAAAACTCTGCCAGGAAGCCCTGGATCTACAGTTTGGATCTGCGGGTCAAAAAACAAGTCTCTATTGGCG
>ERZ889078.2870-NODE-2870-length-11935-cov-27.158081_pt1 | contig 11935 bp, 13 predicted proteins | sample MGYA00521266_ERZ889078 | MGnify/ENA primary metagenome ERZ889078 (study PRJEB32303, sample SAMEA104408618) | aquatic metagenome | biome: Brackish water; feature: Pelagic; material: water | place: Baltic Sea | collected 2014-06-16T06:34:00 | depth 76,534 m ... | reverse complement strand
AAATTACTTTCACAGGCCCTCGGGCTAAATCCCCGCCCACCACAACTGCCCCACAGGAACTAGCCTCATGTTTTATTCCTTGCGCCAGTTCAGAAATCCACTCCATACTCTCTTCACCGCTCAAAGTAACTGCTACAACGAGATATGTAGGAGTAGCACCCATGGCATAGATGTCTGCCAAGTTTGCAGCCGTTATCTTTCGACCGATCTCAAAAGCACCTGACCACTGGCAATTAAAGTGCGTTCCCTCAACTGCCATGTCGGTTGTAATCACCGTGTGTTCACCTGTAGCAACAACTGCAGCGTCATCACCGATTCCAACCTGAACGCCTCGATGGTTACTGCCAAAAATCTCGGCAAGTGCGCCGATTATCTGGGCTTCATTCAAGGTCATAGTGAGAAGAGTAATCGACTAGCCATCTGCCACATCTCTGAAGTAGCCTGTACCCACCAACGAAAGGAAACTCTTATGTCAGTACAGGCCTACATTTTGATTCAAACCGAGGTCGGCAAAGCGTCATCCGTAGCAAAGGCTGTTTCAGCTATCGCTGGTGTAAGTCTGGCCGAAGGCGTCACTGGTCCTTACGATGTCATCATGCGTGCAGAAGCACCCAGCATGGAAGATTTCGGCCGGATAATTTTGTCGAAGGTCCAAGGCGTTGCAGGAATTACTCGCACCCTGACCTGCCCAGTTACTCACCAATAAAAATCTTTCACATATGAGCACGCTTTATACAAACGCGCGCTTTTGGTCGACTGGTCAAGAAATCTTTCATGACTTACTCGTTAAAGATTCGATAATCCTTGCAACTGGTGAAAAAACAAAAGAGTTCACGGCAGGGACAACAATTGATCTCAATGGCGCCTTTGTCATTCCTGCTTTCCTCGACGGGCATGCGCATCCTATTTTTGCAGGACGCGAAGCCGCTGGACCAAAAATTAATGGCATCAACAACATTGAAGGAATCAAAGCTCAAGTAAAAGCATTTGCCGATGCAAACCCCTCAGCTCCCTGGATTATCGGCGGTGCTTATGAAGCTGCCATTATTGAAAGTGGAGACTTTGATGCCAAGTGGCTAGATGACGTTGTCAGTAATCGCCCCGTTGTATTACACGCTGTAGATCACCACACCATCTGGGTTAATTCCAAAGCCCTCGAATTAGCGGGGATAACAAGTGCAACCAAAGATCCCCAAGGCGGCACTATTGCTCGACATAGCGATGGGAGTGCAAAAGGAACATTGCGCGAACCATCGGCTATGGCCCTTATTCTAGATCACGCTCCAGCAAACACCTTGGAAAGTGATATTGCCGCTATCAAATACGCATGTAAGGAATACAGAAAAGTCGGTGTAATTGCTGCCATTGATTCATGGTGTGAGAAAGATATGGCTCGAGCCTATATCGCTGCGGCTAAAACTAATCAGCTAACAATCGCATTTAATCTCTCGCTCCTGGCAACTCCGGCAACCTGGTCTGGCGACATTGATGATTTCAATGAAATTCGAGAGCAGTGCCTAGAACTTGATAATCCATCACAACTACAAGCCAATAGCATCAAGTTTTTACTCGATGGCGCCCTATCGGCAGGTACTGCCCATTTAACGCAGCCCTACCTAGATGATCCATCCTCATGCGGAATTGCCATCTGGAGGGATGAAGAACTACTCAATGCACTCGTTGCATATGACGCATTGCAATACCAAGTACATCTACATGCCATTGGAGATGCTGCAGTTAAACAGGCTTTAGATGCAATTGAGGCAATGCAAACGATTAATCCAGTATGGGATCGCCGCCCAGTAATTGTGCATGCCCAATTAATCCGCGATGAAGATCTGACTCGCTTTGCTCAACTTGGCGTTATCGCAAATATTCAACCGCTCTGGTGCTATTTAGATCCCATGAATAAAGAGCTCATAGCCCCACGTATTGGAAATGGGAGAAACAACCAGCAGTATCGACTTCGCTCAATGCTAAAAGCTGGTGCCATGATTGCCTTTGGAAGTGATTGGCCAGTAACAACTCATGTTCCCATGCACGCAATTTCAGTTCCAGTCACCCGAACTAATGCAGCTGATGGCGTAACCGAAGCGTGGGTTATTGAAGAAGCGCTCACTATGGATGAGTCGCTAACTTTCTACACTAAAAACGCGGCCTACCAACTCTTTCGCGAAAATGAGTATGGCGTTTTAGAAGTTGGTAAAAGGGCCGCGTTTTTAGTTTTGGACTCAGATCCTGCGCAAAACCCCGCAGCAAAGCTAGTAAAACTAGTTTCCTAAGACTCCGTTAGTGCGCAGCAAAGCAGTCTCAATCAAAGCGGTAATAACGCTTGTGTAATCAATCCCACTGGCAGCCCATAGCTTTGGATACATTGAAGTTCCAGTAAAGCCTGGCATTGTGTTGATTTCATTAATAATGATTTCGCCCTTATCGGTATAGAAGAAATCACATCGGGCTAATCCACTGCATCCCAACGCCTTAAATGCCTGTACTGCCTTTTCACGAATTTCCTCAGCGGCATCTGCTGGAATATCAGCAGGAATTTTTACAGTCGTTGCACCATCTAAGTACTTGGCTTCAAAATCATAAAACTCAAACTTACTATCAATAACAATTTCGCCAACTACGGAGGCCTGTGCAACGCCACTAGATTCAAGCACGGCGCACTCTATTTCGCGTCCCACCACCGCTTGCTCAATCATAACTTTGTGGTCATATAAAAATGCATCTTTGAGGGCAGTATTCAAACCTTCTACCGATTTAACTTTATGTGTGCCGCGACTTGAGCCGCCTCTGGCTGGTTTAACAAAGACTGGGTATGCCAAATCATCAATGGCTACTTGCTTGTCCGCACTTGTTATAACAATCCCATCGGCCACATTCATGCCAGCTGCTGCAAAGATCGGCTTAGCAAAAGACTTATCCATTGCAACAGCTGAAGCTAAAACACCGCTGCCGACATAGGCCAGATTTGCGATTTCAAGTAGACCTTGAATAGTTCCATCTTCACCATAAGGCCCATGCAATACAGGAAATACAACATCAATTATTAGCGCTTTACCAGCAACTGAAAAACCATGAACATCGGCCACAACCGCAGGTGCGCCTTCATCAACTGTAGGGAGCTTTCCACCAACTATTTCTAGTGGGTAGTCATTAGGCAATAAAACCCATTTTCCAGCTTTTGTAATTCCAATAAGGATTGCGTCATATTTTTTCGAATCTAAACCTTTAAGGACTCCCCCGGCAGAAACACATGAAATCTCGTGTTCGCTACTTATTCCACCGCAAATAACGGCAACATTTAACTTACTCATCGAATAAAGTTTTCGGCTCTAGTTGTAATTTCCATGAGGCGATCAAGGGCATCAGATGGAGAAATCGTGCCAGAAACAACATCGGCAACAGCTTCAATAACTGGCACTTCAACTCCTACTCGGTGAGCAATCTCAAGAACTGCATTGGAGGAGGCTACGCCCTCCACGGTCTTTGCCACATGTTCACGCGCAACAGCCATTGATCCTGAGCGTCCTAGAACTTCGCCAAAGGTTCGATTGCGCGATAGTGGTGAGCCACAACTTGCCACGAGATCACCCATTCCAGCTAAGCCGGCAGCACTGAGTGGATCTGCGCCATGGGCAGCACACAGCCGCGCAACTTCATTTAATCCTCTAGTAATGAGCATCGCTTGGGTGTTTTCACCAAAGCCCATACCAATGGAAATTCCAACGGCTAATGCAATGACGGATTTAATAGCACCTGCTAGTTCGCACCCTAAAACATCGGTAGATGTGTAAACGCGGTAGTAGGGAGTTGCAAATAACTTCAATGTTTTTTCAGCCAATAGCTTTGTTGGAGCTGCAGCAACGGCGCCTGCAGGCTGGCGCAATATGAGCTCAGTTGCAAGGTTTGGGCCGGTAATGAGTGCAACGTTCTCCGTATTCATTTCCTCATGAACAATCTCAGTCATGCGAGAAAGCGTGCTCACCTCAATGCCTTTGAGCGTGCTGATATAAGTTGCCGCTGGATCAACTAAAAGTTTCCAGCTCTTAAGGTTTTCTCGCAAGGTCTGAGCAGGTACTGCCAAAACATAAATATTTGAATATTCAAAAGCTTGCCTTAAATCCGTTGTGGCGCTTAACCCCAGTGGCAAAACATTCTCATCTAAATACTTGCGGTTAGTGTGATTGGCGTTTATCTCATCCACTATCTCTTGATCGCGCCCCCAGATAAGGACGTGATTGCCAGCATCAGATAACACCTGGGCCATCGTGCTGCCCCAAGCACCAGCACCTAGAACAGTTACTTTGCTCATCGCTTCTTTTTAAAGTTTCCGGTTCGAGGCAGATGTGAATGATGTGGATCAAAGATTTCAACTGGGCGTTTCTCACCGCGCAGTTCCTCTAATAAATCCGTAATACCTCTCATTATAAATGCCGTAGCTTCTACTAACGCCGCTGGATCATTTTCTTTTCCATACCAAGGCGATAAATCCAATGGCTTTCCAACCAAAATTTTTATAGGTGTGCGCGGAAAGAGCTTTAATTTCTTTTCATAAGTAGGCATAACAATCTGTGAACCCCACTGGGCAATTGGAATAATGGGTGTGCGAGTAGTTATTGCTAACCGTGCCAGCCCTGTTTTAGCAACCATCGGCCACCCATTGGGATCGCGTGTGAGTGTGCCCTCTGGATACACGCCAACACAGTGCCCAATCTCTAATAAGCGCAGCGCGTGATCTAAGGCTTTAGAGGCATCCTTGCTTTCACGGGCAACTGGAACCATGCCTGCGGCAAGGACTATTTTTCCAATGACCGGAACTTTAAAGACTCCTTCTTTACCAATGTAGCGAGGAGCGCGACAATTTCGATATAAAAAATGTGTAAGAAACAAAACATCTAAATATGAGACGTGGTTGCTGGCAACAATCGTCTTGCCGCTCTTGGGGATGTTTTCCCCTCCACGCCACACTTTCTTCCCCACCAGATTAAGAAGTGGAATAACTACCTTGGTGCCCAACTTAAAGGCAAAATTGGTTCCGTGGGGATTTCCCCGAGGCGGAGCATAAGAGACCTTGTAATCCGCCATGTGATTAATACTAACGAGTTGAGATTGAAAAAGGCATAAGAAAACGGGGCCGGTATGAGCCGACCCCGTTAACTAAAACTAAGCGAATTACTTCTTCTTCGCCTTCTTCGCAACCTTCTTCTTAGCTACTGGCTTCTTCTTAGCTGCAACCTTCTTCTTAGCTGCTGACTTCTTCTTAGCAGGAGCCTTCTTAGCAGCCTTCTTTGCAACAGGCTTTGCCTTTGCAACTGGCTTTGGTTTTGGCTTTGGAGCAGGTCCTAGCTTGCGCTCACCTGAGATGACATCCTTCAAACCCTTTGCAGGCAAGAAGCGAGCCTTCTTTGAAGCCTTGATCTTGATTGTTTCGCCAGTAAATGGGTTACGTCCCATGCGTGCCTTGCGATCAACCTTCTTGAACTTACCGAAATCGTTGATCATTACATCTTCGCCTTTGTGCAGGTTGCGAACGATAGTGTCAAAAACGATATCTACAGCGTGTGCTGCTTCCTTCTTGCTGTCGTTGAAATGTGGTGCCAACGCCGCAATGAATTGGGCCTTATTCATTGAAATCCCCTTATTACGCGTAAATGTTAAGCAATCGCTTAACGTATTAATAAACTTACGCGCATATATAGGGTGATTAGACGATTAATGTAGGTGTGTCGCGAATTAATTTTTTGATGAAAACTTCAAAAATCGCTGTTTTTATGCGTAGAAAACCCTCAATTACAAGTTGAGAGTTTTACATCACCACGCTCACCCCTACATAAATCTCATTGATTTACGCTTGCTTTTCGGTAATTATCCGCGAATAGGAAGCGTTGCTGGCTTAAGAGATGTTCGTGATTTCTCAAAAGAATCAATGGAATCAGTGTTTTTAAAGGTCAAGCCGATGTCATCTAGACCCTCCATTAAACGCCAGCGGGTGTAGTCATCTATAGCAAAAGGCAAAACAACGCTGTCATAGCTCACGGTGCGAGTTTCTAGGTCAACACTCACTGATGTAGCTGGATTAGCCTCAATTGCAGCCCAGAGCGCCTCTACATCGCTTTGCTCGATAATCACAGTGAGTAAGCCACCTTTGAGTGAGTTACCACGAAAGATGTCAGCAAAGCGTGAAGAGATAACTGCTTTGAAACCATAGTTCTGCAGTGCCCATACTGCGTGCTCGCGAGAAGAGCCAGTACCAAAATCCACACCTGCCACAAGAATTGTGCCAGCCTTATATTCAGCCTTATTTAACACAAACTGCGGATCACTGCGCCAGGCAGAAAACAAACCATCTTCAAAGCCGCTACGGGTAACGCGCTTTAAATAAACAGCCGGAATAATCTGATCTGTATCAACATTGCTGCGGCGAAGTGGAACCGCGGTGCCGGTGTGCTTAACGAATTTTTCCATGTGTTCTGCTCCTTACAAATCCGCAGGTGATGAGAGAGTTCCACGTAGGGCAGTTGCCGCCGCTACTAGTGGACTTACCAAGTGTGTACGTCCGCCCTTACCTTGGCGGCCTTCAAAGTTACGGTTAGATGTTGAAGCAGAGCGCTCCCCCACAGCCAATTGATCTGGGTTCATTCCCAAACACATAGAGCATCCAGCATTTCGCCATTCAGCTCCGGCATCGATAAATACTTTATCCAGACCTTCTGCTTCAGCCTCAAGTCGAACACGGGCAGATCCTGGAACAACCAACATGCGAAGTGTTGAAGCAATCTTCTTGCCCTTCACTACTTCTGCAGCAGCTCGCAAGTCTTCAATTCGTCCGTTAGTGCAAGAGCCCAAGAAAACAGTGTCAATGGCTATCTTTTTAAGTGGTGTGCCAGCCTCAAGACCCATATAGACAAGTGCGCGCTCTGCGGCCCCTCGTGCTTCTGGATCTGCAATATCTGCTGGATTTGGAACATTTGAACTCAGCGATGAACCTTGTCCTGGGTTAGTACCCCATGTAACAAATGGTTCTAAATCATCAGCCTTGAGATCTACTTCAACATCAAATTTCGCATCACTATCTGTATAGAGCGTGCTCCAGTACTTAACCGTCTCATCAAAGGACTCTGGCGCATGAGGCTTGCCCAAGATGTAATCAAAAGTTGTTTGATCAGGTGCAATCAGACCTGCGCGAGCACCAGCTTCAATAGACATGTTGCACACTGTCATACGAGATTCCATCGACAAAGCACGGATAGCTGAACCGCGATATTCAATGACATAACCCTGGCCTCCGCCAGTACCAATCTTTGCAATGATTGCCAAGATAATATCTTTTGAAGTCACGCCAGTTTTTAGCGTTCCTTCAACATTTATCGCCATGGTCTTTGGTCGAGCCAACGGCAAAGTCTGTGTTGCTAATACATGCTCTACTTCAGAAGTTCCAATGCCAAAGGCCAGAGCACCAAAAGCGCCATGGGTTGAAGTATGTGAATCTCCGCAAACAATTGTCATACCAGGTTGGGTTAAGCCCAGCTGTGGGCCAACTACGTGCACAATCCCTTGGTCTTTATCTCCCAATGAGTGGATGCGCACACCAAACTCTGCACAATTTGCGCGAAGTGTGTCCACCTGCAGCTTTGAAACAGGATCTGCAATTGGCTTATCAATATTTAACGTTGGCACGTTGTGATCTTCAGTAGCAATGGTGAGCTCAGGGCGGCGCACTGTGCGTCCTGCAAGGCGCAGACCATCAAAGGCCTGTGGGCTAGTTACTTCATGAATGAGATGAAGATCGATATACAAAAGATCTGGTTCACCATCGGCAGCACGAACTACATGTTCGGCCCAAATCTTTTCAGCTAGCGTTTTACCCATCAGCTTTTCCTTACTCCTTTATTTGCCATATCATATAGTGGGATGTTAATATCATCCTATGAACAGAAAGAATAGCGGAGTTGGCGTATTAGATAAAGCCGCATCGATTTTAAATACCTTAGAAGCTGGCCCACACTCACTAGCAGAACTCGTTGCTGCCACCGGAATAGCCCGCCCAACAGCCCACCGCTTAGCTGTAGCCCTGGAATTTCACCGCTATGTCGCTCGCGACCTCTCTGGTCGCTTTGTATTGGGCCCACGCGCCGGCGAACTTGGCGCTGCTGCAGGAGAAGATCGTTTACTTGCCGCTGCTGCACCAGCGCTGGCTGCGCTGCGTGATGCAACAGGTGAGAGCGCACAGCTCTATAAGCGACAAGGTGATCAAAGAATTTGTGTTGCTGTTGCAGAGCGTTTATCAGGTCTTCGTGACTCTGTTCCTGTTGGCGCAGCGTTAACAATGCAGGCGGGTTCTGCTGCGCAGATTTTACTTGCGTGGGAAGATAGCGAAAAGATTCATCGCGGTGTTGCAAATGCCAGATTTACCGCCGCACAACTTGCTGCAGATCGCCGCCGTGGTTGGGCGCAATCTGTAGGAGAGCGCGAAGCTGGAGTCACTTCTGTTTCTGCCCCAGTTCGCGGACCTAACGGAAAAGTTATTGCAGCGGTCAGTATCAGTGGACCAATTGAGCGTTTAGGTCGACAGCCCGGCCGCGTTCATGCCGCAGCCGTAGTTGCTACAGCTGCTCGCCTGAGTGAATATCTAGCTCGCGAATAACACGGCCAATAACACCAAAGCCAAATCCTTTGCGTTGTAGCAGGGATTGAATTCTACGAATCTGAACCTCTGGTTCTAATCTAGACATAGTTGAATACTTTTTCATCGCCAAAGAAAAAGCTGTTTGGTATTCAGATTCATCATCGATCTCATCTAGGGCCTCATCGATTGCGCTTTGATCTACTCCCCTGGTGCGCAGCTCTCCTGCAATGATTCGCTTAGATAATTTCTTAGCCTTATGGCGCGATTGAGTCCAGGCTTTAGCAAACTCAGCATCATTGATTAAACCGTTTTGCGTTAATTTATAGATTGTTGCGTTAGCAACTTCATCCTCAACGCCACGTTTTTTAAGGTGAGCCAAGAGCTCACCCTTACTCTTGGCCCGCGCAACCAAAGCATTTTGTGCGATGGCATATGCGATTGAGTAAGGGTCAGCCTCTTGGTCAACCTTTGAAAATTGCAGGCTAATTAGAAATCAACCTCAGCAGTGGCTTCATCGATAGCTGCGATCAGATCTGCATCTACCTCGATTGGCTTAAAGTGATCGCGAATCTTGGTTTCAATCTCATTAGCTAGATCTGGGTTATCGATAAGGAATGTACGTGCATTTTCCTTGCCTTGACCCAGCTGATCGGCTTCATATGTATACCAAGCACCAGACTTCTTCACGATTCCAACTTCTGATCCAAGATCGATTAAAGAGCCTTCACGTGAGATACCTGTGCCGTAAATGATGTCGAACTCTGCTTGCTTAAATGGTGGAGCCATCTTGTTCTTAACAACCTTAACGCGAGTACGGTTGCCGACTGCATCCTGACCATCTTTAAGGGTCTCTATACGACGGATATCTAAACGAACTGATGCATAGAACTTTAACGCTTTACCACCAGTTGTTGTTTCAGGTGAACCAAAGAAGACACCGATCTTTTCACGCAACTGGTTAATAAAGATTGCAGTTGTCTTTGATTGATGAAGTGCACCAGTAATTTTACGTAGAGCTTGTGACATAAGGCGTGCCTGAAGACCCATATGAGAATCTCCCATTTCGCCTTCAATTTCAGCACGTGGAACAAGTGCTGCAACGGAGTCAACGACAACTAGATCAAGTGCACCTGAACGGATAAGCATGTCCATAATTTCAAGTGCTTGCTCACCAGTATCTGGTTGTGAAACAAGAAGTGCATCAATGTCAACGCCAAGCTTCTTTGCATACTCTGCATCAAAAGCGTGCTCAGCATCGATGAATGCACAGATACCGCCTGCAGCTTGCGCATTTGCAATTGCATGCAATGTGAGAGTTGTCTTACCTGAAGACTCTGGTCCGTAGATTTCTACGATTCGACCGCGGGGCAATCCGCCAATACCAAGTGCGATATCAAGTGCGATTGAACCAGTTGGAATTACTTCAACAATCTGGTTTTGACGATCCGACATCTTCATTACTGAGCCTTTTCCAAATTGACGTTCGATCTGGGCTAGGGCTGTATCGAGCGCTTTTTGGCGTTCGCTTGTAGCTTTTTCTTGTGCAGCTTCGTTAGCTTTATTACTTTTTTCAGTAGCCACTTACTTTCCTTTCGATAGAACGTCGTATGACGTTTGGTCCTGGCCCAGAAGGTACGGAGACCTAACGACGGACCGCAGCACTCGGGGGAAGAGCTGTGGGCGGAGGTTAGAACCGCTCTGGTTGTACTCGGATAGAATATCCGAACATCTGTTCGAAAGGTAGCAGGAGGCACTGACAAATATGAGCGTGTCGCCAGCGTTGTGCACAGAACCAAGATTTGCCCTCTGCGTCATAATCTAAGTCCATTAACTTATATAAAGAAGAGTCGCCCTGTATGCCTAAAAGCCTTGACTCTGTGTAGAGCAAATATCGAGTTAAAAGAGTCGTCCAAGGCCATACTGATATTGAAGGTTTTCTCTTACCTCTCTGGCAAGTGCAGGCTTACATTGCTTAGCAATTTTTTTGTGTAAACATCCCCGCTGATTACTGTGCCCGATAGATCTCATCTCCTTCTCAAATTCTAACTAAATTAAAGTCGCCGCTCACTGTGGAGGAACTAATTTTTACCACTTTATTATTATTTCCTGACGCATCTTCATTTTCATCGAGGGGTATCTCTGATTTCAGATCTCCACTAATCGAGTTACCATCTACTTCGACATTTAGATCTGGCGCTAGGTAAACTTTAATGTCTCCACTTACACTTTTTAAAGTGAAATTACATGCAGAATAAGTATGAGTTGTAATATCGCCTGAAACAGTTTTAATCTTGCAGTTCCAGGTTGGATTTTGATTCATTGTCACATCGCCCGATACCGATCCAATTTCAATCTCTGAAACGGATTGATTGATTTCAAGATCGCCAGACACCGTCTTGATTTTTAAGTTTGCACTCTCTGGTAGAGCTATTTCAACTGAAAGACCTCGTAGGCTCCCAAAATTAATACCCAAATAATTTTGGTCCTCCTGATCCAAACGCAGGGATGTGTTTATGCTCCAAGTCTTTTTCTCGATACGTACAGTCAATTTCCGATCGACCTGAACAATTTCTACCAACCCAGCTAACTTCAAAGCTTTTTTTGAAGCGGCAAGAATCCTGACATGGCATTTTCCGTCTTGTGATTCGACGACATTTACTTGACTTGAAACACTTATCACGGAGACCTCAGGTCGCTCAATATCAAAGCTTTCTTCTCTAGCAACTTCAAGTGATTGATTAGATTTCATTAGCTCTTCCCCTTTCCTTTTAGTTGTCGTTTTCCGATAGATACCGAGAAACTGCCTCGGTCACTTGTCTTTAGTAGCCAGGAGTTCAAAGAGATCCCTTCTTTCGTCGCTGCGCTTTCAATACGGGCCTTCAAGTCCTCTGGAAGCCTTAAAGTGATTCTGGCGTTGAGTTCAGATGGGTTCTCTCGAATTACAGTGCCATCTTCGATATAGACGAGCTCGATATCTTCACCTTGTACTCGAGTCTCCAAATGAGCCCCAGGGATTTGCTCCTTTACCTCTTCTGCCATTTCAGTCAACGCCTCTAAAAGTCGGGTGCGTAGAACTGGGGCAAGTGTTGGAATTAACCTTGAAACAGCGGTTTCAAGCTCTGGCCCACCTAGTTTTCCAAGGGCTTTTATATCCCCTGACAATAGATCAATGTACTTTGACGTCTTCATGATGTCATTATGACATCATTTTGACATCCTTGTCAACTCCATTGTGAGCCAACCGGGCCCATACTTACCCCCATGCTCATCCTGCTTCCCCCCAGTGAGAAAAAGGCGGCAGAG